>Ga0129348_1000568_pt1 | contig 13283 bp, 9 predicted proteins | sample CPBDNA_4_FD_94424 | JGI IMG/M metagenome (GOLD analysis project Ga0129348, IMG submission 94424) | Freshwater to marine salinity gradient microbial communities from Chesapeake Bay, USA - CPBay_Sum_27_0.8_DNA | ecosystem: Environmental > Aquatic > Marine > Coastal | place: USA: Chesapeake Bay...
AGGGCAAGAAAAGCGAGACGACGCGGAAGTTTTTCCCCGGCTACATCATCGTCAACATGCACCTCCTCACCGAGGAGGGCGGGTTGATGGACCGCACTTGGTATTTTATCAAGGACACACCCGGGGTGATCGGCTTCGCCGGCACCAAGGACCGTCCGGCACCGATGCGCCCCCGCGAAGTGGAGAGCATGCTCGCCCAGATCCAGGAGCGCGTCGACACGGTCAAGCCGAAGGTTTCCTTCCAAGTCGGAGAGAAGGTCAAAGTGGCCGACGGGCCGTTCCAAAACCAGACGGGTGTCGTCGAGGAAGTCGATCCCGAGAAGGGCAAACTGCGCGTTTCGGTCACCATTTTCGGACGCGAGACGCCGGTCGAACTCGAATACTGGCAGGTCGACCGCGAGGAGTAGAATTTTATGGCTAAAGAAATCACGGGAACCATCAAACTGCAGATCGCCGCGGGCCAGGCGAACCCCGCACCCCCGGTCGGCCCCGCACTGGGTCAAAAGGGCGTCAACATCATGGCCTTCTGCAAGGAGTTCAACGCCGCCACGCAGAAGCAGGCCGGCGACATCCTCCCGGTGGTCATCACGGTCTACAAAGACAAGTCCTTCACTTTCATCACCAAGTCGCCGCCGGCGTCCGTGCTGATCAAAAAAGCCGCGGGCATCGCGGCCGGCTCGAAGGAACCGAACAAGACGAAAGTCGGCAAGCTGACCAAAAAGCAGCTTCTCGACATCGCCAAGACGAAGATGAACGACCTCAACGCCCGCGACGACGAGGCGGCGATGAACATCATCGCCGGCACCGCGCGCCAGATGGGCGTGGAGATCGAGGCATAACGAATTCCCAACGCCCCGGGCGCGAGCTCGGGGCACAACCGCAGGAGTCTGCCACGGCGGACGCTCGCACTGCACAACACCATGGCAAAAAACAGAAGCAAACGTTACGAGGCGGCCAAGAAAGCCGTCGATCCCTCGCGGAAATATCCGCTGGCCGAAGCCGTCAAGGTTCTCAAGGGCATGCCCCCGGCCAAATACGACATGACCGTCACCCTCTCGATGCACCTGGGGGTTGACCCGAAACAATCCGACCAGATGGTGCGCGGCACCACACCGCTGCCGCACGGCAGCGGCAAAAGCGTCCGCGTTCTTGTCTTCGCCAGCGGCGCGGCCGCCGAAGCGGCCAAGGCGGCCGGGGCCGAGTTTGTCGGTTTCGAGGACATGATCAAAAAATGCACGGAGGGATTCGCCGATTTCGACGTGGCCATCTCCACGCCCGCGGCCATGGCCGAGGTGCGCAAGCTGGGCAAGGTGCTCGGACCGCGCGGCCTTATGCCCAATCCCAAGACCGGCACGGTCACCGACGATACGGCCAAGGCCGTGCAAGAAGTCAAAGCCGGACGCGTGGAGTTCAAACTCGACAAAAACGGCAACATCGCCGTTCCGATCGGCAAATTTTCCTTCAGTGAGGACGCTCTCCTGGCCAACGGCGATGTCGTCATCGATGCCGTGGCCAAGTCGCGCCCGCCAACGGCCAAGGGCGTCTTCATCGAGAGCATGACTCTCGCGGCCACGGTCACCCCCGGTATCCCGCTGGACATCTCCAACCTCAACAAGAACTGACCGCCATGCGCCCCGAAAAAACCAACATCGTCAAGGATCTCAAGGACCAGCTGAACGCCTCGCCGTTCCTGCTCGTCGCCGATTACACCGGGCTCAAAGTCGACCAGTTCGCCGAACTGCGCACGCGCCTCGTCGCCGTCGGTGCCGAGTGCCACGTGGTGAAAAACACCATGCTGAAGATCGCGGTGACCGAACTCGGTCTGCCCGACTTGTCGGAGTCGCTCGCCGGCCAGACAGCCATCGTCACGGGCGAGCAGGACATCTGTGCCACGGCCAAAGTCATCAAAACTTTCGCCGCCGAGTTCAAGAAGCCGAGCGTCAAGGTCGGCATCTTGGACAACGCGCTGCTTACCGCCGAGCAGGTGCAGGCCATGGCAGACCTCCCGCCATTGCCGGTCCTGCAGGCCCAGCTGCTGGGACTGCTCAACTCGCCGGCCAGCAAGCTGGTGCGCACCCTCAACGAGCCCGGCGCGAGCCTCGCCCGTGCGCTCAAAGCCAAGGTCGACGCCGGGGGAGGGGCGGCCTGACAAATTTTCCGCGCGGCCGCTGTGTGACCGCGCGGAAAGACCAAACAGAAACGGTTCCTTGTCGGTCGGACGGCTGTCCGCCTCAAATTCGCCGGGGCCCCGGCGGGCGACAACACCATAACCAAGGAAGCAGGCCGCGGAGGCAAAGCCGAGGCGGCCGCTAGACAGACAGTATGGCTAACATCGAAACCATCGTGGACCAATTGAGCGGCCTGACCGTTCTGGAAGTGTCCGAACTGGTCAAAGCCCTCGAGGAAAAATGGGGAGTCAGCGCCGCCGCCCCGGTGGCCGCTGTCGCCGCGCCCGCCGCTGGTGGAGGCGCTGCCGCCCCCGCGGAGGAAAAGACCTCCTTCGACGTCATCCTCGCAGAAGCCGGCGGCAACAAGATCGCCGTCATCAAAGAGGTCCGTGCCGCCGTGCCCGGACTGGGCTTGGCCGATGCCAAGGCCCTCGTCGAGGGCGCTCCGAAGCCCCTCAAGGAGGGCGTGACCAAGGAAGAAGCCGAAGAGATCAAGAAAAAGATCGAAGCGGCCGGCGCCAAGGTCGAAATCAAGTAATCTGCTGCCCGGGCGGGGAAAGGAAAAATTTTCCCTTGACCCCCGCCCGGGCGCCATTCATAGTGCAAGGTCTTTCCCGGGAATCCCGTCGAACCATTGTCCAAAGCTTGACACCCTGCCCTGAGTCAGCGCGGCGCTTGTGCGTCCGCTTGGCCGGAGTGGGGATGTTTTGTCTCGCCGACATTTTCGCCGCGTCCGGGAAATAAGACACCCGCGCTCCGCGCACCAACCACCATCGTATCCATGTCAGATCGTCTTTACTTCGGCAAACTCAAGGAAACCACGGAAGCGCCCAACCTCATCGAGCTGCAGATCGATTCCTACAAGGAATTCCTGCAGGAGGGCGTCGCACCTTCCAAACGCAAAAACACCGGCCTCGAAGCCGTTTTCCGCGAGGTTTTCCCCATTCCGAGCTACGACGAGAAAATGGTGCTCGAGTATGTCGGCTATGACATCGGTGCGCCCAAGCTCAGCTCGCTGGAGGCCCAGCGCGAGGGCGAGACGTTCAGCGCGCCGCTCCACGTCACCTTCCGCTTCAAGGACGAAAAGGGGACCAAGGAAGAGAAAGTTTACATGGGCGAGCTCCCGCTCATGACCCCGCAGGGGACCTTCGTCATCAACGGCGCCGAGCGTGTCATTGTCAGCCAGCTTCACCGTTCGCCCGGCATCTGCTTCGAATCGACCGTCCACGCCAACGGCAAAATCCTTTACAGCTTCCGCATCATTCCCGACCGCGGCTCCTGGGTCGAAGTGCAGTTCGACACCAACGACCTGCTCTACGTCTACATGGACCGCCGCAAGCGCCGCCGCAAGTTCCTCGCGACGACCTTCCTCCGTGCCATGGGCTACCCGTCGGACAAGGACATCGTCGATCTTTTCTACACCACGCAGGACCTCAAACTGAGCGGTCGCCTCGACGAGGACGATCTGGCCAGCAAGGTCTTGGTCGAGGACATCAAGGACGGTGAAATCGTTCTGGCCAATGCCTTCGAACCGCTCAACAAAGCAACCATTTCCCGCCTGCTCGCCGCCGGCATCGCCAAGGTAACCGTGGTCGACGTGTCGGCCGACGACACCATCATCAAGTCGTTGCGCAAGGATCCCGCCCGCAACGAAGAAGAGGCGCTCAAGGACATCTACCGCAAGCTCCGCCCCGGCGATCCGCCGACCGTGGCCAACGCCAAGAGCATGCTCAAGCGCATGTTTTTCGATCCGAAGAAATACGACCTCGGCCGCGTCGGACGCCACAAGATCAATCTCAAGCTCAATCTTGAAATCGCCGACCAGAACCGCGTGATGACCCGCGAGGATTTCATCGCCGCGGTCAAGCACCTGCTCGAGCTCAAGCGCGAAGAGGGCCTCGTCGACGACATCGATCACCTCGGTAGCCGCCGCGTCCGCACGGTGGGCGAGCTCCTCGCCAACCAGTGCCGCACCGGCCTCGCCCGCACCGAGCGCGTGGTCAAGGAGCGCATGACTCTGTTCGATTCCGCGCTCGAGCACATTACGCCCTCCAAACTCATCAATCCGAAGGCCCTCAGCGGCGTGGTCCGCGACTTTTTCGGACGCTCGCAACTCAGCCAGTTCATGGACCAGACGAACCCGCTGTCCGAACTGACACACAAGCGCCGCCTCTCCGCCCTCGGGCCCGGCGGTCTCAGCCGTGATCGCGCCGGGTTCGAAGTCCGCGACGTGCATCCCTCGCACTACGGCCGTATCTGCCCGATCGAAACGCCGGAAGGCCCGAACATCGGCCTGATCAGCTCGCTCAGCACCTTTGCGCGCATCAACGACTTCGGTTTCATCGAGACGCCCTACCGCAAGGTGGTCAATGGCCGCGTCACCGATCAGATCGAATACATGCCCGCCGACAAGGAGGAGAACTTCCTCGTTGCCCAAGCCAACTCGGTCACCGACTCGCACGGCAAACTGGTCGGCGATAAAGTCTCCATCCGCTACCGCGGTGATTTCCTGGAAGTGGAGCCGTCCAAGGTCCACTACATGGACGTCTCGCCCAAGCAGCTCGTCTCCGTGGCCGCCGGTCTCATCCCGTTCCTCGAGCACGATGACGCCAACCGCGCGTTGATGGGCTCGAACATGCAACGCCAGGGCGTGCCGCTCCTGCGTTCCGATTCGCCGCTCGTCGGCACCGGTCTCGAAGGTCGTGTGGCCCGCGACTCCAAGGCGGTGGTGGTTGCCGAAGAATCCGGCAAAGTCGCCTCGGTCACCGCCGACCAGATCATCGTCACCAAGGACGGTCAGTTGCCCGAGGGCTTTCGCAAGATCAAGACCGCCCCCGAGAAGCACGTCCACGTCTACGAGCTGCGCAAATTCATGCGCTCGAACAGCAGCACGTGCATCAATCAGCGGCCGATCGTCAAGAAAGGTCAGCACGTCAAGAAGGGCGAGGTGATCGCCGACGGTCCTTGCACCGAGAAAGGCGAACTCGCCCTCGGACGCAATGTGCTCGTCGCCTTCATGCCGTGGAGCGGCTACAACTTCGAGGACGCTATCCTCATCAGCGAGCGCGTGGTCAAAGAGGACATCTACACCTCGATCCACATTGACGAATTCGAAATCGGTGCCCGCGACACCAAGCTCGGTCCCGAGGAAATCACCCGCGACATCCCCAACGTCGGCGAGGAAGCCCTGCGCAATCTCGGCCCCGACGGCGTGGTCCGCATCGGCGCGGAAGTGAAGCCCGGCGACATTCTCGTCGGCAAAATCACCCCGAAGAGCGAAACCGAACTTGCCCCCGAAGAGCGCCTCCTGCGCGCCATTTTCGGCGAGAAAGCGGCCGACGTGAAGGATACCTCTTTGACCGTTCCTTCCGGCACCTACGGCATTGTCATGGACGTCAAGGTTTCCTCGAAGAAGGAACTGGCCAAATCGAAACTCAGCCCGGCCGAAGCTAAGAAACACGCCAAGCAACTCGAGGACGACTACAAGAAGCGCAGCGACGAGCTCCACGAGCAGCTGACCGAGGCGCTCTCGAACGTCTTGCTCGGCGAAAAAATCCCGCTCGACGTGGTCAACGGCGAGAGCGGCGAGATCATCATTCCCGCCAACCGCAAGATCACCAAGACGCTCCTGCGCAAGCTGGCCGGCGTCTACAATCAGGTCGAAATCGATCCGAGCCCGATCCGCAACAAGATCCTCGAGATCATCGGCCAATACCGCCACCGCTTCGACGACCTCCAGCACGAGCGCGAGGAAAACATGATGCGCGTGGAAAGCGGCGACGAAGTCGATCCCGGCATCGTCAAACAGGTCAAAGTTTACATCGCCAGCAAGCGCAAGCTCAGCGTGGGCGACAAAATGGCCGGACGCCACGGCAACAAGGGCGTCGTCGCCAAGATCGTGCCCGAGGAAGACATGCCCTTCCTCGCCGACGGCACCCCGGTCGACATCGTGCTCAACCCGCTCGGCGTGCCGAGTCGCATGAACGTCGGCCAGGTCCTCGAAACCCACCTCGGCATCGCCGCCAAGGCGCTCGGTTTCAAGGTCGCCACGCCGGTCTTCGACGGCATCAGCGAGGACAAAATCTTCGATTACATGAAGCAGGCCAGCAAAGTGGACGGCTTCACGTGGGTCCAACCGAACGGCAAAGCCGTGGTCCACGACGGACGCACCGGCGACCGTTTCGAGCAGGAGGTTGTCGTCGGCTACATCTACATGATGAAGCTCGGACACCTCGTGGCCGACAAAATCCACGCCCGCGCGGTCGGGCCTTACTCGCTCGTCACCCAGCAACCGCTGGGCGGCAAAGCGCAATACGGCGGCCAGCGCTTCGGCGAGATGGAAGTCTGGGCCCTCGAGGCCTACGGCGCGGCCTACACGCTGCAGGAACTGCTCACCGTCAAATCCGACGACGTGCAGGGCCGTACGCGCATCTACGAATCGATCGTCAAGGGCGACAACGCCCTCGAGGCCGGCACGCCGGAATCGTTCAACGTTCTCATCAAAGAAATGAAGAGCCTCGGCCTCGATGTGAAGGCCGGCAAACCGAGCCGCATGCCCGCGGACCTCGTGGCTTAACCATCAACGGGATCAACGAAACATCATGAGCGACCAAATGCTACGCGACCTGTCGGGCGAGACCGCCCCGACTTTCGACCAAGTCTCCGTCACGGTGGCCTCCCCGGAGTCCATCCGTTCCTGGAGCCACGGCGAGGTGAAAAATCCCGAGACGATCAACTACCGCACGTTCAAGCCGGAAAAGGGCGGCCTTTTCTGCGAGCGCATCTTCGGTCCGACCCGCGACTGGGAGTGCACCTGCGGCAAATACAAGCGCATCAAACACAAGGGTGTCGTCTGCGACCGCTGCGGCGTCGAAGTCACCCTCGCGCGCGTGCGCCGCGAGCGCATGGGCCACATCGAACTGGCCGTGCCCGTCTCGCACATCTGGTTCTACAAGTGCACGCCCTCCCGACTCGGCCTCATGCTCGACCTCACGGCCAAGCAACTTGAGCGCGTCATCTATTACGAGGATTACATCGTGATCGACCCGGGCAACACCAGCCTCGAGGCCGGACAGTTGCTCAACGAAACCGAATTCCGCGAGGCCGAGGACCAATACGGCGAGGACTTCACCGCCGGCATGGGCGCCGAGGCACTGCAAAAGCTCCTCGAGCGCATCGACCTCGGTGAACTCGTCAAGGACCTGCAGGAGCAGATGGAAAAAACCAAGAGCAAGACGACCAAAACCAAGTTGGCCAAGCGTCTCAAGCTCGCCCAGGGCTTCCTCCAGTCGCGCACGCGTCCGGAATGGATGATCCTCAACGTCCTGCCGGTCATCCCGCCGGATCTCCGTCCGCTCGTTCCGCTCGAGGGCGGGCGATTCGCCACGTCGGATCTCAACGACCTCTACCGTCGCGTGATCAACCGCAACAACCGGTTGAAAAACCTTCTCCAGCTCAAAACGCCGGAAGTCATCATCCGCAACGAAAAGCGCATGCTGCAGGAAGCCGTCGACGCTCTCTTCGACAACGGCCGTCACGGCCGCGCGGTGACCGGCGCGAGTAACCGCCCGCTCAAGTCGCTCAGCGACATGCTCAAGGGCAAACAAGGCCGTTTCCGTCAAAACCTGCTCGGCAAACGCGTCGACTACTCCGGCCGTTCGGTCATCGTCATCGGCCCCGAACTCAAGCTCAACCAGTGCGGTCTGCCCAAGAAGATGGCGCTCGTCCTTTTCGAGCCCTTCATCATCCGCCGCCTCAAAGAACTCGGCTACGTGCACACCGTGCGCAGCGCCAAGAAAATCATCGAACGCCAGGAACCCATCGTCTGGGACATCCTCGAAGAGGTGACCAAAGGCCATCCTGTGATGCTCAACCGCGCGCCCACGCTCCACCGCCTCTCGATCCAGGCCTTCGAGCCGCAGCTTATCGAGGGCGAAGCCATCCGCGTCCACCCGCTGGTCTGCACCGCCTACAATGCGGACTTCGACGGCGACCAGATGGCCGTGCACGTCCCGCTCTCGGCCGAATCGCAGCTCGAGGCCCGCATGATGATGCTGGCCACGAACAACATCTTCTCGCCGTCCAGCGGCAAGCCGATCACCACGCCGTCGCAGGACATCACCCTCGGCTGCTACTACCTGACGCAAAACCCGCGCATCACGGACAAGAACCGCGACGTGCGCCTGCCGCTCTTCGCCGATGCTTCGGAGGTCGAGTTGGCCATCGCCGAAAAGGCCATCAGCACCCACACCCGGATCCTTTTCAAGAATCCGGACCTCGGGAAGCAAACCGTCTACGGCGATCCGTCGAAGAAAGTCGTCGAAACGACCGCGGGCCGTGTCCGCTTCAACGAAATCTGGCCCGAAGGTCTCGGCTTCATCAACAAGCCGGTCGGCAAGAAGCAGCTCAGCGAAATCATCTGGAACACCTACCAAGTCGGCGGCCAGTCGGTCACCGTGCAGACGCTCGACCGCCTGAAGGACCTCGGCTTCCGGGAAGCGACGCGGGCCGGTATTTCCATCGGCATCGTCGACATGATCATCCCGAAAGAAAAGCAGGTCGAAATCGACCGCGCCCACAAGCAGATCGAGGAAGTCGAGAAGCAGTATCGCAAGGGCATCATCACCGACGGCGAACGCTACAACAAAATCATCGATATCTGGACCCACGCGGGTGAAGAGATCTCCAACGTCATGTTCCGCACCCTCGACCACAACGAGGGCCGCAACGAAATGAACCCGGTCTTCCTCATGGTCGACTCCGGCGCCCGTGGCAACCGCCAGCAGGTCAAACAGCTGGCCGGCATGCGCGGCCTCATGGCCAAGCCCTCCGGTGAAATCATCGAGCGCCCGATCACCTCGAACTTCCGCGAAGGCCTCACCGTGCTCGAATACTTTATTTCGACCCACGGCGCCCGCAAAGGCTTGGCCGACACCGCGCTGAAGACGGCCGACTCCGGCTACTTGACCCGCAAACTGGTCGACGCCGCACAGGACGTCATCATCACCGAGGAAGATTGCGGCACGGTCAAGGGCATCGTCGTCCAACCCATCTACGAGGGTGACGAAGAAGTCGTCGATCTCAAGACCCGCATCATCGGTCGCACGAGCTGCGAGAGCATCAAGGACCCAGTCAGTGGCAAGACGTTCGTCAAGGCCGGCCACATCGTGGACGAGGAAACGGCCGGCGCGCTCGAACACATGGGCGTGGAGCAGCTTCGCATCCGCTCGGTCCTGACTTGCGAATCCAAGCGCGGCTGCTGCGCCAAGTGCTACGGACGCAACCTCGCCAACGGCAAGATGGTGCAGGTCGGCGAAGCCGTCGGCATCATTGCCGCACAGTCCATCGGCGAGCCCGGCACCCAGCTGACCATGCGTACGTTCCACATCGGCGGAACGGCCAGCCAGACCTTCAAACAACCGATCATCAAGGCCAAGCACGACGGAACCGTCCGTTACGTCGAACTCCGCACGGTGACCTCGACCGACGGCAACAACATTGTGCTGAACAAAAACGGCTTCATCGGCGTCTACAACGACAAGGACGGACGCGAACTCGAGCGACACAGCATCGTCATCGGGTCGGTTGTTTCCGTGGCCGACGGCGGCAAGGTCAAAAAGGGCGAGGTTTTCGTCCAGTGGGACCCTTACAATCTCCCGATCCTGACCGAAAAGCCCGGCACGGTGGAGTTCCGCGACATGATCCCCGGCCTCAGCGTCAAGCGGGAGGTCGACGAAGCCACCGGCATCACCGGACTGGTCGTCATCGAACATAAAGAAGACCTGCACCCGCAGATCGTGGTGGTGGACGGCGAGAAAAAGGTCGTGGCCAGCTACTCCATCCCGGCCGGCGCCCACATCGTGGTGGCCGACAACCGCAAGGTTGAGGCCGGCCAGCTCCTGGCCAAGACGCCGCGCAAAGTGGCCAAAACCAAGGACATCACCGGCGGTCTGCCTCGTGTGGCCGAACTGTTCGAGGCCCGCAAGCCCAAGGATTCGGCCGAGATCGCCAAGATCGACGGCATCGTCAAAATTGAAGGCACGGCCCGCGGCAAGCGCCGCCTGCTCGTCCTCGACCCGGAGACCAAAGAGGAGGAAGAACACCTCATCCCGCTGAACAAGCACATCATCGTGGCCGACGGCGACCGGGTGAAGAAGGGCAACCAGTTGACCGAGGGCCCCGTGCTCCCGCACGAAATCCTCTCGGTCTGTGGACCTGCCGCGTTGCAGGAGCACTTGCTCAACGAAGTGCAGGAGGTCTACCGCCTGCAGGGCGTCGAGATCAACGACAAGCACATCGAGATCATCATCCGTCAGATGCTCCGCAAGGTGAAGATCACCGACCCGGGCGACACCACGCTCCTCTGGGACGACAAAGTCGACCGCACGGAGTTCGACGCGGAAAACGAGCGCATCACCAAGCTCGGCGGCAAACCGGCCGAAGGCGAACCGGTGCTCCTCGGTATCACCCGTGCCTCGCTCAGCACGGAAAGCTTCATCTCCGCGGCGTCCTTCCAGGACACCACCCGCGTTCTTACCGACGCCGCCACGCTGGGCAAAACCGACCAGCTGCGCGGTTTCAAGGAAAACGTCATCATGGGCCACCTCATCCCGGCCGGCACAGGCTTCCAGGGCGCCCGCGATATCGAAATCGAAGCGGCCGACCTCGGCGAGGAACTCGCTGCCGCGGCCGAGACAGAAAAAGAAGCCGGCTAACCCGGAAACAAGACCATGGCATCCATCGAAATCATCAACGAACTCCTCGAGTCGGGCGTCCATTACGGGCACCAGACCAAGCGCTGGAACCCCAAGATGCGGGAGTTCATCCTCGAAGAGAAAAACGACATCTACATCATCGACGTCAGTCGCACGGTCGAGCAGCTCGAGACGGCGACGAAGTTCCTTGCCGGCATCGTCTCCGGCGGCGGCAAGGTCCTCTTCGTGGGTTGCAAAAAGCAAGCCCAGGAAGCGATCAAGGAAGCGGCCGAATCGTGCGGGCAATTCTACGTCCATAACCGCTGGCTGGGCGGCACGCTGACCAACCTGACCACGATCCGCAAAAGCGTGGCCCGTCTCAACGAGATCGAGAAAAAATTGAAAAGCCCCGGCGTGGTCAAGATCGGCAAGAAGGAGCAAGCCTCCCTCCGCCGCGAGCACGCCCGCCTCATGAAAAACCTCGAGGGGCTCCGCGAGATGGACAAACTTCCCGGAGCGGTCGTCGTCATCGACACCACCCGCGAGGACATTGCTGTCCGCGAAGCCAACCGCCTCGGCATCCCCGTGGTGGCCATCGTCGACACGAATTGCAATCCCGAACTGATCGACTACCCCATCGCCGGTAATGACGATGCCATCCGCTCGATCCGCGTGGTGCTGTCCAAATTGGTCGACGCCATCAAGAGCGCGTCCGGCATCCGTCAAAAGAAAGCCGATCCCGCCCTCGCTGCCGTAGCGGAGTAGGGCTTGCGCCGCCCCGCGGCGTGGTGGTTGAACACTGAAAACTGAACACTGCAAACTTTCCTTATGGCTGACATCTCACCCCAACTCGTCCGTGAACTCCGCGAAAAGACCAACGCGGGCATGATGGATTGCAAGCGCGCCCTCACCGAGGCCGGCGGCGATATCGCCAAAGCCGAGGATCTGCTCCGGGCCAAAGGCATCGCCTCGGCCGGCAAGAAAGCTTCCCGCAGCGCCAAGGAAGGCATCGTCGCTTCCTACATCCACCTTCAAGGCAAGGTCGGCGTCTTGGTCGAGGTCAATTGCGAGACCGACTTCGTGGCCAAGAACGAAAATTTCCGCGAGTTCGTCAAGGACATCACCCTGCACATCGCCGCAGCCAATCCCACCTGCGTCTCCCGCGAGCAGGTCGACCCCGCGGAGATCGAGCGCGAGAAAGCCATCTACCGTCAGCAGGTGGAAGGCAAACCGGCCAACATCGTGGACAAAATTGTCGAAGGGAAAGTGGAGAAGTTCTACGGCACCTGCTGCCTGATGGAACAGCCCTTCATCAAGAACCCCGACATGACCATTGCCGACCTCGTCAAATCGAAGATTTCCGAGCTAGGCGAAAACATCGTCATCCGCCGCTTCACCCGCTACATGGTCGGCGAAGGCGTGCCCGACGAATCCCCCGCAGCTTAGTTCTGGCCGCCCCCCTTGGTTGCAGCCGCGGTCTATGACCGCCTGGTGCCCGGCCATCCGCGCCACCGTCAGCAGCGACGGCCAACACCACCATTGCGTTGGATCGGCGGCTGGCTCCACTCGCCGTGCTTCATCGCCGTCGACTGCATTCAAGGCCTCGGCGGGAAGGTGGACACTCTTTCCACGCAAAGAAAAACGGCGCCGGATTGCTCCGGCGCCGTTGGTGAAGTTCAGTCGTTCAGCAATTAGAACGCGAAGCGCAGACCCGTGCGGGCCAGAACGCCGCCGCTGTTCGAATTGAAGTCGGGCGAGTAGACCCAGCGGGCATCGCCGAAGAGACCGATGTTCTCGGTGATGCGGTATTCGAGACCGCCGCCGACGTCACCGGCTCCGTAGCTCTTCTGGCTGTCGCCGTAGAGCTTGCCGATACCGACCATCGCGTAGGGCGACAGACCCCAGCAGAACGGGTAGCGGACGAAGAGGTGCCCGAAGGTGCCCCACTCGGCGCCGAAGTTTTGACGGCCGACAACGAACTGCTCAACTCCGAGACCGAGGTAGCGGAGGAAGAAGAAGTTCATGCCCAGACCGCCGCCCCATCCGGGTTCACCCGCGCGGTAGAAAGCGCCGGTTCCGAAAGCGTCGATTTGGAATTCGGTGTCACGGTAGAGGCAGGGCTCTTCGACCGGAACAACAGTTTTCTTGTAAGACTCGGTGCCGGCAAACGACGAGGATGTCGCCGCAATGACAGCCACCAAGCTGGTGATGATGTATTTTTTCATGATTGGGTTTTGGTTTGTTTTGCTGACGGATTGCTCCGCTGGTCGAAAGAGTAGGGCCACGGCGCCCGGGCACAAGATTTAGTTGCAAAAAAAAGCGGGGCCGGTGCGACCGGCCCCGCCATGCGTAAATAACTGGTAGTAATTAGAATGCGAAGCGCAAGCCTACCCGTGAGAGGGCGGCGCTGTAGGGGCTTTCG
>Ga0129348_1000579_pt1 | contig 13168 bp, 14 predicted proteins | sample CPBDNA_4_FD_94424 | JGI IMG/M metagenome (GOLD analysis project Ga0129348, IMG submission 94424) | Freshwater to marine salinity gradient microbial communities from Chesapeake Bay, USA - CPBay_Sum_27_0.8_DNA | ecosystem: Environmental > Aquatic > Marine > Coastal | place: USA: Chesapeake Bay...
AACATTAGGCGATAAAACACTAGATACTTTAGTCCCTCTTCAGAAGGTTAAGATACCATATACAGCAAACAACGTAACAACAATGATGAATGATGCTGCTGATGTTACGATTGGTGCCACCACTTATGATGACAGCTTATTATTCCCACTCATCACCTCAACAGAGAGACTGGTTTATGATTCTGTAGATAACACTAAGGAATATAACCTATATCCTCACGGTGATGTTGTTATTGATGGTGTTACTAAAAGATTTGGCGTTAATTATAGAGACTTAAAACCAGCACTTAGAATACATACTATCATAAAGGCTATAGAAGAGGAATACTCTAATATATCATTCAGTGATGACTTCTTTACTTTAGGGACAGAAACTAAACAGTATGGCTTTAATACTTACACCCTACTAAAAAACCCAGCTTATGCTGATTTGTTTTTATGGTTAAATAGGGAGAAAGGTCAAATAACTGTTGATTTGCCACAAAGGCAAATAACCAGTTTTAGCACTCCATCTGGAAGTGATGAAGCTGGAATGAAAGAGTCTACGCCAGGATATGTAGTAAGTAATCCTACTAACTACCAATTCATATCTAATGGTGGAAATGATGATATCCAGTTTTATCTTGATGCTAGAATAACTGCACCGTCAGCTTCTGTTATATACAATTTTGTACTTAAAAAGGATGGACAGGAATATAAAAGGTATGATGATTTAGAGGGAGATTCTCACCCTCTAAATATGATGGGTAATGATGCTGCTGGAGAAGCAAGAGAAGCCTTACCAGACGGGCTATACACCTTTTACATTGAAACTACAGCTTCTGGGAGGTTTGATCTTGACTTTAAGCTAAAGAAAAACAAACCCGCAGACATAAGCTTGTTTGGTGTTTTTACAGCAACTAGAGTTGTTAGCTATACTGGAACATTGACGTTAGATTCTTCTTTTGAGTTTGATGCGACAACTCTAATGCCTAATAAAATTAAGGTAATAGACTTTCTTGCTGGGCTGTTTAAAATGTTTAATTTAACTGTTACGGAAGGAGCTTCTGGGCAAATGAAGGTTATTCCGCTAGACACTTTCTATAGTCAAGGAAGTAAAAGAGAGATAACAAAGTATATAGATACTACAGAATCTACAGTAGAATCAGCTTTACCTTTCTCTGAGGTGGAATTTAAATACGAAGGATTAGAATCTATATTTGCATCTCAACACGAACAGCTTGGCGGGAACACTTGGGGGACTGAGTACTATCCAAATAGTACCTCTGAAGGAGACAATCTATTAAATATAGGAAGTAAATATGAGGTTTTGGTTCCTTTTGAACACCACAAATTTAACAGACTTTGGGATCGAGATGATCACACTAATCCTGCGGGGCAGACTTCTATTCAGTGGGGTTACAGTGTAGATGATGATCAGAACAGTATTGTTGGTAAACCATTATTGTTTTACCCAATTAGACAATCCGGATTAAATTCTATTGAGGTTGTGACTGGAGCTACGTCCTCTACTTTAGCAAGCTATTATGTTCCTTCAAATAGTGTAGCATTAACTCCTACCTATATCTCATTACAGTCAGACACAGACCCAACTCCAAACATAAATTTTCACGCAGAGAAGAATGAATATGCTGGAGTACCATTTCCTCAAACGCTATATAAAACTCATTATGATAATTACATAATAAATGTTTTTGATCCGAGAAGGAGATTGTATAAAATGAATGCCGTTCTGCCAGAGCAGAAAATAAGAGAGATTGCTTTAAATGACACAATAGTAATTTTTGGAACAGAGTATACAATAAACAAGATGACTACTGATCTTCTTAGTGGGAAGACCATTTTTGAGTTATTAAATAAAACACAATTTGAGTTATTAGATAAAACTAAAGACGAATTGTTTATAGACAACAAAAAAGATTTGTCTTATAATGTTTCATTTGATGGCTTGACAGTGGATAATACAGTGATAACAGCAGACCTAAGTCAGTCAATAACAGAGTAAATTATGATAAAGCAAGTTATAGAGGGATTACAGCTTATGGACTATTATGATGCGAACAAATTAATTCAGTTTGCAAAGGGCAGTCATAAGGCTCCAGAAACATTTAAAGAAATGAGAGAAACAATTAAGAGAAGAAGATATGGCAACAAATAAAATATCATTCATATTTGAGATAAATGATGCTGGTAAGGTAAAGGTGGATGGTATAACTAAATCATTTGTCAGTCTTGATAAGGCTGTTTCCGCTACCACAAAGAAGCTAAAAGAAAGCTCTGATGAAATGGGCAAGTTAGGAAATGGTATAGACCCTCTGGTTTCAAATGCGGGACTTGCAGGAGCTACACTTACTGAACTTGGTAGGACTATATCTGATTTACCTTTTGGTATTCGAGGTGTAGCAAACAACCTCTCTCAATTATCCTCTTTATTTGTAACCCTAGTTGCTAAATCTGACGATGGAGGTAAGAGCCTTGGTGGTGTTAAATCCGCATTAAATCTACTGCTTAATCAACTAAAAGGTCCTTTAGGTTTAATTTTAGCATTCCAATCTGTTATAGCTCTTTTTGACGCTATTGCTAATGATAAAATACCATTCTTTAAAGATAAGGTTGATGATGCTGCTGAATCAACTAGAAATTTTGCTTTATCGGTTAAGAGTGTCAGAGAGGAATTAAGGGCATTAGAATTATTAGAGTCGTTAGAAGAAGAAGTTTTAGGTAGGGATGTTGGGAAATTAATAGCTCAGTTAGACGCAGCACTAGGCAAACAAGAGGGGACTCTTGAAAATATAGGAGAGCGATTTAAACAAATACAAGAATTAAGAAGAGAGGAAGCTAGGCTTGTTGGAGAGGAACAATTACCTAAATCTTTAGAATTAGTTGATGCTGAGATATCATTGAATAATATTATAAAAGAAAAGTTAGAAAGTAAGAACGATGAAACATTAACTGATGAGGAAAGACTTAACTTATCAAAACAATTAATATCTGCTGAAGATACTAATTTTAAATTACTAATTAGAAGAGATAGGTTAGTAGCTAAAATACGAGAGGCTAATAAACGAGAGTTAGAAGAGGGGGTTGGCAGGCCTGGGGGTGTAGAGGGACTCCTTTATTCTAATGAATTTATAGAAAAAGAAAAAACAGGATCGCAGTTATATGCAGAAGAAATATTAAAGGGTTATAAAGCCATAGAATTAGGAGCGAAGAAGCATACGTTAAGTATGGAGGAAATCAATTTTAGATTAGCTTTAATTGATGCTGAAAGGCTTGATCATTTTGCTGCTGCTACAGATGCTTTAGCTGGATTGTTTGGTGAAAGAACAGCCGCTGGCAAAGCTTTTGCTGTTGCTACTGCTACTATAGACGCTTATTCTGCTGGAAATGCAGTTTTAAAAGACCCTTACTTTACTGGTAGGCCTTATGAAAGATTTGCTGCTATGACAGCTATAATTGCTACTGGTCTTGCGAACGTAAAGAATATACTATCTGTGGATGAGAGCGGAGAGGCATCTGAATCTAGCGATGGCACGGCTGCTAGAAATCAAGCCCCAATATTCAACGTAGTAGGGCAGTCTAATATAGATCAAATAGGAAGGAGTATCGCTACTGCTAGACAAGAACCCTTGAGGGCTTATGTTGTAGAGAGTGATATAACAAACGCACAACAATTAGAAAACGCTAGGATACAACAAGCCTCTATAGGATAATAAAACAATAGTCAAAATAAACAGTTATAATAGTATGGAGAAAGTAATAGAACTCATTATAGACGAGGAAAACGAATTTAGTGGGATAGAAGCTATCTCGGTAGTAGAAAACCCAGCTATAGAAGAAGACTTCATTGCGCTCAAGAAAGAGCCAGTTATGCTTGCTGAAGTAGACGGTGAAAAGCGTATACTGATGGGAGCAGCTTTGGTCCCCAATAAGAAAATATTAAGAAGGGGAGAAGACGGAGATTACTACATTTATTTCTCTGTAGATACTGTAAGAAAAGCTTCAGAGCTTTTCCTTAAGAGAGGCTATCAATCAAATTCTACACTAGAGCATAATGAAAAGCTTGATGGTATGACCGTGGTAGAAAGCTGGCTGGTAGAGGATGAGAAGAAAGACAAGTCTAGAAAATATGGATTTGATGTACCGGTAGGAACTTGGATGGTTTCTATGAAGGTATATAATGATGATGTCTGGAAAAAGGTTAAAGATGGAGAGGTCCACGGATTCTCTATTGAAGGCTACTTTGCAGATAACGCTGATGAGGGTCCTCAGGACACTTTACCAGAGTCTTTTTGTGATGAATGCGTTGAGGAACTAAATGCAGAATACGAACTGTTAGAGGCCCTCTCAGAACTTTCTGAGGAGGTAGATCTAGAATCTTATGGAGGATATCCAAAGTCTGCTGTCAACAATGCTAAAAGAGGTATAGAACTAAATGAGAAAGTTGGAAATCGTTGTGCTACCCAGGTGGGAAAAGTTAGAGGACAACAAATCGCAAAGGGAAGTACTAAATTTACATTACCTACTCTCAAGAGGATCTACAGTTATTTATCTAGAGCAGAAACATATTACGACTCTGGCAACACAGAAGCTTGCGGAACCATTTCTTATTTACTATGGGGAGGCAAAAGTATGCTAACTTGGGTTACTTCTAAACTCAAGGGATTAAACGCAATAGAAGCTTCTGCAACAATTATAGACGGAAGAGCTGCATACTCTACAATAGAAGAGGCACAAGAAGCAGCTAGAGATATAGGGTGTGAAGGATATCACACCCACGACTACGAAGGCGATACTTGGTATATGCCTTGTGAGAAACACAATATGGCCGAGATTGGACCAAAGGGAGGGGTTAGAAAAAGCCCTAAAGCCCCTAAGTCCGATACACCTAACCCTAGCCCAAAGGGCAAGGGTACAGCCAAAGGTGATGCTTCGGGAAAAACCGGAGCTAAAGTCTCTGCAAAAGACAGAGCAACACTTCAAAAGAAAGCAGATGAATTTAATAAGAAATATAAAGAAAAATTGGGTTATGGTGTCACTGTTGGTATGCTTGCCTCTGTTTTTCAGCGTGGGCTTGGAGCTTTTAACACAAGCCATAGCCCTAATGTTAAGTCAGCTTCTCAGTGGGCTTTTGCACGCACTAATGCCTTTTTATACTTGATTAAAAATGGCAGACCAGAGAATGCAAAGTATACAACAGATTACGATTTATTACCAAAGAAACATCCGAAGTCTAGCAAGTAATGGCCACAACTAAAAATACATCATATAAAGTTCACGTTCATCACACAGATCAGTCTGAGGTAGATAATGTGAATATTGAAAATGGTGCAATGTTGCATACTACTGATGCGCTTTATATGGGCCATAATGGATCTAATGTAGTGGTGTATCCTCAAGGAGGAACCACGCAATTAGGTTGGGCTAGATATGATGACACAGTATATACGTCTTCCAACAAGCTGTCGTTAACTCAAGATACAGAAGTTGTTGTTCCAAATAATGCTGGTAACATTGTTAGAAGCCATTCAAGCATTGCGTTTTATGACTCTTCAACACAGAAGATATTAGGGGTAAATGAAAATGACGTATACATATTTACCCTAGCGTTTAAAGCATCAGCACCAAATGCAAATCAAACTTACTTAGAGTATAACCTGGAGGGATCCGGTCAAATATCAAGAGTATCTGGAACTTTAGCGTTTCCCAAGGGAAACGATGTCGAGCATAAAGAAAGTATGGTGATGCAATATTACACAGATTCCACATTTGTACAAGATGGTGTGCAGTTAAAGATAACGTCAATCGGAAATGGTTCTTCTGTTTGGGATATCATATACTTTATACAAAGAACACAAAACGGTAGTTTAAGCTAATGAGAAGCAAAAGAGGAAGTTATTCAAGTCCAAGAGGCTCTAGAAGAGCCTGCTTATGTAAAGATGGCAGAACATACTCAAGGAAGTGTTGTGATGGTGAATTGATTAACCAAGGGATTGGAAGTATATATGCCCCCTCTTTGGGTTGTCAAAACTTAACCTTAAGTGGGTTTAGTGTGGCAACAGATGGCATAATCACATTACCTACCACAGACATAGGAACTATAACCGCTACAACACCAGCATCTTTTGATGCTGTTGATACTTCTACTGAAAGAACCTTAACAGTTTCTATATTGGTTCCTGGTGGATACAGCAATGCAGAAAAAACAATACAATGTACAACCACAGCCACTCAACCAGCTACGCCTACACTTTCTTGTAGCGATATAACTTTATCTGGTTTTGCAGTGGCTCAGAACGGTACTATTACGCTCCCTACTGCTGATATAGGTACAATATCTAGTACAAGCCCCGCTTCATTTTCAATAGTGGACGTGAATACTGTAAGAACTCTGAATGTAGATATTACAGTTCCTTCTGGGTACTTCAACTCCGGAGCTACGCTTAATTGTACTACAACAGCCACGCAGCCATTAACTCCCACTTTAGCGTGTTCAGACATAACCATAAGTGGATTTGCTGTAGATGAAAACGGAGCAATAACATTGCCCACATTAGACATAGGAACTATCTCTTCGAGCAGTCCCTCATCTTACGCTACCGTATCTGTAGATACGGTTAGGACGCTAAACCTAGATATTACTGTGCCATCGGGATATTTCAACGCAGGCAGCACATTAGCCTGTACAACTACAGCCACTCAACCTCCTTATAATGTTCTTGAATGTAGTGAGGTTACCATCTCAGGATTTAGTGTTTATGCTAGTGGTAATTATGTAACACCAACTGTAGATATAGGAACAATTAGTAGTACATCGCCTTCTAGCTTTAGTACTGTCACCTCAGAGACCAACAGGACTCTGACGGTGAATATAACTGTACCTTCTGGATATACTAATGCTGGAGCAACTTTATCTTGTACGGTTGTAGCAACACAACAACCTGCATTCTATTTCAGTCAAATAACACCAGCGGCTGGAAACTATGTCTCTGTAGAGCCTATAGCAAACACAAGTACGAGTACTTACGCATTTAGTATATATGGCAATGACCCCGAAACGAGCAGGCTTAATGCTGTAGCGTTGTCTAATCAATTAGGAACAGAAATAAGAGGCCAAACAACTACTCCAGGAAGTACCTTTGCTTTTAGAGATACAAGAGTTTCATTCTACAGCCCATCTGATAGCTTAATTGTTAAGTTTGAAACAGATAGTGGGATAAACAACACGTTTAGTTATGTGACTCCGGATACTTTAGGAACAGTCCCCGCAAGTCCTTATGGTGGTAATGCGTCAAGCTGGACAAGTTACGAAATGGTATTTAGCGCAGTCACTAGCGTATCGGGTAGCGCAGTAAATAATGCTGCTCACGAAGAAATAATAAGCAACGGGAACGACCAAGGTTATTATTGGGTTATAGAGGACTTAAGCTAAAAATACAACAAGCGTATTTAAATTTGGTAATATTAATATATTTTAAACTATGAAAGCGACAGAAATTGTAGAAAAACTGAAAGAGGTTCTTCTCGGTTCTCAAGAGATTGAAGACCAGGAAGTGGCCCAAGAAGAGCTTTCCGCTGCTGAAGAAGTGGTAGAGAAGGTAGACGAAACCCCAGAAGGGGAGGAAGTTGTGTTATCTGAAGGTGATCAACTAGAAGAAGAACAAGCTGTAGAAGCTGAGGAAGAAGCCACAGAAGCTTCTTACGTTACTAAAGAAGAATTTGCTGAACTAAAAGCTATGGTCGAAAGCCTAGTAGACGAAGTAAAAGCTAGTTCTGAAAAGTATAACAGTGAGGTTCCTAAAGAGGAATTAGCCGCTGTAGAGAATGAGGTTGAGCCTATGGTTCACAGCCCAGAAGTAAAGCCAGAAGTAGAAATGAATCTTTTCGCTCAAAGAAGAACTCAAACTACCCTGGATCGAGTATTGAACAATATGAGTAAATTTAATAAATAAACACGAAAATGGCAACAACTACATCAATTACTACTACTTATGCTGGTGAGTTTGCAGGGAAGTATATCTCTGCTGCTTTACTTAGCGGATCTACTCTTTCTAAAGAGTTGATCACTATCAAGCCCAATGTGAAGTACAAAGAGGTAATGAAGAAAGTGGCTACTGACGATATCGTCAAGAATGGCACTTGCGACTTTACTGCTACGTCTACTTTGACATTGACTGAAAGAGTTCTTCAACCAGAAGAATTTCAGGTTAACTTACAACTTTGTAAGAAGGATTTTGTGTCCGATTGGGAAGCAATTTCTATGGGGTATTCAGCTTATTCTGACCTACCTTCTAGTTTCTCTGATTTCTTACTTGCACACGTTTCTTCTAAAGTAGCTCAAAGAATCGAAACTAACATCTGGTCTGGTACTAACGCCACAGAAGGTCAGTTTGACGGATTCGAGACTACTCTAGGTGCTGACGGTGATGTTAATGACGTAACTGCTACAACTGTTACTTCTTCTAACGTAATTGCTCAAATCGGAGCTGTAGTAGATGCTATTCCTTCTACTGTTTACGGTGCTGAAGATTTGACTATCTATGCTGCTCCTAATGTATACAGAGCTTATGTAAGAGCTTTGGGTGGATTTGCTAGCAACGTAGGTGCTGCTGGTACAGATTCTAAAGGAACTCAGTGGTTCAACGGAGGTGCTTTAACTTTTGATGGCATCAACGTAGAGCTTGCAAGCGGAATGGGTAGCGACAAAATGGTAGCTGCTGAGAAATCAAACTTGTTCTTTGGAACTGGTCTATTGTCTGATTCTAACGAGGTCAAAGTTATCGATATGGCTGACATTGATGGAAGCCAGAACGTAAGAGTCGTTGTCAGATTTACTGCTGGAATCCAGCACGCTATTGGCGGAGACATCGTATTGTACGCATAAGAATAATTGTTTAATATAAGAGGGTAGGTGAGCCTTGAGCCTGCCTACCCTTTTTTAATACTATAAAAATATGGCTTGTGATTTAACCGGGGGAAGGAAAAAACCGTGTAAAGATGCTGTAGGTGGCGTAGTAAAAGTGCATTTTGTTGATTTTGGCGATCTAGGGACTGTAACGGTTGGATCAAATGATGAAATCACAGATATGAGTGGTACTTTTAGCTATAGCACTTATGATGTCAAGGGTAATTCTTCTCTGGAATCAAATATAAACAGCTCTATTGAGAATGGAACGACATTCTTTGAGCAAGTGACAAACCTTACTCTTCATAAGATGACTAAGGAAGACAACAAAGAGCTTAAGCTTATGACTTACGGGAGACCTCACGTTTTCGTACAGACATTCGACAATAAAGTTCTATTGGTTGGAAGAGAACACGGAGCAGAAGTTACTGGAGGTACTGCTGTTACCGGGACAGCGATGGGAGATCTAAATGGATATACGTTGACTTTAACAGCCAACGAGACAACTCTACCTAATTTTGTAGATGGAGCAACTGATGCAGACCCTTTTGCGGGAATGTCTTCAGCTACTGCTACTGAAACTACTCAGAGAGATCCAGCATAGGTTTATACCTGGTGATAGAGAGGGGCCTATATGGCCCCTTTTTTTATATAAAACACTCAACCCTTTTTTTAGTTATATTAGTATGATAAGACTACTTCCGAGTACTGATGCTCAAACAATAAAAGTTTTGCCTAGGGTTAACACAGCTCAGACTGGGTTATCTCTTAAGATAACAGAAGATGGAACCAATAAGTCAGAGACTTTGACTGGTTTGTCTTCTACTGTCAATGGTAACTTTATTGACCTTAGCTGCACTTTCAGTATTCTATCAGATAACAGTATTTACAATTATGAGATATTCAATGGCTCAACCCTGCTTTTTAGGGACAAAGCTTATTGCACCGACTCATATTTGTCGAACTCAGTATACACCATAAATGACGGAAAGTATACAGAGAGTGATTCTGGTGATAGTGGTCAACAATATATAATGGTATGAAAAATGTAAAAGTAGTAAATCTTGCCGGGTATGAAGTACCTAAAATAGTCGAGAAAAGTAGAAATGCTTATGTCGAGTATGGTGAAGATAACAACTATTTTGGGGATTTAATCGAAAGGTATCTAGGTAGTCCAACAAACAGTAGGTGTATCAATGGTATTTCAGATATGATCTATGGTAGAGGGCTTGATGCTACTGATTCTAAGGAGAAACCTCAGATGTTTGCTCAAATGAAGAACATTTTGAATGCCAAAGACGTAAGAAAAATAGTAACAGACTACAAGATGCTTGGCCAAGCGGCCATTCAAGTGGTTTATAAGAATAGAAAGAAAGAAATAGCAGGCTTATATCACTTCCCAATGGAAACATTGCGTGCTGAGAAGGCCAAAAACGGTAAAATAGAAGCGTATTATTATCACAGCGACTGGAAAAACATTAAACCTAGTGACAAACCTAAGAGAATCCCTACTTATCGCAATGGCACGAGGTCTCAGAGGATTGAATTATATATCATTAAGCCTTACAAGGCTGGTTTTTATTATTACTCACCAGTAGATTACCAAGGATGTCTTCAATATGCTACTTTGGAGGAAGAAGTGAGTAATTATCACTTGTCAAACATACAAAATGGCCTTCAGCCAAGTATGTTGATCAATTTTAACAATGGAATACCTAATGAAGAGGTCCAAGAATTGATTGAGCGCAAGATTTACGATAAATTTAGCGGTACTAGCAACGCAGGACGGTTTATTTTGGCTTTTAATGATGGTTCAGAGAACCAATCTAACATAGACCCAATAAATCTTCCGGATGCACACGCTCAATACGAGTTTTTAGCAAAAGAAAGCCGAGAAAAGATAATGATAGGCCACGGAGTCGTTTCGCCTATCCTTTTAGGTATAAAAGATAACACTGGGTTCGGAAATAACGCTGAAGAGCTTAGAACAGCGTCTATTTTGATGGACAATATGGTTATTAGGCCATTTCAACAGATGTTACTAGACTCATTCAAAGAATTGCTGTTGTATAACAACATTTCTTTGGATTTATACTTTGTTACCCTACAACCAATCGAATTTACAGAACTAGACAACATAGCAACTAAGATTAAGAGAGAAGAAGAGACGGGAGAAAAGCTTTCTGCGGTAGAAGATGTCCAAGAAGAGGAAATCGTTCAGCAGGAGGCTTCTGAGAGCGTTTCTGAGCCTGTTGTCGAGGAAAAACCTACTGAAGAAGATGAGTAAGGCATTATTTATAACGATGACAGAGCTGAAGCGTAAATCTATTATAGATGGAGCTTTAGACACGGATAAACTGATTCAATTTGTTGAGGTGGCCCAAGATATTCACATACAGAACTTCTTAGGTACTAAGTTATACGAGAAATTACAAGGTTTGATCACTGGCGGCACTCTTGACGATGCCGCCAATGCTGCATACAAGACATTACTGAATAGTCATATTAAACCTATGCTTATTTGGTATAGTCAATATAGCTATATTCCTTTTGCTGCTTATCAAATCAGCAACGGAGGTATATTTAAACATACTACTGAATCTAGTGATACTCTTACAAAGAGTGAGCTTGATTCGTTAACAGCGAGGGCAAAAGACTTTGCTGACTTTTATGTGAATCGGTTCTTTGATTTCATAGATGAGAAGAGCCAGGATTATCCGGAGTATACCGGAGCGCAGGATACTGGTATGTATCCAGATAAAGACCCAACGTATGGCGGATGGGTAATTTAATTAAGACATATAAGCCTAAAGTGGCTAACATAATAAAATTGACTAACTATCTAAAAAGAACAAAAAAGTAATATGGCTAACGGGATAAATTGGGGTAGAATATATTGTTTTTCCTGGTGGGGAGATGTAGATGACACAACGGATGCTATTTATATCCCTTCAGCTCCTACTTGTTGGATATCAGATGTACTTGAATTATCGGTAGATAGTACAGCGTATAAAGTAGACACAATACTAATAACAGCAGATCAAACATTAATATAATAAAATACAATTATGGCACGAGAAACAATAGGAGTTGGGTCAGCCCCTGACGATGGAACTGGGGATACGCTCAGAGCCGCCTTTATTAAGGTTAATAATATGACTACTGACATTTACGGTCAGAGTGGGACTGGAGACAGCTTAAGAGGATCTTCTGCTGTTTCGCCCGCATCAACGGTAAGTTTAGATTTTGATGCCGCAGCGGTATTTACAATAACCTCAAGTATATCTATTGAATTGAATTTCACAAACGCCTCAATAGGCGATGTGAAAGACATTATCATAACAGATTCAGGAGGAACGTCTGGATTGACACTTAATAGTGGATTGACAGCTACAACTGTCGCTGGGGAGTATAGCAATACGTCAGGTGCAGTTAACTTTATTCAAGTTGTCTGTACTGCCGCTAACACATTTTTCCTATCAATCTCACAAAGTATATAATTATGAAAGCAGCAGTAGAAAACGGTAGAATAGTAAACATATACAAGAGTTTACCCAACTCACTTAAAACCCCTACAAAACACATTTTAGGAGGTGCTAACAACCTATCAAAAGAAGAACTTGAAGCTATTGGTATTTACGATGTAGTAAAGCCAAGTTTTGACCCACAGATACAAACTAAGGGTGGATTGTACTTTGACGAGGATAAGAAGATAGTAACCTATGATGTTACTGATATAGACTTTAGTCAAGAGGTGGATGTTATCGGAGAGGATGGAGAGCCGACAGGCGAAACCGAAAAGAGGTATAAGATAGCCGACATCAAAGCGAGTAAGATTGCAGAGATTAAGTCTAAAGCAGGTAAGTTACTACAACCTACAGACTGGCAAGTTATAAGAAAATCAGAAAGGGATATAGATATTGATGCCGATGTTGCAACGGAGAGAGCAGGTATTTTAGCAGAAGCCGATAGGTTAGAAGCAGAAGTAAATGCCAAGAAGTCTTACAAGACTGCATTGCAATACAAAGTACAATTTTTCCCACCATCTGATGAAATAGAATAAATATGGCTTTAGGCAAAAGATTAATAAACACAGGAGGGGTAGCAGCTTGTACTACTGATTCCGCAGACCCATTTGGCGATTCAAGTGGTGTTGCATTATACAATCTTGATTACGATGCTTCTGATGCAAGTGGTAGTTACGATGGCACACCTACTGACGTTACCTTCGGAGTAGGCGGTCAAATAAATACAGGTGTTAGA
>Ga0129348_1000584_pt1 | contig 13145 bp, 14 predicted proteins | sample CPBDNA_4_FD_94424 | JGI IMG/M metagenome (GOLD analysis project Ga0129348, IMG submission 94424) | Freshwater to marine salinity gradient microbial communities from Chesapeake Bay, USA - CPBay_Sum_27_0.8_DNA | ecosystem: Environmental > Aquatic > Marine > Coastal | place: USA: Chesapeake Bay...
AGGTTCTCCAGTTCAGAGGCGAAGTAAAGTTTGGTAAGGTCCATCAAGGACTTGGGCATGTTCTCATCAAGCAGGTGGTGCATGATCTTAGTGTCCCACACGTTCTCGACCGTGATGCCGTATGATAGCAAGAAGTGCAGGTCGAACTTAGCGTTGTGAAATACTTTTTTGTTGTTCGGGTTTGACATGATGGCTCGAATGCAGAACCACGCATCAGAATACTCCTCAGTACCTTTCCTGAAAGGGCTGTCCTTGTGATCCAGAGGGATTACCCAGGTCATGTCCCTGCTAGAAATGGATAGCGTCATGATACTATCCGTTCGGAAGTTGAGTCCCGTCGTCTCGGTGTCAATAGCGAGAGTATCGAAAGTGATCTTCAGCTTCTCAGTCAGGTCGTAGAGATCTTCTACGTTCATGATCGCCTTGTACTTGAAGTCCCCCTCCCTACGACGGTTAAGAATATACATCTCATGAGCATTCTTAATATCAGTCTGGAATAGGGAGAGGTTCTTCGGCTCCTTGATACAGGCGTAAGGGTGGAAGATCGGAACCACAATACATTTGTGACCCTCTTCGCTCTCAAACTCGAAGGCTTTCCCTCTCTTGTTTGTGATGCCGCTCTTCCGTAGAATCATCTTCATCGCAAGGTTGCCACAGGCAAACACTAGGCGAGGCTTGATTGTGTCAATGGTGGACTGGATGTGCTGACGGCAGATCTTGATGTCGTCAGTCTTCATGTCCGCTTCCTTCACCTCAGTACACTTGACCGAAGCTGCTGTAGCAAACTTGGTCGGGTAGGTGTCGTTAAGCAGACTCATCTCCTTCTTGTTGAAGGCTACAGGAGTACCGTGAATGAAGCTCAGTGAGTCAGATAGAAACAGTGTATCGCACTGTTCCATGTCTTCGTGGTCCATGTGGGAGTGTACAGCTTTGTCTTTACAGAGGATGCTGCACCCCTCACATCTTGGGTCACCACCAGCCATATTGCTGCCAGCATACAACTTATTGAGGTCAAACATACTATTATAAGGTATGGGAAATAGATATATAGACAATGACGAGTTTGAGAGAATCATCTTATTATACAAAGAAGACCCACAAACTCACGAAGAAGATCTGGTTTCTGTCTTCGAACTCCTAATAAAAAACATCGTTGAGTCCTTCAAGTTTGAAGTGGACCCCAACGATGCCAAGCAGGAATGCTTTGCTCTGGTGCTCAAGACGGTCAAGAATTTCAAGCCCAAGAAGGGCACCGCGTTCAATTACTTTACGACGGTAATTCTAAATCAACTCAAGCTTATGTACACCAGAGAGAAAAAATACAAGCAGAAAATCGAAAACTACATCGACATCCATAAAGATAACTTAGACCTTTAGTTGCTTGTATATATTTGGTAGATAAAACTCAGATTTAACTTTACCTTTTTTAAGACGAACGAGATGCGGGACTTTAGTGCTTCCGTAAATTACAAAGCTGTGAGGCATATCAAAGCTATTTACGATGTAAAGCTTCTCCCCCTCCTCTGTCCCATCGTATTTCTTCTTAAGTTCATAGGTAAGGTTCTGGCACCACCTATCCCATTCGGAAACAAACAATATACTCATGTTCGTTTTATTTACTTTTTGTTGTGCTAGTATTTTGTTTAAATCGTTTTCTTTTTTTAAGAACTGTAAACGATACTTCATGCTTCTTCTGTATTTTCTGTGGTCTCAGCTTTTTCTGTATTTTCTGTGGTCTCAGCTTTTTCTGCATCCATAAGCTGAACCTGACCATCTTCACCTTCAACAACCATAATTCCTGAAGATTCAAGATCCTTTTGGTTTTCTTTTGCGTACTGCTGTACCATTTGAGAGAGTTGCTGGTTGAGTGCCTCGCACCCAGTAACAAAAATAGTCTTCATGAAGTCGTCATCACTAATCTCTTCAGGCTTAACTACGTTACTAAAATTTTTAAAGGCTTCCGCCTCGTCTTTGGATAGTTTGATTTGTATTTTCATTCTATTTCTACTCCGCTCATCTATGCGGAATCTCCAGTTTTGTATATCTAACTTGATACTTTCTGTTTGAGTATCCATTACACTATAATAGGTTGAGGTTTATAAACATGGAAGATAAATATGATATTTCCAATCTAAAGAAAAAGAAAAAGGTTAACAGTAGAGCAAAGGGTAGTACCTTCGAAAGACAAATAGCTTCAATACTAAACAAAAGGTTTGACACTAAAGAGTTCTCTAGAACACCTGGGTCTGGAGCCTTTGCTACAACCCACGATCTACCTAAACACTTAAAGATCTATGGAGATTTAATAACCCCACAAAATTTCCGATACTGCATAGAATGCAAGAAGGGATACAATAAGGAGAATCTCTATAGTCTTTACAATTATAGATCGGACTTTTGGAAATTTGTTCTTCAATGCGAAAAAGATTCATCTTTCTGCAACAAAGAGCCGATGGTAATATTTAAACAAGATAGACAGAAAACTCTGGCGATAGTACCCTCTTATATAATGTACTCGATTGATAAATATATAGAGATTCACAAAGGAGAAAAGAAATATAAGGTATATTACTTAGATGATTTACTTAAAGAAGAAGATTACCATTGGTTTGATTAAGGAATGCTTCTAAAAGACTTATTTGACCTTTAAGTATATGCTCTATAGAATCTGATACTTCTTGTTTATTAGGAATATGAACAGCACCCATAGCCCTCATAGATTCTTCCACAGTTTTACAAACCACTCTAGTATTTTTTCCTGATCTTTCTAGACCCACTTTCACTTTCTTTTTTCCGTCAGAAATATTTATGGTGAAACCATTGACTTCAACTTTGGTATTTTCCGAACCTGCCAAATCTTTTAGTAGCCCTGTTTGTGAGAAGGCAATTGTGAAGTCGTCTGTGCTAAATACTTGGGATAGATCTTTAGCATTCCCTCCAGTAGAGTATGCCATGAGTAAAGCAGAGTTTTTCGCTTTAATGCTATCTTGCTCGCTATTTAGACCTTTACCTAACTGTTGCATTTTGTACATGCGACCCACCTTCTCTGCTAATCGCTCTCTTGTAGACTGATCTTCTAAGTTTATTAGCTCCAAGTCTCCTCTATCGTTCGTCGTGTACAAAACATCTTGTAGAGGGCTGGAAGCTAAATCTGAGTAACCTGTAGCTGATTTAAGTCTTTCCAGCAACACCTTTGCTCGGGCTTGAGGTGTTTGTAAAGTTACTTTTCCGTTTATTGAATAAGCTTCAGTTTCAATAAATGAGTTCTTTATTTTGTCAGTATCTTCTTGAATTTTTTTGTAGTAGTCGTAGGTTTCTTGCCACTGTGCCATAGAAGAATCCCTAGTAGAAGGAGAGCCATCCCAACCAAATAATTCTTTGAGGATTCTGTCTCTCATCCCTTCTGCATTGTAGTTACTGTCTCCTTTAAAATTAGGATCCATATTTTTAAGTAGCTGGTCGTCGGAGTTTACCTCTCCCATTTTAGCATCTGTGCTAGCCGTATATCTTTTCGAACCAATAGATATTTTCCATTCACCGTCTTCTTGATAAGGTTCAACTAAAAGTTTTTTTCCCGCCTCTATCGCGGATTGCTCGTTTTCAAAAACTGCGATGACATCATCCCTATCGCCTCCCGCTGCCTTGCCCCCTCCAGTCCTGTCGGCTCTGGAAGCCTTCAAGGAGTCTACGAACCCGTTCACTAATGATAGCTCTTTGTATAAATATTGTTTAAACGCAGGGGCACTGTTCAAAACTTCAAACAATTCTTTTTGATATTCAGCTTCACCAAAAAGTTCTAGATCCAACGTAAATTCCTCTTCCCCACCATACTTAGAAACAATTTGCTCTAAGTCAGCCCGCTTCTCCCTGATCAAACTTTTAAACTCTTCAGCTATCTTTTTTCTTTCCTCTTGTGTTTTTGCTCCTTTGATGTTTATGGCAAAAACTTTTATATCTTCAAAGAAAGTTCCTCTGATACCGTTTAAAGCATTTGAATTAACCGAATCAGTTGGAACCACGGTCAGATCAGACCTAGTTTTTCCGCATAGAGACTCAATCTTATTTAAAGCTCCATCAATAAACTTATTAACTGTAGGAAAAACTAAACTTTCTGTTTTGTCAGCGCCGTAGATCACGGGCTTGTCTTTATACATTCCGATTAAAGGGTTCTGTTCATTACCTACTTTTTGACAAAACTCTTTTGCTTGCTCAGATCCGGCAACTATTCCAGGAGAAGCTGCTAGAAGCATAAATTTCCTCGCCATAGACTCTGCTTGAGCCGGGGATACCTTATCTCCTTTCTTAGATTTAGTTCCGTCTTGATTAAGTTTTCTTACTTCACCTTGAAGTATTTGCTTTAAAAATCCTCCGCGCTTAGTCGAGAAGTTACCTTTCACTATTTGAGCTAAAGCAACATCGTCCGACATGTCAATTATTTTGTCGTATATTAACTCTTGTATTCTCTTAAACCCAATGGAAAGAATGTTTCCTGTTTCTTCGTACTCAGTGCCTTCTACACTCCCAAGTATGGTTTTATTTTTTCTTTTTTCTTCAAGTTCTGCTTGCTTTTTAGCGATCTCCGCATCCATTTTCATGTCTTCTGTGGACGCTTCACCTGAACCTTCTTCTCCTTTGGGAGCCCAAGCTCCTAATAGCTTTACTGAATAGCTACCCGAATGAGTTTTATTAGGACTAATTACGTTGGAGTAGTTAGTAGAATTTACTATTTTTGCTGGAGCATTTCCTCCCTCAATCTTAACTGAATTTGGTTTATCTTCTACAGGGGTTACGGACATGTTTCCCTTTCGTCCTAAACCTGTTTGAGGTTGTCCTGCCGCTGCTGCTTTGATCGCTGTGTCGATTTCACCAAAGGCTCTCATTTGATCAGCAGAATAATCATGAGCCTCGTTAAGGAAAGTAAGCTTATAAGTTCTCTTCTTAAGCTTACCGTAACTCTCCAGTAATTCAGAAAAATAATCCATATCTTATTATAGATGAAAAAAATAGCCCCGCCCACACAGGTAAAGGACGGGGCTAAAAACCTAATTTAAACTCACTGCGTAGGGTTTGCGTAGTTGTATACGTTCATGAAGTCGTACTTGAAGTTCACCGTAAGCATGTGGAAGTCGTTAGTAGCATAGTTGAATTCCGCAGCTTGCCATGATGTTGGGTAGACTCCGTAAAGCTCAATCGTTGAGTGAGGAGTTAGTGTGTTGTCTAACTGAACAATCTCAAGCTTGTCCGCCTTGAATGTGTTACCAGCCCCACCACCCGGCTGTGAGCTTTTGGTCATCTCGCCTGTGAGTGGATCGTAAGTATGGCGGAAGTATCGGTAAAGGTCAGAAGCAGTCTCACGAAGATAGAGGTTATCGAAGTCGATGGTAAGCTCACCCGGAGTAGTTTTTCCTGGATAGTGAAGCTTATCGTTTACTCGATCAACCACTATGGCTTCGTTTTTCATTTCTATTCCGCCAACTTTTTTACAGGCTAACGTAAGGTCAGGCACGTTGGTGATATCATTGGGCAGTCCAAAGAAATGAGCTTCGAACTGATACGCCCGCACTGAATCAAGGTCAGTTGAAACGGTAGGAAGCCCCTGACCCGGAGTGAAATCTCTACCGTATTTTGTCTTGTAATATGATGTTGCCATTAATTAAATCCTCAGAGGGTTCCTAGATCAGCGGACTGATTGGTTAGGTTGATCTCAAACACAATGACCTCTGCGGTCTTGGTGGGCTTGAGAAGAACTTTTGTCCAAAGTTCATTTCTATCGACGCGGAGCGGTGTGTTAGTTGTTTCGTCACAAACAACACGGAACTCCGAAATACCCCGTCTTCTTCTGATGTCATCAAGGAAGGGGTTAACAACTCCTTCAATTTGTGACCAAGTGAACTCGTCGTTTGGCTCGAACACAAAACGCTGAGTGGCTGCAAGTATGACCTTCCGCACATAAATGAGGAGGCGTCTTACGTTAATTCTATCTAGTGAGCTTGGCTCTCTTTGAGCAGTTCTTTGCCCGAAGATGGTTAGGCCCTGCTGCGGGAAAGCGACGATTGGGTTGATGACATTACCGCCGCTGTAAAGGCTGTCTCTATCGCCTTGGTTGAGTTTGACCTCAACCTCGGTGGGCTTGGTTAGTCTACCTCTCTGGAATCCTGCTGGAGCAAACCAAGTGTCTGAGACACCATCAGTGTAGGCCATTTGTCTTGCCGCAAAGATAGTGGGATCATAGAACCTATCGACTCCATCAAAAGTGCTAAACACTTTCACCCAAGGCCAGTAGACCGCAGCATAAGAACTATTGATTGCCACTGTTCTTGAATCAGTGGTTGCTGCCTGTCCATTACTCCAGTCGATGGCATCCTGAACTGTGCCGACTGCATAAGGAGGAGATAGTAGAGCGAGCATTCCTTGAGTTCTTTCAGCAAGACTTACTAGGGCGTTTTGTACAGCCTGCGTATTTACACCAGGAACAAGAGCCACACCCACGTTGAGAACAGGGTCGTCGAGAGCTTGCATACCTGTTTTAGGATCTTCTGCCTGACTACCAATTAGGGCGACAGATCTCCCATCTTCGTCAGCAGCGATACCGTTGCTTCCATTAGCTAGATTAGTAGCAGTGGCACCAACCAGCTTATTAAATCTACCACCTTCTCCAGTCACAGTTGTTGTGGTGGATAAGCCAGCCCCATGTCTAAAGGTCATCTCGTAAGAACCTGCAACGAGTGAGTTTAATAGGTCAGAGAAGTGAGTTAGTGCAGTTACATTGGCGTCTAAATCGTCGCGGAAGATGTTAGCTTTTATAACTCTAGAAACGGCGTTTGTTTCCCCGGTATTAATTACATTTTCTAAGAATGCTCCTGAGGCTACCAAGCTTGCTTTGAAAGTCTCCAAGGAAACGCCATCCTCATTGACAGCCACCACAAAGTTTTGCGAACCAACCGAATCTAATGCTATTGAATTTCCGCTAAGATCTCCGTTCGGTTTAGTGCCCCCGTTGTATCCTTCTCCTGGGAACAAGGACTGCACAAGATAGTTTATAGAGTTTGTTCCTGTGGTTATCGCCTGACTACCTCCAATTTGGATTGATGATGCAAACGAACCTGAAATACCGTAGTCAGTAATTCCTGATGCAGGGTGTATGAATTTAAGAGCAGAAACCCCTTTGGTCGCATCAAAAGATGTTCCTGAACAAGCAGTTACCTCTAGAGAAGCACCTGAACCAGCAAAGCTACCAACAATTGCTCCAGATAAACCAAGGTTTTGATCGAAAACACCTGCATCAAAAACACCAACTTTATCAGAGTCTAAAGCACCACCGATAACTGAGCGCAGTGCTGCTGATTGAGACCTAGCACTTGGAACATTGACAACAAAGTCTCTACCAAGACCTCCGTTATCAATAAACTGCGATACTCCGTTAGCGTCTTTGACTTGAATCCTAAACGTAATTGGTTTTTCGATACCCCAACGACTCCCCGCTTCGTTGTCACCTTTACCAGAAACGGCGATGGCAGGACAAGAACCAATAGAGATTGTAGCAGAGGCATCTACAGCATTTTCATCGGCGCAACGCACAAAGTAAACTGCATTTGTTTGTTCAAGAATCTCAAGAGCACCCTCAAGACCTTGGCCGTTAATAGCTTCGCTAGGCTCACCAAAAATTCTAACAAGTGCAGCTTGGTCTGTTATGAGAGTAGCTTTGTTTATAGGACCTTTAGAAGCAAAACCTACAATACCTACAATAGATGTATTGATTGATGGTGCGAAGTCTGAAATATCCTTCTCAACTGTGTAAACACCGGGGCTTAAATAATTTGGCATAATTTATCTCCTATGCGTTGGAAATTTTAAACATCCTACGTCTATGTAGAGTTTTTAGTTGTTCCGTAATATAGTGCTCGGGAACCACTATACTTTCCCCCGGCTGCATCCATTTGGCCTGAGCACCCTTTTCGGTGCGAAAGTAAACCGTAAATGCTTGTAGACAATCATTTTTTACTACCTTCATGATCATTTCCTTCCTTAGTATGTAGAGTTCTAGTTTAAGTTTTTTACTACTTTTTTTATGGCACAAAAACTTTTACTGAAGTAGCCACCATTGTCGCGGTCCCATGAACAGTGTCCCCATGAGGAGCTACCGAATCACCATTTACGCTAATAACTGCGTTATTAACTCGAACTTTAGGACTTCCTGGCCCAAGTATAGCTCCCACTGCTGCGGAAGTAATCACCGTGCATACACTTCTATTGTTGATAAGAACATTTGATGTGCTTGTAGCTGTGTCCGTACAGGTAGCTATATCTCCGTTTAAAACAGGGCTTCTCATGGCAACTTAACCTCAGTCTTGAATTCTTCTATTTTACCCGTGGAGGTTACTAAGAACTTTGGATTGGGAACATAGGTTCTAAGGACCACGTTGAAAGTTTTTTTGATGATTCGGTCCTCCTTGTCCCCTGCCGTGATTGAGCCGACATCCTCTTCGGTATCCAAGAATGCTTTGGCGATGGTTGAGAACTCAGTAGGCACGTTCATCTCAGGGTTGAATTTCAGTCGGATCTGCTCTAGAATCTGATCCATGTCTGCCATGTACTTACACCAGACGTTTACTTGATAGTTAATATTTACTGGTCTTGGAGCAAGGCTTAGAACTCGGAAAGCTCGATTCTTTTCAGCGTCCCAATACTTTTCGTTAACAAGTACACTCTCTTGCCTTCTTCTAGCATCGTCATTAGCCGTTGTAGTTTGAGAAATAGTTAGCATCGGTAAGACGATATTCTCTTCTTGCTTAAGTTTGGCAATAGCTCTTTCTGCATTGGCATGAAGACATTTAATATCTTTAAATTTATCTTCTGAGGAGATATAACCGATGTCATTAAAGGCAGAGATCATTGCACGAAGAGAATCCCTATAAACGAAAGAAATGTTCTGTTTGGCCTGGGTCATCTTGAAGATCTTTCTTCTAACATCACCCTCCCTAGTAGGATAGTATTTATTTCTACTCTCATTACTGCTAGTGTCCCAACTGAGTATAGATTCTATTGAATTGTTTCTTGTCATAGCTCTTCGATGGCTCCTCCATACCCGCCTAGTTCATCACTAACCTTTGAGAGAGGGGTGTCCTGAACCTCTGTACTATCGCGGAGGAGCTTGGCAGAGCACACTAAGTGATAAACGCCGTACGCCTCAAAGCTATCTTCAACCACCTCGAAGATCTCATACTTCTGCTCTTGAAACATAGGCTTGATTACGTCACCAGGAATGACGGACCTACCAAGCTTGGTCTCAATGTAGCTCTTGTTAAACGTAAATAGCTGATCGTTAGTAAGCTCAATACCGAACTGGGTAAGCTCCTCTGACATGGAGATAGGATCGTAGTGCCCATGAACTGTGATGGGTGTCTTGGACAGCACCTTGCTTCTCTCCTCTCGATACACATCGTCGTAGTTGTCTGACTGGTAATACTTATAGAAGTGAAACTTGGAGCCAGCTAGACGAATCATCTCATCATCTACAAGGTTGAACAGGTTGATGTCAGGGTTGTCCTGATCAAATAGACTAAGAGCACTGTCATCCGTATCTATGTCTGGCAGTGCTGGTAGCTTAGTCGTTACCTTGTAGTTCTTGTTGGTCATCAGGGACGACTACCTTTCGGATACTTAATATTTTTTGGCATTCTTAGAGACCCATCGGGCTTACGAACAGGGGATTTTGCAGGTCTCCTTCCTGCTGCTCTTGCAGCAGTGGCGTTCTTTTTTAGTTCATCTGGTTCATTAAAAGGAGAAACCGGATCCATCTGCTTGACTTCCTCAGAGACAAGACCAAGAGACTCGGCCATTAGATAACCCATGTCATGATATACTGTTTTATTTTTCATTAGAATAGTGTGAATACTGGTGGTTCTTCTATCTCAGATAGAAGTTCTTCTTTGAGCTTTTCTTTTTCTTGATCACTCTGTTGTATGAGTGCTGCTCCGTTCAAGCTCGCTCCACCTCCTGGTGATGGTAGCGAAGAATATTTGCCTCGGATCTCTCCGAGAATGCCTCTAGAAACTGCTAGAGCGTATCGTTGTAGCCAATTCTTGTAGTATGGATGCATGGTCCCTGTATCAAGGCCACGGTACACTAGGATGACTGATTCTCTGACTACGGGAGCAGGGTATAACTGAAGGACATTACCGTTGATTAGATCCCAGGTTCCTTCCTGGCTTAAAATCTTTCTTGTCATCTCCAGGTGAGTCTGAAGAAGGTAGAAGTCTGAGATGGCAAAGTCGCTGAATACAAAGTTGTCCTGGAAATACTTGATGAAGAAATCAAATTCCAGAGTGCCAGCCTGTGGCTGAATACTTAAAAGAGATTTCTTGTAAGCGCAGTAGGTGAGGTTATTTGCTATGTGAGCAGGTAGAACGTAAGTGTTCACATTGCCTGATGTTTCAAATGTAGCTACCTGCGTGTTCCAGAAAGGAGCGTGGTAGTCCAGGTTTGTGATAGATTCGTCGATTGCAGTCTTAAGTTGAAAGTCTGTTAACTCAACTCTGACAATGGGGTGGCCTAATCTAGCAAGAACAAAATCTTTTATAGTTTGTTCGAAAGGAGTAAACTCTATTTCTGTAGCTAAAGTCCCTGTATTAAGTTTAGATCCATCTATAGCGGTAGAATATATCTCCGTGTCCCCAAGGTTCCTACCTGCATAGGTTCCAAAAGAGTCTCCGTAACCAAGTAACTTAGGATCTACTCTTAATGCTGCCATTGTCTTCGTTTAGTTTTGGCTTTGGGCCACGCTTAGGCTTCTTTGGTTGGTCCATTAACTCAAGGTATCTAGACTCAACTAACCCTTTTGAATTAAATAATTCTCCAGGTCTTATCTCTACTATCTCCCCGTCAATATGGAGAAGCATATTCCACCTGCACTTGCTTCTATACTTATACATGTCTTATTTATATAGGAATGAACGAGGGCCAGAGGAACAAAAAACCTCTGACCCTCGCGTTTTATTTACCTATCTAGATCAGCTAACTGAAGCGCCTAGGATGCTAGAGTTTCTAGCGAACGGCGAGAATAGGAAGTTAGCGGTCGGGCCGATAACTCGGACGATCCGATAGAATCTGTTGTATGGCTCGATCTGGACCTTACCGTAGCGGGTAAGCAAGCCCTTTCTGGGCTGGAAGGTCTCAGGATCGACAACAGTTGGTAGCTGCTGGAGCGGAATGTACGGGGCGTAAACGTAGCCCGCGTCCATCGCGTTAGCTCCTTTGTAGCCAACAAGGATCTCGTCCTGCGGGTACATGGGATCGACGTAAAGGTCGTAGCGGCCCATGAACTTGCCCTTATACTCAATGCTGTTGCGACCAATGTTAGTAGGACCGTCAGCGGGCTGAATACCACCCTCAAGCTTGGCGGCACTCTCCATGAGTGAAGCCATGAGAGGAGAGGTAAGAAGCCAGTTACCCGGCCCACGCATGGTGGTGCGGTAGATATCTTGCGAAGCAAGGTTAATGACCGCAAGAAGGTTTGAGTAAACCTCACCAACGTGACGCGGGAAGAGATCAGGCTGACCAGAAGCAGAGAAATCAACAACAAAGACGTTAGAAGACTCAGAACCAGAACCTAGCTGAGTGCTTGCAGTGCCATCGCCCTGAGCACCGTTGAAGTCGTAGGTGAACTGAGCAGGAATAAAGGTGCCCGTTGTGGTGCTGTCCTTAATACCTGGGAATCCGCCGTTGCCGCCGCCCAAGTTGATGTAGTCGTTATCCATAAGGCCCTGGTTTACACCACCAAGGTTACGGTCGCGCATACCATAAGCGATCATACGAAGGTCTTCGATAAGCTCGCGGTCGATCTCAAGCTGAAGCTCCTTGGAAAGAAGGTCAGTGAGTTCACGCTCAAGGTCAAGGTTGTGATAAGCCTTAAGGTCCTGAGAAGCCTCAAGAGTCCAGAGGGCACGCATCTTACGAGTGTTGGCGACAACCGCCTCTTGCTCGATGTGGAAGGTCATCTCGGGGATGCCCGTACCAGTTAGACGCTCACCAGCGGAAAGCTGGTAACCCATGACCGCGTTAGCGTTCGGGAACGCTGCAATCTGACCACCCATTGTGCCGGACGGAGCACCGTTGCCGGAAAGCTGAGTAGCGTCCATGTTCAAGACGTTAGAAAGGTCGAAGCCTGTAGTAGCTTGCGCTTGATCAAGACCTCTGCCCTCGTTGCCATCAAAAGTACCAGCGTTACCGCCGCCGACGCCAGAAGTAGAGCCGATGGTTGATGCTGTAAGACCTTTGTAGGTAAGGTTAAACTTGCTGTAGATAGTCTGGATGTCGCCGCCAATAGCACGGTCGTTACCAAGGTAGAATACCTGAGAAACGGGACCTTGCATGGGCTGAACGCCAACTAGGCTGTTAGCAAGAAGCTGGGGGTAAACCCGGCGAACAAGAGGGAAGGCGAACTTCTGGAACGTACCAAGCTGACCAGTAGTAGTGGCAGCAGGGGTAAGATCCTCAGAAAGACGCTCCTCGACAATCGACTTAGCTTGGTTCTCTAGAAGTTGAGCAGTGACGCGAGCGGTATACTCGTTCGAGATGCCCTCAAGGACAGGCTCCCACTTCTGGACGAGAAGCTCGTCGGTTTGGTGCATAATATCCATAGTATTAATTATTAGGATTGGGAGGTGAAGGGCATGAATCTCATGACCTCATCAGTCAAGAACTCATTGCTATTTGTTTTATGAGTTCTCTCTTCGTTGATTTCCAAATCCGCTTTGGAAACAACTACCGCTTTCTCTGAAGAGACGAATGCTTCGTCCTTCGCGGCTTCAAGGTTCTCAACTTCTTCGAGAAGCTGTGCTTTTTCGGTCTCAAGCTCAGAGACAAAGCCCTCAGCAATAGAAACCTTCTTGTCCATAACTCGTACCGTGTTCTCAAGGTTCTGGTTCTCCTCAACTAGGCTCGCAAGCTGGTCGTTTAGAACGTCAAACTCTTCCTGAAGTTCGCCGTACTGGCTGGTCATTTCAGAAAGAGCATTGTCTTGATCGTCGGTGTTAAGCTCAAGGGACATGAGAGTTCTTACAGATTCGAATAGTCTAGCATTACGATAGACTTCGCTCTCTTCGGTGAGTTCTGTAAGAGCTTGTTCTTTAAGGTCATCAATTTTA
>Ga0129348_1000587_pt1 | contig 13132 bp, 7 predicted proteins | sample CPBDNA_4_FD_94424 | JGI IMG/M metagenome (GOLD analysis project Ga0129348, IMG submission 94424) | Freshwater to marine salinity gradient microbial communities from Chesapeake Bay, USA - CPBay_Sum_27_0.8_DNA | ecosystem: Environmental > Aquatic > Marine > Coastal | place: USA: Chesapeake Bay...
AATTTCTTTATCTTTAAAAGAAGCTAACTCTGCCTCAAGTTTTTTGATAGTTTCATCTTTTCTATCAATTGTTTCTCTCATTTGTTTTACACCATGTTCTTGCGGTGCATCAAATTCTTCCATCTTGTACCTCCACTATGTATAAACCTATCAGACAAGACCATAGGCATCTTGCCGTGGTGCTACCTTAAACACTTGACTTATCTCTCTGGTAGCTGCAAGCTATAAGTCCATTACTCTACGGTTTTTAATACGAGCTTTCAACGTAGGCTTCGAAAGCTGATTTGCAGGTCTATTAGCGGACCACGCAACGCTATATAAATATTATATACTAATCTGCTATAAGTCCAACTATTTCGTCATCTTTTTTAGCAGCTCCTAATTGTCTACCTTGTTTTGATATGTATTCTGATTCATATCTTTTAAGCCTGTTAATCATTCTAACATCACCTAATGCTGCTTCTTCTAATGTAGACAAACTTAAATCTCTACCAATATTTTGATATCCAGATATTGTTTGACCAGCTGTTGAGTATAATGATTTAGCTTTTTCTCTAGTAAGTCCTCGTAATCTTAATGATTTAGCTCTTTCAAATGATGTACTAAATCCTCTACTTGTAGATTCTGCTTGTAATTGTAATGTAGCTATTTGATTAGCAAGTAATCCATCTTCTACATCTTTATTAATTAATGAACCAAATATTGCAGTTTTGTCTGCTTCTATACCATATTGTTCAGCATAAAGTCTTTGTACTTCTGGTATATCATCAATAACTTCGTTGTATATTGTTGAAACTCTTTCTTCAAATTCAATAGGTGCAACACCATTAACAATTAAATCTTCGAAATTTTTTTTAAACATAGAAGTATCATCTATTCCGTATTCACCTAAAGTACTTTTAAAAGAATATATATTACTCATAGCATCTAATTCAGACATAATTAATGTTCCATCATCTCTTTTTAAATAACCAAAATATTTATCCCATGTTTTAGATTGTCTACTAAGTCCTATAGCAACTTTAGCATCACCATATTTAGCCCAATTTCTTGCATATTCTTCTAATAAATCATCTTCAAAAAAACTATACAAAGCTTTAGCTGTATCTAATCCTTCTGCAAATGTATAAGATGGTTGCGATGTGTTACTTTCATTACTGCTAGTAGAACTACTTGATGAACTTTGATTACCTGCTCCAGGTGTATATGCTGCAGTTTCTCCTGTTTCTAATAAAACAGTTCCATCAGCATTGTATTGAGTTACTCCTAGTCCTTCAAACTCAGGTAATGCACTTGTTTGTACCCAACCTACACCTTCATAATCTCCAACTAATTCAGCATCTACCATAGAATATGAACCACTAGGTGTACGCATTTGTACTAAAGCCATTATTTACTCCTACCTGTTGTATATTCTTGTGTTCCAACTATACCAGAACCTAAAGTAGTACTCATTGCATTAATCAAATCACCTGTTACATTTACGTATCCACGCTCTAATCCTTCTAATCTAAGCATTTCTTTACGTTTTCCTAAATCAGGTTCATTTAATATTGCATCAATAGTAGCATCTCCTTTTTCTGGAACTACTCCCCAAATACCTTCAGCTAATGTCATTGCATTGTTGTATATATTTTGCCAAGGTATTTCTTTATCCCATGTAGAGTTAAAAGCATATCTTTCATCTTTTAATTTTTCTACAAAAGAATCTGCATAATCAGGGTCATTTACATAAGAACCAGCATATTGAGATATATTATTTAAATAAGGTGCATGTAGTTCTTCAGGTAACCAAGTATCTAATAATTCTTTAATAGAATCTTCACCTTTGTTTGACATAGTTACTACGCCATTATCAATTACATTTTGAAAATCATCATCAAGTGTATATATAGAGCCATATTGTGTAGCACCTGTTAATTGTTGCAATGTATAATCATCACTCCAAGCAGCACTTGCGTATTTATTTGCTACCCAGTTAATAGTATCTTCATCTAAATTTGCTTCTAACCCTTGCAACATACCTTTAACTGTATTAACAGATTCTTTAATAAGTTTTTGTTTACCTAATTCGTCACCTTTATATGTACGATATCTATTGTACATATTCATGTCATAACCATAATTATTAAGTATGCCTTTAAAATCTTCATTTATTGCAAGATTAGATACCCAATTAGTAGGGTCTTCAATAATTAATGAAGTAATTAAGTTTTGAAACTCTTGACTAGCTGACCAAGGTTCATTAGCTGTAACATCTTTTATAGCATTAACAGTATTTTCTATTACAAAATTGTTATCTACTATTTCAAATATATCTCCAGCAGCATAAATTGTTCCTGCATCTTCAAAAGATTTCCATTGTTTTTTGGTATATGATTGAAAACCTTCTATTTCACTACCATCTGTGCCTTTAGGAGCGTCACTAATGTTACTAATATCGTTTTGATTTATACTCCAATAAAGTATTACACCTGATGTAGGGTCAGTATAAGCTAAGAAATACTCTCCATCTACCTGAATTAATGTTGTACCTTCAGGTCCGTAATTTAATTTATATTTATTTGCCATTACCAAACAACTTTCCTATTCCCCAGTCTATACCTTTTTCTGCTTTTGTTTTAACATAAGCTAAATCAGGAAACATTTCCATCCATCCAGTAAATTCTGGATTACGTTTTAATAACCATTCATCTTTCCAATATGAAGGCATTGCTTTTATTATAGCACTCATCATACCTGAACCAACTTCTGCAGAGTTTTGCATCATGTCTTTTTCCATTGTAGCTGCACGTTTTCTAAATTCTTCTTCATTTCCTAAAATTAAATGTGCTTGTGCAAGTTGTGGAGATACTAATGCTCCTTCTCCTCTACCTATAACATTTGCACCTAATGATACTGCAAAAGTATATAATTCCCATTGAACTAATTTTTTAGCTAATGCTGCAGCTGCACTATATCCTGACATTCTTAATCCAGATTCTATAGCTTGTTCAATAGGTACAATAATCCAACCTGGTATATTTCCTACTATTTCTTTAATAAATTTATTCCCAGGTGTATATTCTTCTATTACTTCATCAAATACATTAGGGTCATTTAATTTAGCTGCACCAAGAGAACCGCCTTGTGATTTATTAATTATATTAGTTAAAGCTTCTGCTTGATTAACTGTTTTATTAGGGTCACCTGCAAAACTATCTACTAAACTGTAACCTTCATCAACTTTATTTTTTAATTTAGTAATCAATTCAGGATTTTCATTTGCCCACATTTGCCAAAGTTTTTGATATTCATCTTTACTTACTTGGTAATCTTTACCAAATAAAATACTATTTTGTGCAGGAGATTTACCTTTACCAGATTTTTTAATTTCATTTTGCCATACATCTTCTATAGTTCTACCAGCATATGGACCTTCTTTAAACGTAGCATTTAGTGCAGAAAACTGTTTACCAAAATCATCACCTTTAGTAGATACTTCAAATGTTTTAACTTTTGTATTATCTCCTTTTAATTTATTTAATTCTTTTTGTAAATATGCCCAAGTTCTAGGAGCTTTATTTTGTAAATCTGCTCTACCTGTACCAATACCATCTTCAGGAAATACAATTGGTCTACCATCTGCTTTAATAGCTGCTATATCTGCGTCTATTTTGGCTTTATTAGCTTCAAAGTTATCATCAGACATAAATTGTGTAGGACTATCTTTAGTAGAAATACCAAATGCATTAGGTTCATCACGTACAATTGCTTGACCGCCTTTACCCCAACCTTCTGTGTTATCTCCAAAAATATATATTTTATTTGGATTATTACGTAAATCTTCTACTGAATATCTTTTAACTGTTTCAAATGATGAACTAGATACAAAAGGTTTTAATTTATTATCCCACTCTGCTTTTAAAGCATCTAATCTTTTTTGTTGTTCTGGTGTAATAGGAACTGTACCTTCTGGCATAGGTTCACCTTTAAGCCATGCTTCATACATAATCATTGTTTCATCAAAGAATCTTGTTTTAACTATTACTTCACTATGTGATGATTCATGTGAAAATGGATTACCCATACCTTGTCCACGACCAAATACCATATCTGCTTGTGATTTATTATCTACTAGCTCTACAGTTAAACCAGGATTTTGTGCTTCTACAATTTGTTTATATGAGTTTGCATGATTAATTGTCTTGTTTTTATTTGCATATGGATAATATATTTTCAATGTTTTAACTTTATCTGTAGATGTAGATACAGCTTTTTTTTCAGCCATACGTGCTTCAACACGTTTTTTCATAGCTTCTTTTTTTAAACGTTTATCAGGGTCGTATACATCTCCACTTTGTTCTGGTGTAAAATTTTGTTTTTGTATAGATGCGGTAAACTCACGCAGCATTATCCACGGCCACCCATAATGTAATTCATGTATGCTTTTTGTGCATCTCTAACTGTTATACCTGATTGTTGAAACTGTGCGTCACTTTCTGCTTCTTCCATAATTTGTTCTTTAGCAGCTGTAATAGGATTCTGTACATTAAAAACATCTTGTAATACTGGCGTATCTAACTGTACATATTTAGTTGACGGCATTTCTGTTATAGGGTCAACAGTAGGTTTTTCAATCATAGTTTTATATATTTCACCAGCACGTATGTATTTGTCTTGTGCTATTAAAGCTTGTACGTAAGGTGACCATTGAACAGCGATATCATCGATAAATTCTTGTTTTCTACGGTCACTCATAGTTTCACCATACATAGATTTATACAAATCTTCTAAATCTTGAAGTATATCTTTGTTACTAGGCAATATATTATCTGCAACTATTTCTCTAGCTCTTTTAGCATCAAAAGCTTTTTGTTCTGATTTAGTTAATTTTTCAAATTCATTAAATGCTATTTGAAATATTTGCCTACTAAGTATTTGATTATCACTAAGTTTGTTTTCAGCAAAGTTTACACCGCCAAACAATGCGTTTATTTCTGGTGCTGCACCTCTTTTTTTAGCTTCTTGTACTCTATCTAAAAATGCATTTCTTTCTAAAGATTCAGGAGTAAATTGTTCCATTTCTTCAATAGCATAATTTAATATTTTTATTACTAAAGCTTCAGTAACAGCTCCTTTAATACCATTTATTTCATCACCTAAATCATCTTCATCAATAATTCCAGCATTAATAGCTTTATCTTGTATAGCAGCTACTTCTTGTCTAGTTAATGTGTCATAAAACGTATCATAAAAATTATTTGATGGAAAAAATTTATCTAATTGTACTTCTACAGTTAAAGGTTCACCATTTTCAAAAATTACATTTCCTTGTTCATCTTTTTTAGTAAAAGTTCTTGTAGTTGTAGATTTATCATAACCTCTATTAAGCGCAGATAAATCTGTTGTTGCTTTTGCACTCGCTGATATAAAACCATTGTAAGAGTTCATCCATGTTGCAAAACTACCTTCTGGTAATGCTGTTAATAAATCAGTTAATGTATCTAATTGTTCTTCAGATATACCATAACCATTTGGGTCTTTAAATAAATCAGATAATGTAAAACCTAAATTTTCTTCTATTAATACTTTATCTTGTTCTGACAATGCCATTATTTATCTCCAAACATTCTACGTTCATTGTACAAGTAACTATTATACTCTAAAACATCTCTATCACTTGACCATAATCTTATAATTACGTTTTGATACACATGCAAGAAATCAGGATGGTCTACAATTATTGAATACGCAGCATCAGCCATACTTCTTCTAAGCATATGTGCATCAGAATCATTAGATGTTAACCACCATGTACTTGAACCTGAACCACTTGTATCTCTTGATATTTGTTCTGCTTCTTTCCAAAATTCCATATATTTAATAAAACCTTGACCAGCATCATAATTTTCAACAAAATCAGATGTTGTCCATTTATCTCTAAGTTCTTTAAATCTATCTTTAACTTCAGCTTGTTCTGTTTGTCCAAATGATGCTTGAAATCCTGGGTGTGTTTCTATTAATGCTAATCTAAATGATTTATCCATAGATTCTTTTTGTGCTGGTGATATATCTCCATTATTAACTGCACGTTCTGTTTGTTCTTTAAATCTATCGTACTTAAACCAAGCAACAGTATCATTAGCAGATAATAAAAAAGCTTCTGGATTTACAGTAGCTTGTGCTATTACATCAGAATAAGTTCTTTCATTTTCTGGATTTGATGGATTTAAATAATGATATGTTAAAGGTAAAGTATTAATTTCTGTACTGTGTTTATCTTTCCATTCTTTAACTTTAACATCCCATACTGTAGCTACAGGACTTTTATCTTTAGTACTTGTAAGAATATACCCATGGTCTAATCCAAATCTAATAGAAAACTCTTCTGCAGCTAATCTATGGTCACCATACTTTTGTACTAAATCATCATATTCTTTTGCTAATACAACTGTTGACCACCATTTACCAGTTTTATCTTGTACAGCGCTTCTTAAATGTTGAGTAGTTATAGCACCAAATTGTGTTAATCCTCTTGTTAATGCAAACCATCTAGCTTCATGTGCAGAATACATTAACAATGCTCTATCTAATGTTTCCCAAGATAATTCACCTTTTTTGTATTCGTAAGGTTGATTATCATTTTCAGCAAACCATTGCGCCATTTCTTCAGTAGTAGGTAATTTTCTTTTACCATCCCATTCAGGTAATAATGTTTTGATATATTTATCTATATGTCCATTTTCTAAATATATTAAATCTGTATCAGATATTTTTATATCTTCCCAAAATTCAATTGTAGTTTCAGCTCTCATAGAATTAAACTTATTATTCATATCCCAAGTCCACATCATGTTATCTGAATCTACATATGTGTCACTAAATTTTTCTCTTATAACATCTACTGGGTTACCAGATGTTCTAAATTTTTGTACGAAAGGTAATTGTCCTAAATTAAAAGCTTCAAACAAAGATTCTGGTGGTGGAAAATCTCCAAAAAATTCATCTTGAAACTCTTGGTCAAAACCTAACATTTGTCCAGCTTTACTATCAAACAATAAATTTTGTGCGTATTGAACCATTGGTTGAGCAGATGGCCAACCTTGTGTGCTTACCATGTTTACACCGCTACCATAACCTACTGTATTAGCTCTAAATCTAGCATCTTGACCAAACGCATTAGCACTATGCATTGGTTGCCAAGGATATAAAAATACCATTTCTCCTGTTAATGGGTCTTCTTGCCATACTCCTTGTCCATAGTAACTTAAATTACCACCAACAGATTGTGCGCCCATAGAAGCGTTACTTGCTGCTTTAAGACTATAAGGATTAGCAGCTACTGCTTTACCCCATCTTTTAGCTATTTCAATAAATACTTCTGGAAAGTAATAAACATTTCTAAATATTTCAGATACCCTATGTTTATTTTTTGTGTCATACAATATTGATTTCATATTTTGTACAGCAAATGAATTAGCAAAATTACTTATTCCATCGTAATCATTAATAGAACCAGATGTTGTAACACCTTTAATATCATCTAACATGTACTTAGGAATTTTTGCAGTTTCAGCTTCTTTAATTAATTTCTTTTGTAATGAAGGACTAAATTTATGAAAGTTTGCACTTAACTTTAACCATCTATATTGTTTAAATATAGGACTTCTATTCATTCTTGCAGTAGGTGATTGAAGTAACACTTCAAATATACCACCATATAAAGTATCTAATTTACCACCTAGTTGAGAATATTTATTTACAAGTTCTGGTTTAGGAGCAACTACATCACCAAAATCATAAATTTTGTTACCTGTTATTGCATCTTTTAAATCTACAAAACTTTGTATACCTTCTTTAAGTTTTCTTTCGTCTTTAAGTTTAAATGTTTCATAAGGATTTTCACCCCACCATCTTGGTGCAAGTTTTACTGTATTGCCATTAGCATCAATAAATTTACCTGTAGCTATACCTTCTCTTAATTCTCGTGAACCTACAAATGGATGTGATATATCAAATACAGCTTCTCCGGCTCTTTCCATACCTTCTGGAAAATAAAAATAATCTTTACCTTCTTTCATTGGCATGCCGGTACGCATTCTAATTTCACCTTCTTTTTGAAATAAATACCTTAACCAATTTTCAGGTCTACGAATACTTGTTTCCCAATTACCAATATATTTATTACCACTCATACTTATTAATCTATCTTTAAGTTTTAAAGCTTCTTTTGTTTTAGACCATTTAATAATTTCATCAGGAGTACCATTAGGTATTGCAGCTAAAGCACTCATTATTGGGTCTTGCCAAGCTTTTGTATATTGAAATACATAACCATCCATAGCTAAGCTACTTTTAGCAGATACTGGTACATAATCAATTAATCGTTTATTTACATTTCCTAAATTTAAATTAGATAATGAAAGTTGTGCATTAATTGCTTCGTGAAAATAATGTGACATAGTTACTTCATTAATGTCTTTACCAGAATCAATAAGTTTTTTAGCTAATATTGAAAAAGGATTGTATTTAGCTTTAGGTATATAACCATAACTAAACATCCATGAAAAATATTTTTGTGGTTGAAAAGATATCATTCCAAACAATTGAGGAAACACAGCAAATGCTATTTGTTCTTCAAGTACTACTCTTTGTGTAAGTGCAGGTTTTGCAATTAAGTTTGGTTTAATAACAGTATTTAAAAGAACATCTAATGATTGATTTACTGTTCCTTCTTCTAAAGTTTTAGTAGGTATTCTAACTTTATGACCTTTTTTCTTTAAACTTTCTGCATATGTTTTAGTTGTTGCAAAAAAATCACTCATATCAAAATTAGGGTCTATATCAAAAAATCCAGATAACATTTTGTTTAAAGCTCTATTGTTTGTTAATGGCGCACCTTGTTGATTCATTTCAACTATTTTTGTAGCTGATGGAATAAATGTAGTTTGACCTGTTTCAGATACAATTCTTGGTGACCACATATCAGGCATCATTTTTCCTGTAGGGTCATTAATATAATTTTCTATACGTGTTTCACCAGCAAACTTATCATCAATGTATTTTTTCATTATCTTTGCAGCTTTTTCACCTTTACGTTTACCAACCATACCAGCATCATATACACCCATTTTTTTGGCTATGTCACGTACATTAGTTATTGTGAACTTCATATCTAAAAATGCATCAATAAATCTATCAGCAGCATATGTATCATATCCAGTTGACATCATATGATTTACCATTGTTCTATATGCTTCGGCTTTATTGTTATATGAAAGAGTTGTTCCTGGTTGTATAGCAAATAATTTTCTAAATCTAGGACTCATACCTGCAGTTAATTCAGAATAAAAACCCATATTTCTTGATGTAGATATAAGACCTGTATCTTGCCATTTAACAAAATCTGCTTTAGATACTACTTGTGTATCATCCATGTATTTTGTTTTACGTGGTATTAAGTTATTTGATTTAAACATGTCTTTAGATTTAGTAATTGTTTCATCAACAGTTCTAATACTTCTATTTATAGCTCTACCTGCTAAAGAACCTACAGATGGTATGACAACATTTTTACCTGCAATTTTACTTGCAACATTAGAAGCTAAAGCAGATGTACCTTTAGGTAATGTATCAAGCATAAATACTTGGTCCATACCTGGAGTTCTTATTCCATTACCATACATTCTACGAAATACAGCTTCTATAGCATCTTCTGTGTCATTATCTAAAAGTATCTTTTTAATTTCAGGTGGAAAAAATCTAGTGAATGGATTCATTTCTAATGCTATACCAGATTTATTTAATGCATACGCTTTAATAACTCCTGAATCTTTTAATATATCAACAAAGTCATTACCTGATTTTGCAAATGTAGTACGTAATTTACCACCAACTAATCCCCATTCTTTTTTAAGTTTGTTAGTTTTTTTACGTGCATCTTTAATTTCTTTAGATAAAGGTTTTACAAAACTAGATTGATAACTATCAAAGTTTTGTATAAATTCATCTACATTATCAATTGGTTTACCATTGAGTGGATTTTGTTTATTTGTTTTAATCCAATTATTAACTATTTCTTTTTTCTTTAATGGACTAAATAATCCTTCTTTAGATATTTCAGTTAATGGATTAACAGTTCTAGAAAGTTTTTGTAATTTCTTAAAAGTCTTTACACCTTTATAAAAACCTAACTCAGATACTGCACGTAAAGAACCATCTATCCAACCTGATAAAACATGGTATTGTTCTGTACCAACACGATATTTTAATCCAGCTTGATATCTACCATATGAATATGGTTCTTTAACACCAGCTATTGCATTAACACTTAAATTATTTTTAACAGCTTGTTGGTCAGCTAAAGCAGGTGTGAGTACTGCTCTACGACCAGAAAATATTTCTATTTGATTAGGTTTTTGTATAGATGTCCAGTTTATATCAGTATCTTTATTTGGTTTAACAATAGGAATACCTTTTTCTTCATAAAATCTTCTTTGTGCTTCTAACTTAGAATATCCCATATCCATAAGTTCTCTAACTGTAGGGTCATTTTCTGCCATAACAGATTCAACTCTAAACCATCTTTTGTTGTTCATATTAATTGGTTCACCTTTACGTAATTGATTTACCATTTCAAATACATATGGTGAGCCACCTACTTCAGCAGCTTCTTTAGCAAATTTCATCCAACCTTTAGTTTCTGCTAACCAACCTTCTTTTGTTCCGATATCATCTAAATATTCTGATTTAGAAAAATCAATAGGTAAAAATTGTTGTGCATCATTTAATGTATATCCACTTTCTACAAATCTATCTAAAGCATTTAACTGTTGTGCATATGCCCATACCCTACCTATAAACTGAGGTCTATTGTTAGGTATTAAAAATTGTCCACCAGGTATTGCTGTTAATCCTTGTTGTAAAGGTGATAAATCTCCTACATTGCCTGGGTCTACTTCAAACTCACCTGTTTCTTTATTAAGACGCATTTTAGGTCTTTGTACTTCACTGCCTGTAATACCAGGATTGTATTTTATTAATAGCTCACTCATACCGTCACCTATTGCAACTAACCAGTTAGTAAATGCACGAACAGGCGTCATTATGGTTCTATCACTTTTTCTACGTTCTTTAAACATAGCTTGTATTTCAGATTCATCACTTTGATAACTAACTGTTGAATAATAATTTGCAATTAAATCATCTGCGTTACCTGTTTTGTATCCACTGTATTTTTGGTTATACCAAGTATTAGCTTGTTGTGCCATCATTTCTTTTGCATAATGGTCATTTAAATCTGCAAAAGCTTGTGAGTCTACAGGTATATTTGTTTCTAACGCCATAGGTTGTAGCATTTCTGCAGGCAACATAGGATACCTATCTGTTAATGCAGTAAACCTAGTTTCAAACTGTGGGTTTCTATCTAAGAATTGACGTGCTTGTTCACGCCTATTTTCTTCTCTAATGCCTTGTTGAGCAAATGCTTTTTCTTCGAGGAAGTTTAACACTAAAACCTCTGTGACTGTCTTGTGCTAATTAACTGTGTAAGTAATGTATTTCCTGGATTTCTTGCTGACATTTCCTCTAATAGTATATCCATGTCGTTTTGTAGCGATTCATCTGCTATACCATCTTGGTTAATGTCAATAATATTTCCTGCAGTAGGAGATTGATATTGTCTTTCTGTAGGTCCATATAAAGTTTGTGATAGTTGTTCTTGTGGTATTGAAATAGGTTCTACTTTAGGTAAACCTCCTCCAGCACGTTGTTGTGCAACAAACTCTTTATTTGCACCATAATCAGCGTCAGGAAGCCTTCTAAGAGGTTGTTTTTTATTTCCTGGCCCTCCGTCAGTTCTATTCCTATTTGGAGTAGCTACTGGAGCTGGGTTGTTAGGTTGTCTATATCCGCCTCTGTTAGAACGTTTCTTTGCCATTATAAAAATCCCTTGTAATTAATATAATAATTCCAGGAGTAGGTGTAATAATTTCTGTAACGTTTTCTGAAAGTATATCTAATTCATCAGTTACGCCATACTCTTTATACACTAAATCCCAGAACTCTACATCAAAATAATCTTGCATTCTACTATATTCCAAATGCTTGAGCCATTGTTGGTACATTTTGTCCTCCACCTTGCATCATCTGTTGTTGCATCATTTGTTGTTGTATCATAGCTTCTTCTTCAGGTGACATCTGTGGCTCTTGTGGAGTATAAAACTGCTTCATAATTTCTGTTATTGCAGATGGATACTCGTAAATAGCTATTGCAGCCATTGTTGCTGCAGGGTCACCTTGTGCAGACCTTGCTAAAATACTATCAAACAATACTTGTTCAGCTTTGCTTTTACGTATTCTTTCTTGTACTTTTGCTATGTTTTCTAAACCATCAATATTATCTTGTAACGTTTCTACGTCTATAACACCTGCTTGTAATAATTGCAATCCAGTTACAATTTTTTGTGGTTCATCAAAACCAGCCATAACTCCATAGATACGTCTAGTTTTAAAGTCACCACCAATATCAGCAAGTGGTTGATAGTTTTCTGCAAATGCAGAACCATTTAAGAAACCTGCCATTGGTTTTTTAGTAATGCCTTGTGAATAAGATAGTATTACATCCATCTCTAATCTTTTAGCATCCATTTGTGTTACAGCAGATTTTATAATATCTCTATACTCACTAATCATAAGTGACATAGTGCTATTAAGTTCTGACAAACCTGCACCAGTAACAAATGAGTTAGGTGATTGGCTATCGTCTGTTACAGGATAACCACCTACCATACGCAATTGTCTTTCCAATCTATCTATTTGTTGGAATAACTGATACGGCATATTATTCATTGGTTTAGAAACTTGTGTACCAGGAGCTAGATAATTAACCGCAAATCGACCTTTTCTATATTGTCCGGATTCTATCTCTCCTGATATGTTAGTTTCTGTAAACACAGAATCTTCCATTGCTATTGCTGACATAATGTTTATTTTTGCCATCATTGCCATCAAACCTATAACATGGTCATATTGTCCTTTAAGCTGGTCAAAAGATACACGTTTCATAAATACAAATGGTGGAGTAGATAATACGTTAGGTATAAAATCTAAAATCATATTACGTTCTGGGAATACAATGTATGTACCTCCC
>Ga0129348_1000589_pt1 | contig 13115 bp, 8 predicted proteins | sample CPBDNA_4_FD_94424 | JGI IMG/M metagenome (GOLD analysis project Ga0129348, IMG submission 94424) | Freshwater to marine salinity gradient microbial communities from Chesapeake Bay, USA - CPBay_Sum_27_0.8_DNA | ecosystem: Environmental > Aquatic > Marine > Coastal | place: USA: Chesapeake Bay...
CCACTCCCACGACACAGCACCAACACCTACGCCACCGAAACACCGCTGACCGATGGCAGCCGTATCTACGCCTACTTCGGCATGAACGGACTCTTCTGCCTCGACATGGAGGGATCCCTCCTCTGGCAGAAAGACCTGGGCACCTACGAGATGCGAGCCGGCTGGGGCACAGCAAGCTCTCCAACGCTGCTCGACGACCGGCTCTTCGTACAGGTCGATAATCAGGAGCAGTCCTTCCTCGTGGCAATCGACACCGCCACTGGTGAGGAAGCCTGGCGTGTTCCTCGTGACGAGCAGTCGCAGTACAGCAGCCCCTTCATCTGGAAGAACTCGCAGAGAACCGAACTGATCGTCGGCGGTATGGTCTACCGCTCCCATGCTCCGGCCACCGGCGAACTACTCTGGCAGATCGATATGAACAAAGGCCGCTCATCAGCAACGCCGGTGGCGATTGGCGACCGGCTGTATATCGGCAACGAGTTTCGCAACCGCGGCGGTGACGACGATGGCGGTGGACGCCTCTACGCCGTGATGCCAGGCGGGCAAGGAGACATCACCCCTCCAGGAAACAGCACCAGTGGCGAGTTTGTGCAGTGGCGGATGGACGAGTCCGGCATCCAGATGGCCTCTCCGACCGTCTGCGGTGGGAATCTCTACTTCTTTGAACGGCGTCGCGGCATCGTGCACTGCGTGGACGCCGCCACAGGACGCCTTGAGTACACGAGCCGAGTGCGAGGAGCGAGCGCCTTCTGGGCGTCGCCATGGACCGATGGCCGTCATATCTATGCCCTCGACTCCAATGGCAACACCCACGTGCTTTCCGCTTCTGATGAAGGCCTCGAGGTCGTCGCCGTCAACACGTTGGAACAGCAGGCCTGGGGTACGCCCGCGATTGCCGATGGCTGCATCTACCTCCGGACTGTCGACAACCTCTACTGCATCGCCGCAGAGCAGTGATCCGAGAAGTCCGTGGCACTCACAGCCGCCCCCAACCGATCCGCAGCATGCCGGTGGGCGATCGCCGAAACTTCCTGCCCTGGTCGTAAGATCACCTGGCCCGGTTGGTACCGCAGGACGGATGGGCGATACTGACAGCATATGTGGGAGAACGTGCATCTGGAGCGAGGGGAGCGTGTCAGCATGACGATGCGTCAAGAATGTCATCACCAGTGGCGAGCGGCGAGACAGATCTCTGCGTGCTGTGTGTCGAGGGGCTGCTTCGCTCTTCGCTGTGCTGCTCTTTGCTGCGCCGCTCTTCTTGGGCCGGTTCTTTTGGGTGAACGTCTTTTCTGTGTGGCATCGCTCCACGCAGCAGACACGGCTGATCATGAACTGGTCCGCTTTGAGTCGACGCGTCTCTCCGACACGTTCTTCTCTGAGGGTGCAGCTGTTGGTGATCTCAATGGAGATGGTCGGCCCGACCTGATCTCCGGACCGTTCTGGTACGAAGGTCCGGCGTTCTCCACCAAGCGAGAACTCTACGCACCGAAGCCCTTCGATCCGCACGGCTACTCCGACTGCTTCTTCCAGTTTGTCCATGACATTGATGCCGATGGTGACAACGATGTCGTGGTCTACGGCTTCCCTGGGCAGCAGGGCTGGTGGCTGGAAAACCCCGGACACGAGGCGGTGTCGACCACCGGGCACTGGCCGCGGCATCTGGCTCTCGAAGTGATCGATAACGAGTCCCCTCGCTGGGCCGACATCACCGGCGACGGCTCACCCGAGATCGTCTGCTCAGTTGGCGGCTTCTTCGGATATGCAGAGATCCCCACCGAGAACCCCAAGGGACGGTGGACCTTCACCCGCATCTCACCTGAGGTTGGCGTTCAGAAGTTCACTCACGGCCTTGGCGTGGGCGATGTCGATGGCGACGGACGGGTCGACATTCTCGAGAAGAGCGGCTGGTGGAAGCAGCCAGCATCACTCGAAGGCACTCCCCTCTGGGAACGGCATCCGTTTGCCTTTGCGGGCCCAGGTGGGGCGCAGATGTATGTCCGGGATGTCGATGGCGATGGGCTCAATGATGTGATCACGAGTCTTGCGGCCCACGGCTGGGGACTTGCCTGGTATCGCCAGGTGCAGGCTGACGATGGCAGTCCCACCTTTGAGCAACAGCTGATCACTGGCGAGAGCCTCTCCGACAACCCCTACCGCGTCGCTTTTTCTCAGATTCACGCCATCGACATGGCGGACATCGATGGCGATGGCCTCGACGATATTGTCACCGGCAAGCGGTACTGGGCACACGGCCCCGCGGGAGATCCCGAGCCAAACGCACCAGCTGTCGTCTACTGGTTCCGCTGTGTACGCACAACTGATCCTGTCACGGGCTCCACCACCGCTGAGTTTATCCCACAGCTGGTCGACACCAACTCCGGCGTCGGTGTCGAAGTCACCGCCGCTGATGTTTCTGGTGACGGCCTTCCCGACATTGTGGTGGGCAACAAACAGGGCACCTTTGCCCACATCCAGTCACGCGACGCGGTGTCTGCCGAGGTCTACCAAGCCTCCCAGCCGCGCCGGCGGCGGCCGATGGCCAATGGGCTCGCTCCAGCAGAAGCCGCCGAAGCGATGACAGTCCCTCCTGGCTTCACCGTGAAACTTCTGGCCGCTGAGCCGGATGTGAAGCAGCCCATCGCCATGGCCTTTGACGACCGTGGACGGCTGTGGGTTGCCGAAGCCTATTCCTACCCAGTCCGCCTGCCAGACGAAGAGGCCCGCGACCGCATTCTGATCTTTGAAGACACCGATGGCGACGATGTCTTTGATAGCCGCAAGGTGTTTATCGATGGGCTCAATCTCGTCAGTGGCCTGGAGGTTGGTTTTGGAGGTGTCTGGGTGGGGGCGGCGCCCTACCTGATGTTTATCCCCGACGCCGATGGCGACGATCAGCCAGATGGCGAGCCAGAGATTCTGCTGGATGGCTGGGCTTGGCAGGACACACACGAGACCCTCAACGCCTTCAACTGGGGACCCGATGGCTGGCTCTACGGCTGCCATGGCGTGTTCACCCATTCCAATGTCGGCAAGCCGGGCGCTCCCGATTCAGAGCGGACCCGTCTCAACGCAGCGATCTGGCGGTTTCATCCGGTTCGGCATCAGTTTGAAATCTTTGCCGAGGGCACCAGCAATCCGTGGGGTGTTGACTTCAACGATGTCGGCGATGCCTTTGAGACTGCCTGCGTAATCCCGCACCTCTATCACATGATCCAAAACGGCCGCTATCAGCGGCAGGCCGGCCAGCACTTCAATCCCTGGACCTTCGACGACATCAAGACGATTGCGCTGCACCGCCACTGGACTGGAGGCCAGTGGAATCAGGCCGACCGCGACAAGAGTGACGCGATCGGAGGAGGACATGCCCACTCCGGAGCCATGGTCTACCTCGGCGGCGCATGGCCGCAGCGGTATCGCGGCAAGCTGTTCATGAACAATATTCATGGTGCCCGCTTGAACATGGACAGGCTCGAGCCTGCTGGCTCTGGCTACGTTGGTGATGGCGAGCCAGACTTTCTGTTCGCGAACGACACCTGGTCACAGATCATTGCCCTCGACTATGGACCAGACGGTCAGGTGACGTTTATCGACTGGTATGACGCCAACCAGTGTCATCACAACGAGTTTGAGAAGCACGACCGCGACAACGGCCGTATCTTCAAGGTGGCCTACATCGGCAACGATGGACAGACGATCTCGGGGCCGTCCGACGTTGCAACGCTCACCGACACCCAGCTGGTAAGACTCCTGGGGCATGCCAATGACTGGTACGTGCGACACGCGCGTCGGCTGCTCCATGAGCGAGCCGCGGCGGGCTCTTTGGAAAACACGACTGCCCCGCTGCTGAAGAAGCAGCTCGCCGCAGCGACGGCACCTGAAAAGCAGCTCCGCATCCTGTGGGCGATGCATGTGACCGGCTGCTTGGATGAAGACACGCTGCTCGAAGTCCTTGCAACCGACAGCCCGCATGTGCGTGGCTGGGCCGTGCAGCTGGCGTGTGAAGGGCTGACCGTTGCTGGAGACACCCATCTCTCACCGCGGCTCACCGAAGCCCTCGTCAGCCTCGCAGCCGCAGATCCCTCGCCCGTCGTGCGACGCTTCCTGGCATCTGCAGCAGGCCGCATGCCACTGGCTGATCGCTGGCCCATCGTTGCGAAGCTCGTCACTCACGAAGAAGATGCCGAAGACCACAATCTTCCGCTGCTGGAGTGGTATGCAATCGAACCGCTGGTGAGTGCCGATCCTCAGCAGGCGCTCGCTCTGGTGGCGACATGCCGGATTCCCACAGTCTCGCGGCTTCTGGTGCGACGGGCAGCCGCCGATGAGGCGTTTGCCGATCCGCTGATTGAGGCGGTCACGGCCGCGTCATCCGCTGACCGCAGCTGGATGCTCAGCGAAGTGATCGCAGCCCTGGAGGCTCGCGGACGTGCAACGATGCCCAAGGCCTGGGAGCAGGGCTACGAGTCGCTCCGCGTAGACGGTGATGTCGCCGTGCAGCGAATGGCGGATGATATCGCTGCCCGGTTTGGTGACCCACGTGTCCGCCCGGCGCTGCGGGCACGTGTCGTCGATGCCAGCCTTGCTGCTGAGCAACGGCTCGCTGCGCTCGACGCCCTGGTTGCCTCGCGAGACCCTGAGCTGCCGCCGGTACTGTACGCGATGCTGCAGCGGGAGCCGCTCGATTCAGACGGTGGCCTCCTCGGCAAGGCGATGGCAGCTCTCGCAGTCATCCCGAATGAGAAGACCGCCGACGTTATCCTTGCGGAGTACCAACGTCTCCCTGACGACACAAAGCAGGCTGCGATTGCGACGCTCACTGCCAGGTCGGCCTCGACGCTTGCTCTTCTCGATGCGATCGAGCAGGGGACCCTTCCTCGCAGCGACCTGTCAGCCTTTACGGTGGGCAGGCTCGCCGGCTCTGCCGACACACAGGTGCTCGCTCGCCTCAATGAGGTCTGGGGAACGATTCGGCCTCCCTCGGAAGACCGACAGGCTGAGTTCGCGAAATGGCGAAAAGCCCTCACTCAAGAAGCGTTGGCCGATGCCAACCTGTCCCATGGCCGAGAGGTGTTCACGAAGACCTGCGGCAGCTGCCATCGGCTCCATGGAGCAGGTGCTGAAATCGGGCCTGAGCTGACAGGCTCAAACCGTCGCGACCTCGAGTATCTGCTGGCCAATCTGCTCGATCCCTCTGCCCTCGTCGGACGGGACTACCAGATGACACAGGTGGTCACGACTGACGGCCGGGTGATCGGTGGCATTGTGGTGGCGGAGACACCCACCTCGATCGCGTTGCAGACCCCCACGGAGAGAATCGTCGTCCCTTTGGAGGAGATCGATGTGCGTGAGCTCTCCACCCAGTCGCTGATGCCAGAAAACCAGCTCGCTCAGCTTGAGCCGGCCAGTGCGATCGCGCTTGTGGCGTACCTGCAGTATCCCACGCAGGTGCCACTGCCAGGGGAAGGTCCTCCGCCGTTCAACGCGGATGGTCGGATCGCCGGTGCGGTTGAGGGGGAAACGCTCAAGGTGATCGGCACACCCGCTGGCCGTGTGGCTCCGCAGCCGATGGGCAACTTCAAAGCCGGTCGCTGGAGCGGCAGTTCACAGCTGTGGTGGACCGGTGGCAAGCCTGGCGACCGGCTCACCGTCGACGTCCCGGTCAAGACGGATGGTCGGCATGAGGTGTTTGCAATCTTTACCAAAGCTCCGGACTATGCCACGGTGTCCGTCAGCCTGAACGACAGCAGCGGCGTTGGGCCGATCGACCTCTACGATCCTCAGGTAATCCCAACGGCACCTGTTTCCTTAGGCCAGTTTGACCTCAAGGCTGGCAGTTCCCGTCTCCAGATCGAACTCACCGGCACCAACCCGGAGGCTGTGCCTGCCTACATGGTGGGTCTGGACTGCCTGTACCTTCTACCGGTGTCAGGCGAGAACCTCGCCGCAGCCACCGACTCCTCTAAGTAACCTTCGATCTTCGCTTTTCCTGGGAACTGTCTTTGATGCCCTCCACACCAGCGGCGACGAACGCCAGCTCCTCGACAACACCTCGCGAACGGTTTCATGGCATCATCCCGCCGATGATCACGCCCCTTCGCGAGGACCGCTCCCTCGATGTTGCTGGCCTTGAGAGACTTGTTGCCCATGAACTCGAAGGGGGAGTCCACGGGCTGTTTCTGCTGGGCAGCTGTGGCGAAGGCCCGGTGCTTGCTGAAGCTGTGCAGCGGGAACTGATCGAGCGGACCTTGAAGCTCGTGGATGGAAAGGTACCCGTGATCGTGGGCATCACCGATGCGTGCGTAGCCGCCAGCCTCACCCTGGCAGGATATGCAGCAGACTGCGGTGCTGATGCCGTGGTTGCGGCCGCCCCCTTCTATTTCCCGATTTCGCAGCAGCAACTCGCCCGCTGGGCCCTGCGGCTTGCCGATGAACTCCCGTTGCCGCTGCTCTTCTACAACATGCCGGCAATGGTCAAGGTGTCGATCGAACCCGAAACAATGCGGCAGCTCTGCCAGGCGTCCAACATCATCGGCTTTAAAGACAGCTCTTTCGACATGCCGCTTTTTGAGCAGCTGACAGCAGTGGGGCGTGCCGCGCGTCCTGAGTGGGCGATCTTCGTCGGCCCAGAGGAGTTTCTCCCCGCCGCTCATGCCTGTGGTGCTGACGGCGCGATTCCGGGCGGTGCCAACATCGCACCTCAGCTGTTTGCAGCAATGTACGACGCGTTGCTCGAAGGCAAGTCGGACCTCGTGGCACGTCTCCGGGAACGGGCAGACCTGCTGCAGCCGCTCTACAGCCTTGGTGGCCAGCCCGGCTCCTTTATCGTGGGTATCAAATCGGCCGTCGCGGCGTTGGGGATCTGTCGCTCCACCTGCGCTGGTGAGTTTGATGACCTCACAGAGACAGCCCTCGCTGACGTCCGCGGCATTCTCGACTCACTTGGGCTCAGAACCGCCTGACGCGAGAGTGAACTGAAGGAAGTCGGCACCGGCCGGGAGAATAACGCCGACGCCGAACGCATCAGAATCGAGTTCACTGCCGAGGCTGTTGGAGCAGCCAGCATGCTCGGGCCAGAGGCAACTGACGAGGCGATTCTCAACGACTATGCCGACTGCCTGGAGGGCGGCGACGCCTTGGTGGGCAGGCGACTCTTTTATGAAAAGACGGAGGCCTCATGCCACCGCTGCCATCGTACAAGTGATGCCAGTCCGGCTGGTCACATCGGACCCGTAACGTTGCTCACGTCTGAAATCGACGAACGAGTCACGGACCTCTCCCCGATACCTGCGGATATCCGTAAAGTCTTCAACAAGAACGAGGTTCGCCACGTTGTTGCCTTCCTCGCCAGCCTCCGCGATGAGGCCACCTCCCCGCAGCCGTCGTGCGGCTTTCATTCCCCTGCAGAGATCTCCCATGCCCAACATCTGGACTGGTAAAGGCAACCCCTACACCCGTGAAGAGATGGTCGATCGGCTGCGGGCCACCCTCGACCGTGGTGAACCGATTATCGCTGCGGGAGCAGGTACTGGCATCTCCGCAAAGTTCATCGAGCAGGGTGGTGCTGATCTGATCATTATCTACAACTCTGGCCGTTTTCGCATGGCTGGCCATGGCTCAACCGCTGGCCTGATGAGTTATGGCGATGCCAACGCCATTGCCATGGAGATCGGTGAGTTTGAGGTGCTCCCGGTCGTCGAAGAGATTCCGGTGATCTGTGGCGTTCACGCAAGCGACCCCCGCCGCCGCATGTGGCACTGGCTCCTGCAGGTCAAAGACATGGGCTTTAGTGGCGTGAACAACTTCCCCACGCACTGCATCGTTGACGGCAGGTTTCGACAGATTCTTGAAGAGACCGGCATGAGCGTGGCCAAAGAGTTCGAGATGATCGCGCTCGCTCGCAAAATGGACCTCTTCACGATTGTCTACGTCAGCAGCGAAGAAGAATCGCAGGCGATGGCCGAGGCAGGGGCTGACTGCATCATTGCGCATGTGGGCACCACCGTCGGTGGCAGCATCGGTGTCACGAATGCAGCTGTGGGCCTCGACGAAGCGGCCCAGTGGACGCAGCGGCTGATCGATGCCGGGCGTCGTTCAGGCCGCAACGACATCATCTATCTCAGTCACGGTGGCCCCATCCTCACGCCAGACGACGCTGCCTACATCAACGAACACAGTGATGCGGTGGGCTTTGTTGGAGCCAGCAGTCTCGAACGGATCGCGGTCGAGAACTCTCTCCGTGAGCTCACACAGCGGTTTAAGAAGATTCCTGTAGCCCGAACTTCGTGAGCGTCATGCCAGACACCATCGCCACGCGTCGATTCGTCACCGCCGCGGAGAAGATCGATGTTCTTTCACCATGGACACTCGATGAATGGATCTGCCGTTCGGACATCGTTGCCAACGAGCAGCTCCTGATGGTGCGGGCAAATATGAATCCTGGTGGCAGCCATCCCTTCCACAGGCATCCCACTCGCGAAGAGCTGATCTACGTGATCAGTGGACAGGCCGAGCAGTGGGTTGGCCGCAAGAAGCAGCTTCTCGGTCCAGGAGACACTGCCTTCATTCCTCAAGATGAGGTGCACGGCACCTGGAATCCGTTCGACACGCCACTGGTCTTTCTGGCAATCCTCTCACCTGCCGGAGCTGCAGAACCATCGATCGTTGACATGGCTGCAGATGAGCCCTGGTGCAGCCTGCGGCAGCCATAAGCCTGTCCGCCTTTCCCCGCCGAGCAAGGAGCACATCGCATGGCCACCATCGCAGTTGTGGGCTGTCTTGATACCAAAGGTCATGAGCATGCGTTTCTTGCCAACGCCATCCGCGGGCTCGGGCACACACCACTGCTGATCGACACCGGCACCACCAACAGTCCGCAGGTGACGCCTGATATCGGTGTGACAGAGATTTGTGAATCGTTTTCTGAGCCGAATGACCGTGGCAGCTGCGTCTCAGAGATTGCAGCGGCGGTCGGCCCATTCTTTAGAAGGCTTGCCGACAACAGCCGGATCGATGCCGTGATCTCCCTCGGCGGCGGCGGTGGCACCTCGATCGGCACCGCTGCCATGCGGGCCCTTCCCCTCGGTATTCCTAAGGTGATGGTTTCGACCCTCGCCTCTGGCAACACGGCCGCGTATGTGGGTACAAGTGACATCGTGATGATGCCCTCGATTGTCGACGTGGCTGGGCTCAATCGCCTCTCCAGATCGATCTTCACCGCGGCAGCACACGCGGTGTGTGGCATGGCAGAAGCTCGCCAGACACGCTCAGCAGCAGCCTCCGCCACAGATAAGCCGCTCATCGTTGCCTCGATGTTCGGCAACACCACCGATTGTGTGCGGGTGGCGACGGAGATCTTGGAGGCTGCTGGCTACGAGGTGCTCACGTTCCATGCAACTGGCACCGGAGGCCGCACGATGGAGTCGCTGATTGCCTCTGGGATGGTGAGTGGTGTGCTCGATATCACCACCACAGAAATCGCGGATGAGATCTGTGGCGGCGTTCTCTCAGCGGGGCCGACACGGCTGGAGGCGGCGGGCATAGCTGACCTTCCAGCCATCGTGGTGCCTGGCTGCGTCGACATGATCAACTTTGGCCCCCGTGAGCAGATGCCTGCCGCACTGCAAAGCCGCAGGCTCTATCAGCACAACGATCAGGTCACCCTGATGCGATCGACAGCCGAGGAAAACCGACAGATCGCGGTCTTCATCGCCGACAAGCTCAATGCCTACCGAAAGCCCCCGACCGTTCTGCTTCCGCTCAAGGGGGTGTCCGTCGTTGCCGAAGCGGGCGGGCCGTTCCATGATGCTGAGGCTGACCGAGTGCTGTTTTCCACCCTTGAGGAAAGACTCAATCCACAGATTCGCCTTGTCAAAGCTGACCTTGCGATCAACGATCCCGCGTTCGCTACGCTCTGTGCCACAGAGCTGAAATCGCTCCTTCAGCAGGCCCCGTCGGAGCAGGACGAGTGACGATCTGCACGCCCTTCGCCAGGTTTCCATCGACTGGCGGTATGCGTGTGCACCTGCTGATAGTCGTCATCTGGATGTGGTGTCTCTCTTGTTCCGATTCCTTTGGTGATGCTGCCATGCCCCGCCAGATCACGACAGCGGCCCACGGTCACATCCTCACCAACGCAGCCGTCTGGTCGGCTGATGGCGGCTGGCTCGTCTACGACACCCGCTCCGGCGTTGATGGGAGCGTGTTTGACGGCAGGAGGATTGAGCGTGTTGAGGTGGCCACTGGTCGCGTGGAGCTCCTGTATGAATCGACTCACGGGGCCTGCTGCGGCGTGGTGACAGCCAGCCCGGTCGACGACCGTGTGGTCTTTCTTCATGGCCCTGAAAATCCGACCGAAGACTGGTCGTACGCCGCCTTCCATCGTCGCGGTGTGGTCGTGCAGGCCTCCGTGCCAGGCGTCGCCACCACACTCGACGCCCGTGACCTGGTCGCCCCCTACACGCCGGGTGCTCTGCGTGGAGGGAGCCACGTACATCTCTTCAGTTCCGATGGGAAGCTCGTGCACTTCACCTACGAAGACGCTCTGCTTGCCGCTGCAGATCACGCTCACGCACAGGCAACCGCCAAAAATCTTCGCGGTATCGGCGTCAGCGTCTGCGGGAGCCCCGTGCCGGTGCCCGCACGCCACCCCCGCAACCATTCTGGCTCCGCCATGAGCGTGCTGGTCACCACACTCACCGATACCCCATCACCAGGCAGCGATGAGATCTCGCGAGCCTGTGAAGAGGCGTGGGTGGGCACCGATGGCTACGACCGCGGCGACGGCTCTCGTCAGCGGTATGCCTTGGCCTTTCAAGGCACTGTCACCACTGCTGACGGCAAGGAGATTACCGAGGTCTTCATTGTCGATCTCCCGGAGAACCCCGCTCTGCTCACCGAACCGGGGCAGCTGCCGCTGTGTGGCACGCCGAGCACGCGTCCGGCACCTCCTCGCAGTGTTTCGCAGCGCCGCCTCACCTTCACACACCATCGCGCAACGCCAGGTCTCGCTGGCCCACGACACTGGCTACGGTCGAGCAACGATGGGTCACGGATCGCATTCCTGATGACTGATGACGCTGGCGTCGTGCAGCTGTTCACCGTCAGCCCGCTGGGAGGTGAACCAACGCAGATCACGCGTGACGAGTGGCACGTGGCGAGTGCGTTCAGCTGGAGTCCAGATGGCACGCACCTGGCCTATATCGCTGATGGCAGCGTGATGATGGTCGATGTCCGAAGCGGTGTCAGCAGTCGGCTGACTGAGGCCGTTCACGGCGTGAGCAGCCCTCGTCCTGAGGCCTGCGTGTTCTCACCCGATGGATCGCAGATCGCCTATGTGCGAACGATGCCTGACGTGACAACGGCAGGCTCTCCAGCCAACGCCCACAACCAGATCTTTGTCGTCGACATCATCAACTGAGCATCACCGACTGGGCACAGGCTCACCTCACCGCTGAAGCCGGCTTCTCACCAGCAATACGCAGTCGCCTCGGGAGCACGCGAATCTCAAGCGGCAGCTCACCACCAGGGTCACCGTCGAGCTGGTACGGCACGGGTTCGTCTGCTTCGATCCTCAGCCAGCGGGGCTGTTCCACATGAATGTCTCGCCAGCTGCGGTGCCAGCCGGCCACCACACCAGCGAGATACCGTAGGCCGTTGTACCAGCGGCCACCTCGAAAGCAGCAGAGGTCGAGTCGCCCATCGGCCATATCCCCTTCGCGGACAAACTGGAGCCCCAGGGCATACCGTGGCAGGTTAAACACAAATGCCCAACGCGAGCGTATTGGCCGGGGATGCGCATCGGTGGTCACGCGGATCTCTGGGAACTGGTAACTGCCGAGGGCCTGTAGGATCGGCCGCACCCAGGTGGAGTGCTGGATGTGCCCACTGCGGCGGGCAGTTAAGAGTCGCACAACCTCAGCATCAAAGCCGACCGAAGCGACCACCAGAAACAGTCTGCCGTTGGCCTCCCCGGCATCGATCGCGAACGTCTTTCCAGCTGCAACCCGCTCGGCGAGCTGTTCGGGATCACGCGTGAAGCCGAGCTGCTTGGCGAGCAGGTTTTCCGTTCCCAGCGGCAGCACCGCAAGTGGCGTTGTCGGGCTGGCTGCATTCGCGACCAGCCCGACAGTTCCATCACCGCCGGCAGCAATCACACATGACCACGGCTCAGCAGACGCGTCACCGTCGCTTGCACACAGGGCAGTACGAATCTTCTCAGGGTCGCTCTCACGCCGAACCTGGAAGCCACGAGCTTCCAGACAGGAGACAAGCGACGCGAGAAGAACTCCTCCGTCGACTGCACCTGCCCGCGGATTCTCCGCGATCAATACCGCACGTTGCGGCACCGCTCCATGGCAAGCCGTTTCACCCACGCCAACCTTAGAACTGCCCGACAACCTTACGGTCCTTACGGTTACCCAATCGTTGGTGCGTGGTCAGGTCAATCGCTGTGGCAACCGTCCGCACGGAACCGTCGCAGAGTGTCACCTGAAACACGTTCATGTGCGCGGAACCGAAGCGGCCGATCTCACCGTCATCCGCATCTTGCTTCGGCAACACATTCGTCCAGCAGACCGTGTCGAGATCATCACCGGCGAGAAAACAGTGGTCATCTGTAAGGTAGTTGTCACCAAACTCATACGAGTTAGGCCAGAGATGCTTTTCACCAATGAGATAGGTGTTACTGGTGCCATCCGGAATGCTCGCAAGCCTTACTTGGCTCCGTTGATAGAACACCCCATTGGCACCACTCATGTCAGCAAAGCCATTACCAGCAAAGCCATCTGCGGGAGCAGGCCCTGCGCCCCACATGACAACGGTATCGCCTCCGTTGCCGGCGTAATCCATCTTTCCAACGACGCCGGTGTCATTTGCGTTGTAGGTCTGCAGTCCGCTCCCAGGCTCACCACCTCGAGGATGCTCATAGGGCATCGCGAAACGACGGCTCGAGCAATAGAACACGGAAACAGCCATCTGCGCGGCCTCCGCAGTCTCTGCTTTCTGGGCATCCGTGATCACGTCAGGCTGGTCATCTGAACCCATCCGGTAGAGCGCCTGCTGCTCGAGATACGGCAGCAGCGAATAGGCCCAACTTCCCGGCTGCTTCATGCCAGTCC
>Ga0129348_1000591_pt1 | contig 13097 bp, 12 predicted proteins | sample CPBDNA_4_FD_94424 | JGI IMG/M metagenome (GOLD analysis project Ga0129348, IMG submission 94424) | Freshwater to marine salinity gradient microbial communities from Chesapeake Bay, USA - CPBay_Sum_27_0.8_DNA | ecosystem: Environmental > Aquatic > Marine > Coastal | place: USA: Chesapeake Bay...
CAATACGCAGGTTATTCATACTTTGGAACTACCGGATACAACAGTACCAACAACACTATGCTTGCTGTTATAAGATTTACTACTGGTGGCGCATCTAAAATTGACTATTGGCAGGGAAATCACACTAGTGGGGCTGCTGTCAGCACATCTACGGATTCCACCATGTCCTGGAATGGTTCAACGGATTATGGAATATATGCTACGAGCACTAATTCCGCAAGACCATTTTTTTGTGATTCTCAGTATTGGTCTAATGGTGCTGATCCAGCCTACATTCACTGTGCAGGTATAATTAATCACCCACTTAATGCTACAGACGCGCAAAGCCTGCTTGATGGAATGAAAGCCGCTTATGTGTAGGAGAATAAAATGACATCATTTGGAAGTATTAATAATATCAATCGTTTCTATTCATCTGTTGGTATTCAAGACACTCCGGCTGATCGAGTTGTATCTATAACACCTAATTTACAGAATCGTAGGAATGTAGGTGGGGTATTTGATTTAAAAAATCAAATTGATTTTCATTGGCAGGACCAAGACATTTATACTGATGTTGCTGGCGGACAAACAAATTATACAACTCCTGGTACTTACACTGTTGCATTTCCTGCGGGAGTAACTACAGTTTGCTTTGTAATGGTAAGTGGAGGAGGCGCAGGTGTTAACACTAATAGTTATGGTTGGGGAGGAGCCGGTGGTGGTCTGGTATGGATGAATGATGTGGTGATGCCAGATGACGGCAACTTTTACCTAACTGTTGGCCAGGGAGGCCCAACGGGCACAGGTAACACATATCCCGCAAGTATGGGTGGATATCCAGCAGGTGGCACTACTCAGTTACAGGCGACTTGGGGCGGATCAACCTACTACCTTGATATTCAACCGGGAAGAAACGGCACAAGATCTAGTAGTTTACCATCGTCAAATAGCCTAGGTGCAGGCGGCCTATTGACTACTTCATCGTTACAAACTGTGACTAACCTTGGTTATGTAGGATCATATGGATCATATCAAGGTGGGAATTCTGGTTATGGTTATGGATATGCTGGTGGTGGCGGTGGAGCTGCTGGATATTCGGGCAGAGGTGGTGCTGGCGGTGGACCAAACAGAACTTATTATCAGAGCGGTGGTGCTGGTGTTGGTGGTGGCGGTGGCGGGGGCGGAGCCTGTGGGTCAATAGATGCTGCTGGAAATGGTGGGGGCGTAGGTCTTTTGGGTGAAGGATCTAGTGGTGCTGGTGGTGCTGGCAGTTCTCAAAATGGATATAATGGATATGGTGGATCTGGAGGTGAAGATGGAGGCCGTGGCGGTGGACTATTCCAAGGATCTTCTACCTATGTAAATAAAGGTGGAGACTATGGAGGTGGCGGCGGTGGATCTGATAACTCATATAACGAATCTGGCAGTGGTGCCAATGGTGCAATAAGAATGATTTGGGGTGCAGGTCGTGCATTCCCAGCTACTAATACAGCTGATATTTAATGAAAGTATTTTATGATAAAAATAGCGATAATAGACTTACTAGGTCTAACATATGATGGTGATACATTAAACAGTAGAGGTTTAGGTGGATCTGAATCTGCTGTTATTCTTATGTCAAAGGAATTGGCTAAGATAGGATTTGATGTAACTGTATTTAATAATTGCCTTGATAGTCAGGCTACTCCTGGTGTATACGATAATGTAAAATTTATTGACCACACACAAGCGGATACTAATGAAGTATATGATATTATAATATCTTCAAGATCTGTTTATCCTTTCTTTGCAAATAATCAATACGGTACAATGTGTGCAAATGCAACATATAAGGTTGTATGGATGCATGATACCTTCTGTGAAGGGGATCAACATATTGAGGATATGATTAATCAAGGCATTATTGATGAGTTGTTTACTTTATCGGATTTTCATTCTACCTATGTACTTAATTGTGAACATGGCCGCAAGCGTAATTTCGAAGTATTAAAACATAAAATATTTCAGACACGTAATGGTGCCGTAAAGTATATTGATGAAATCGATCTTTCTAAAAAAGATAAAAACCATTTTGTATATAATGCTTCAGTTACAAAAGGTCTTAAACCACTTCTTAATGATATTTGGCCAAAGGTAAAAGAACAAATACCCAACGCACATTTAACAGTTATTGGTGGATACTATAGATTTAGAGAAGGGGCCGAACCAGACGCCCAAGAAAAAGACTTACATGCTTTTGAAGAATCAATATCAGAAGATCTTAATGTAACATTTACTAACGTAATACCCCAAAAACAAATAGCCGATATATTAGCAAATGCTACTTATATGATATATCCAACAGACTTTCCCGAGACATTCGGTATATCCTCATTAGAATCTCTTTTATATAAAACACCTATCATTACATCTAGATTTGGTGCTCTTGAAGAAACTGCAATTGACTTGGCATGTTATAAAACTAATTATGCTTCTGTGCCTAATGGTTTATTTCCTCATATAGATGCAGAAGCTCAATCTAATATTTTTATTTCAAAGGTGTTAGAGGCATATAGTGATGATTATCTTCTGCAACAAAAACAAAACTATTGTGATGTAATTGATGATATCTATGGATGGAATACAATAGCTCTTCAGTGGAAACAACAGTTTTATTTTAAATTAGAAAAGTATCTACCAGTAGATGACTATCATAAGGTACAACAAATCAATGATAAAGTCAAGAGAATATATGGTAGAAGATTTGACAACGAGGTTGAACGCCAGGTCTATAAGAGCCATGGTTATCAAAGAAGAATTGTAATTATATCACCATTTTGGAACGCAAGTGATTATTTACTTACACACTGTGAATCTATTGATCAACAAGATTATGATAATTACCTTCATTTACTTATTAATGATGATTCGACTCAAGAAATTCCAGAATTGCCTCATAACCTAAAAAGAATAATAATTAATAATAATGAAAGACATGGATGTATTCGTAATCAAATCAACGCATTTAATAGATGGGTAGAAGAAGATGACATTGTAATATTATTAGATGGCGATGATTTTTTAGTAAGTAATAATTCTATTTTTCATTATTACAATCAATTATATAATGAAGGTATTGAGTTCACATATGGAAGTTGTTGGAGTTTGGCGGATAGTATACCTCTAATAGCACAAGACTATCCAGAAAATATTAAAAAGAATAAAAAATATAGAGAACATCTATTTAATTGGAAAATCCCATATACACATTTAAGAACTCATATTGGTAGAATATGTAAAGATATTGACCATAAAAAATTTATGAAGGATGGTAAGTTTATGATGAGTGGAATGGACAATCCACTTTTTTATGAATTAATAGAAAGATGTGATCCTGATAAAATAAAAGCAGTAAAAGAAATTACATGTTTCTATAATGATCTAAATCCATTAAACGATTATAAGGTAAATGCAATGGAACAAAATGAAAACGCAGAAATAAGTTATGTCGATGATGAATTAAAAAAAATTGATAAAATCGAACAAAAGAAAACAACATCAGTATTAATAGCAATACCCACAAATAAGTACATTCATCCAGAAACCTTTAAATCAATTTATAATTTAAAGGTGCCTGTAAATGTTGAAGTTCACTTTGAATACTTCTTTGGATACATGGTAGATCAGGTTAGAAATCTAGCGGTAGAATGGGGTAAAAATTATGACTATCTTTTTTTTGTAGATTCTGATATAAGTTTTGATGATACAACATTAATTAGATTACTAAGCCATAATGTTACAATTGCTTCAGGTGTATATGTACAACGCAAAGAACCAAGAGATATTTTAGAAGTATATAATAGTTATCCTGATGGCAGACAATATAACCTAAAATGGACAGACGATCTAAAAGGCAAAATTATGGAAGTTGACGGGGTTGGTATGGGGTGTTGTTTAATTAAAAGTAGTGTATTAAAATCTATAGACTATCCACACTTTTTATACAGTTCAGCTATTAATCATAATTACGCAGTATCAGAAGATACCTTTTTTTGTCAAAAGGCTAGAAAATTAGGATTTAAAATCTTAGCCGATTTTGGAATAATATGCAACCATCACGGTGAAACTAATTATTTACCTCAAGAAACATCCGAATAAAAAAACATATAAATACATTCATAATCTATTACGAGGAAGACATGTCTGTAGCATCTAAAGATCAATTAATTGAATGGTGTAAAAGAAAACTGGGCGATCCTGTCATTGAAATAAATGTAGATGATGATCAGGTTTCTGATAGAGTTGATGAGGCTGTTGAATACTGGAGAGAGTATCATTCGGATGCTACATATAGAGGTTATATATCACATCAGGTGACTTCAACAGATGTTGATAATGGATATATTCAGATTGGTATGAATGTACTTCATGTAACTAAACTTTTTAAAACAAATGAAAATCTAATTACAAGAAATATGTTTGATATCAAATATCAAATGATGTTAAATGATATTACCGATATGTATACATTTATTGGTGATCTAGCTTATTATGAACAAATTCAACAATACTTATCTTTACTGGATATGAAGTTGGCAGGTACTCCACAAGTTGATTTTGTAAGACGTATGGGCAGACTTTATATCCATGGCGACTTTGTTGACGGCGATATTAAAGAAGGTGACTATTTAGTTTATGAAGCCTACACATATATTGATGAAACTGCTCACACCGCGCTTTGGGATGACTTGTGGTTAAAAGAATATGCAACCGCTTTAATTAAACAGCAATGGGGAGCAAACCTTTCTAAATTTGAAGGAATGCAATTACCAGGTGGTGTAATGTTAAATGGTGCTAGGATTTTTGAAGAAGCCACAAATGAAATTAATGTGCTAAGAGAAAGAATCAGAACAGATTTTGAATTACCACCAGACTTTTATGTAGGTTAATATGGCAACCAATTTTTACTTTAGCCAAAAAGTTCAGTCCGAACAATTATTATATGAAGATATAGTAATTGAATCATTACAAATGTATGGTCAAGATGTTTACTATTTGCCACGAGAGATAGTAAATGAAGATCGTGTATTTGGGGATGATGTGCCTTCTAGATTTGGATCAGCATATAAACTAGAAATGTATATTGAAAACATTGAAGGGTTTGATGGTGAAGGAGATCTTTTTACTAAGTTTGGTGTGCAGATAAGAGACCAAGCCAGCTTTGTAGTTGCAAGAAAAAGATGGAAACAAACCGTCAAAAGATATGATAATAACATTACAGAACCAAGACCAAGGGAAGGTGATTTAATATATCTACCTTTGTCTAATTCCTTATTTGAAATTATGCATGTTGAACACGAACAACCGTTTTATCAGTTATCAAATCTTCCTACATTTAAACTACGTTGTGAGTTGTTTGAATATAATGATGAGGATATGGATACTGGTGTCACTAACATTGATGATTTAGAAAAAGACTATGCATATACATATTCATTGCTTTTAGATTCAGCAGGTACGGGATCAGACTTCTTTACAGTTGGTGAGAATGTATCTATGGATATTGGAGATGGTGTCACTATGTCAGGTGAAGTAAGTGAATGGTTAGATTTAACCAGAATACTTAATTTAACACATGTTGGTGCAGATGATGGTAAATTCCATACATTTGTATCTGGTCAATTAATCACAGGGAAAAATGGTTCTATAAGGGTAGGTAGCATAAGTGAAGTAAATCAAATATCACAAGACGAACAAAATGATGATTTTGAATCCATCTCAGATGGTTTCTTAGACTTTAGTGAATCAAACCCGTTTGGAGATCCTAATGACTGATTTATTTGATTTTGGTTTTACAGCTGTAGATGAATCCGAACTTGAAGCCGTACAAGCATTAGGTGCTACTGCTAAAGAGGTCGAGGCTACTGCATCTTCTACCCAAGAAAAACTTGATACTTTATATAATGCTATTGTTCCTCTTTTAAACAATTTAAAAAAGAACCCTGAAAAAGAATATATTCTTTGGCCCAATAGATTAGAAAAAGTAGAACAATTCGAAACTCATCTGCAGTCAATATATAAAGGTTAATTATGTTTACTTACTTTTATCATCAAAAGTTTAGAAAAGCTGTGGCTGCTTTCGGAACGTTGTTTAACAACATATATGTATTGCGTAAGAACAGCTCTGGTGAGGTTATAAGCCAGGTAAAGGTCCCTTTGTCATATGCCCCTAAGAGAGCATTCTTAGATAGAATTAGAGAAAATCCCGATCTAGTAAACAATACTAAAATTGCAGTAAAATTACCACGCATGTCCTTTGAAATTATTTCAATAGCATATGATCAAGGTAGACAATTGCAAAAAACAAATACTTTTACTCAAACTGGTTCGGCAGCGGATTTAAGAAATAAATTTTATAGTTTTGTACCATATAATCTTACTTTTCAGTTAAGTGTATATGCCAAGAACCAAGATGATGCTCTACAAATAGTGGAGCAGATTTTACCATATTTTAATCCACAATATAATTTGACTATGAAACCTTTTGCTGATTTTCCAAATGTAAAGGAAGATATTCCAATTGCTCTTAATAGTGTTGACTTTACAGATGATTATGAGGCTCCGCTGGAGCAGAGAAGAACCATCATATATACATTAACATTTGATATGAGAGTAAACTTTTACGGTCCAATTAATGAAACAGGTGTTGTCAAAACATCTCTAACTAATCTATATGAAATCCAAACCGGAGTAGATTCTGATCGACAAATTGGTAAAATAAGGGTAAGACCTAATCCATTTGATGTAAGTGCTGATTCTGATTTTGGATTTACCGATTCATCTGATTATAATTATATTTTTGATTTTGATAGTACATAGGAGATAACAATGTCAGAAGAAAAAGTTTGTAACCAATGTGGTTGTACTTGCCATTGCAGAGATAATGAAGAAAACACTGATCAAACTTCTGTATGTAATAATATGATACAAAGTCCTATAGAAGGGGAGATGGTAGAATGCCCCTGCCCCAAATGTGTACATGATGGATAATGATAAACAAACAGCTGAAAATGATTTTGAATATTCTCGTAGAATATATCATGATCTTTTGGCTAAAGGGTCTGAAGCTTTAGAAGATATGATGGAGGTTGCCAGGGCTACTGAGCATCCTCGTGCCTTTGAAGTACTCTCAGGTATGATGAAAAACATGGGTGATATTAATGGTTCACTTATGGATTTACATAAAAAGAAAAAAGACTTTAATAAAGAAGATAAGCCAGCAGAACTAGCCAATCAAACTACTAATAATGTGTTTATAGGTTCTACCAGTGATTTACAGCGTATGCTTTTAGATAATGATGAGGATAAGGTAGTTGACATTAGCGATTACAAGAAAGATGAATGACACCTACCTTGGCAATGCAAATATTAAAAGAGATGGTGTACTACATAATTTTACTGCCCATGAGGTTAGTGAATATAGAAAGTGTTTAAAAGACCCATCATACTTTGCATCAACATATTGTAAGATTATTCATGTTGATAAGGGTTTAGTAAATTTTCAGCTGTATCCATATCAGGAGGATATGTTTGATCACTTCACCAACAATAGATTTAGCATTGTACTCGCTTGTCGCCAGTCTGGTAAGTCTATTAGTTCTGTTGCCTATTTACTTTGGTATGCGATATTTCATCCAGAAAAAGTCATTGCGATTTTGGCCAACAAAGGGGCAACAGCACAGGAGATGCTCGGAAGAGTAACTCTAATGTTAGAGAATCTTCCATTTTTTTTACAACCGGGATGTAAGGCCCTCAATAAAAGATCAATTGAATTTTCAAATAATAGTAGAATTGTATCAGCTGCCACTAGTGGTTCATCTATTCGTGGTATGTCTGTTAATCTTCTATATCTTGACGAGTTTGCATTTGTTGAAAATGCAGCTGAGTTCTATACATCAACCTATCCAGTTATTTCATCTGGTACAGAAACTAAAGTAATAATTACGAGTACAGCTAATGGGATCGGTAATCAATTTCATAAAATCTGGGAAGGTGCAGTCCAAGAAGTCAACGAGTTCAAGTCCTTTAGAGTTGACTGGTGGGACGTCCCTGGTCGTGATGATAAATGGAAACAACAAACTATATCTAACACGAGCCAATTGCAATTCGACCAAGAGTTTGGTAATACATTCTTTGGGACGGGAGATACGCTTATAAATGCAGAGACTCTAATGAGTTTTAGAGCTATGCCACATAAAAAACTTTTAGAAGGAAATAGTGTCTGGATTTATAGTGACCCAGAACCCAGCCATCAATATGTAATGGCAGTAGATGTTTCGAAAGGAAGAGGACAGGACTATTCTACTTTTAATGTAATCGATATTAGCACTAGACCATTTAAACAGGTTGCTGTATATCGCAATAACCTTATCTCTCCATTACTCTTCCCTAATCTTATATATAAGTATGCAAAATTCTACAATGATGCTTGGGTAGTAGTAGAATCAAATGATCAAGGAACAATTGTATGTAATGGCCTTTATTATGATTTAGAATATGAGAATCTTCACGTTGAGTCAACTGTAAAGGCTAACAGACTTGGCATTGAGATGAATAGAAAAGTAAAGCGTATTGGTTGTTCAGCAATTAAAGACTTACTTGAATCTAAAAAATTAGAATTGGTAGATCAACATACTATATTAGAAGTATCAACGTTTGTATCTAAGGGTACATCATATGAAGCATCAGAAGGCAACCATGATGATCTAATGATGAATTTAGTAATGTTTGCTTACTTTGCAATTGGTGATTATTTTTTACAATTGACAGATGTAAACATTAAAGATATGATGTTTAAGAACCAAATGAAGGCAATTGAAGATGATGTCTTACCATTTGGATTTGTTGATGATGGTATTGAAAATGCAGAAATGGAAGATGCAAGAGATGTCTGGGCTACACATCAATTTGTGACAGACTGGGAAGATATTCACTAAATATATAAAAATATAAATATACGTAATTGAATTCCGTATTATGAAAACTTATAATTCGATTACTGGAAAAGGAAGAAACATATGGCAATATTCGCTCCATCCGAATCACCTGCTGTAATCGTCAAGGAAGTAGATCTAACTGGTGGCGTTCCAAACGTCCAATCTACTACTGGCGCATTCATGGGTGAGTTTCGCTGGGGACCGGTAGAAAAAGCGACCCTAGTAAGCAATGAAGCGGGTCTTGCTTCTACCTTTGCAGCCCCAGGCGCGACGACAAATGTTGATTTCCTATCTGCCGCTAATTTTTTAAGATATGCTAATTCACTTCAGGTTACACGGGTTGTTGACGCAACAGCCGCAAACTCGGTTAACTCAGGTGGTACAGCAACTCTAATTAAGAATAACGAGCATTGGGAAAACAACGTAAGTTACACAATGGATTCTGATAACAGAATCTTTGCAAAATATCCAGGAGCCGTAGGTAACTCACTAAGAGTTGTGGCTACAGGTTCAACTGGTTGGGCCAACTGGCCCTATAAGGCTAATTTTGATGGTGCACCTACAGGCACAGAACGTCATGTTCTTGTGCTTGACGAAGATGGTGTTATCACAGGTACCGCAGGTACTGTACTAGAAAGATTTGCATTTGTAGAAGATGATTCTGCAGCAACAAATACTGATGGCTCATCAAACTATGTTAAGGACGTTGTCAACAGAGGATCCAATTGGGTTCGCATTGCGGGTGGCCTTGATTCAGGAGATTGGTCATTGGCATCAGGAGCAGATGGATCTGCTGCAGCTGCTTCTGATTTCGTATCAGCAGCTTCTGTATTTGAAGACAAAGACACAATCACAGTTGATTTCTTAATCGCACCAGGTTCTGGTACTACAGCAACAAATGCTACTATTACTGATGAACTAGTTCGTATTGCAGAAACACGTAAGGATTGTGTAGTTGTGGCATCACCAGCATCTGAAAACGTTATTAATAACGCAGATCCCGTAACTGCAACAACAGCAGAAACAAATGCAATGGATTGGTCAAGCTACCTAATCGTTGATAACAACTGGTTAAAAGTATATGATAAGTACAATGATACTTATGTATACATTCCAGCTGCATCATCTACTGCAGGTATTATGGCAGCATCTGATAATGACAATGCTCCATGGTACTCACCAGCAGGTGTTCGCAGAGGTCAATACTTTGGTGTGACTAACCTAGCATATACCCCAACTAAAGCACAAAGAGATACTTTGTATAAAGCTGGAGTAAATCCAATTGCTAATCTACCTGGTCAAGGTATTTTACTATATGGTGATAAAACACACTTAAATAGACCTTCAGCGTTTGATAGAATCAATGTGCGTAGACTATTTGTGGTAATTGAAAGAGCGATCGGTTTGGCTGCTCGTAATACACTCTTCGAACTTAACGATGAGTTTACAAGAGCCGAATTTGTTAACATCGTAGAACCATTCCTAAGAGAGATCAAGGGACGTAGAGGTATAACAGACTTTAGAGTCGTGTGCGATGAAACAAATAATACACCCGATATTATCGACAGAAATGAATTTATTGCAAATATCTTCATTAAACCTGCTCGTTCTATCAACTACATCACCCTTAATTTTGTTGCAGTAAGAACCGGCGTTGACTTCGAAGAAGTCGCTGGTCTTTCGGTATAAGGAGGGTATAACAGATGGCAGTTTTAGGCGTAGATGATTTTAAAGCCAAAATGCGTGGTGGTGGCGCTAGACCAAATTTATTTAAAGCCACTATTAATTTTCCTGGCTATGCAGGTGGAGATGTTGAATTAACATCATTCCTATGTGAAGCAGCAGCATTACCTGCTTCTACAACAGGTACAATTATTGTTCCTTTCCGTGGTCGTCAAGTAAAGTTTAATGGTGATCGTGTGTTCGATGTATGGACACCTACTATCATTAACGATACAGACTTTAATGTTCGTAACGCAATGGAGCGTTGGATGAATGGTATGAATGCTCACTCAGCAAATACTGGTCTAACAAATCCTGTTGATTACGAAGCGGATCTTGTAGTTGAACAACTTGGCAAAGATGGTAACACACTAAAGACATATAACTTTAGAGGTTGTTTCCCAACAGCAATTTCTCAAATTGATCTAGCGTATGGTCTAGAGAATGACATTGAGAGATTCCAGGTTGAGTTCCAAGTACAATACTGGGAATCAGGTACAACTACCTAAATAAATATAATTGGAGAGCCTACGGGCTCTCCTTAACTTAATTACGAGAACTAGTATGGCTGAGACTGAAGGACTTAAATTATTTGGATTTGAAATAAAACGTGCTCGCAATAAGCAAGCGGAGAAAATGCAATCCGTTGTACCACCTGTTGATCAGGATGGAGCAGGCTATGTTACGGCTGCTGGAACTCATTACGGCACTTATGTTAATCTTGGCGAAGGTGATCATGCCAAGGATAACCATCAAAATATTAGACAATATAGAGCTACATCAATACACCCAGAGGTAGATGCAGCTATTGAGGATATTGTAAACGAATCAATTACCTCTCAGGCAGGAGAATCTCCTGTTTCACTTACATTAGATCATGTAGAAGATATTAGTGATTCTGTTAAAAAACAAATTAATGAAGAGTTTGATAATGTAGTATCAATGTTAAGCTTTAAAGATCTTGGACATGACATCTTTAGACGTTGGTATGTTGATGGTAGAATATATCATCATCTAGTCGTTGATGAAAATAATCTTAAAGCAGGTATTCAAGAGATTAGACCGATTGATGCTTCTAAGATTCGTAAAGTAAAAGAAATAAAAAGAAAAAAAGATCCTGTTACCGGCGCTAATCTTGTTGAGAATGTAAATGAATTTTACATCTATCAAGAGAAGCCAGGTGGTATGTCAGGTGGTATAAAATTATCAAATGACTCTGTATCATATGTAACATCGGGTCTATTAGACGTTGATAGAAAGAAAGTAATTTCATTTCTACATAAAGCATTAAAACCAGTAAACCAATTACGTATGATGGAAGACTCGTTAGTCATTTATAGACTAGCTAGAGCACCTGAAAGACGTATCTTCTATATTGATGTTGGTAACCTTCCTCGTGGTAAAGCAGAAACATATATGAAAGATATTATGGCTCGTTACCGTAATAAACTAGTATATGATGCTGACACCGGTAAGGTAAGAGACGATCGTAAACATATGTCTATGCTGGAAGACTTTTGGCTTCCTCGTAGAGAGGGTGGGAGAGGTACGGAGATCTCCACCTTACCTGGTGGTGAAAACCTTGGCCAAATTGATGATATCCTATATTTTCAAAAGAAGCTATATAAAAGTCTTAATGTGCCTATTAATAGATTGGAACAGGAAGCTCAGTTTAGTTTAGGTAGATCTACAGAGATTACTAGAGATGAAGTAAAGTTTCAGAAGTTTATTGATAGATTAAGAAATCGTTTCTCAATGTTATTTACTGAAATTCTCAAAAAACAATTGCTTATGAAAGGCATCATTGTAGAAGAGGATTGGGAAAAGTGGAAAAATGATATTGTAGTTGATTATGTAAGAGATAATCACTTTACTGAATTAAAAGATGCAGAGATATTACAAAATAGATTACAGACTCTTGATAATGTACAGCAGTATGTTGGAGAGTTCTTCTCTAAAGAATGGGTAATGAAAAATATCTTGCAGCTAGATGATGATGATTTAAAACAAATGAAAGATCAGATAGCTCAAGAACAACAATCAGGTGAAATTCCAACAGATGAAGAACCTGAACAGGATCAGGAATCAGAAACGATTCCAGATGAACAACCACAGCAAGATGGAGCTTTAGCAGATTATGAGCGCAATAGAAGACCTAATTAATAATGTAGTTGACCAAGACTTCAGCAAAGCTGGGCCTATGTTTACTGATATTATTCAAAGCAAAATGAATGATGCTTTGGAACAAGAAAAAATTAATGTAGCGGCAGAAATTTATAATGACGGAAATGCAGTAGAAATTGAAGAACCAGCTACAGACGATACAGAAGCAGAACAAGATCTTGAAATGAGTGATGATGAAGTTGATGACGTTACTGACGAAGAGATTGAAGCTGCTATTGATGAATTAGATGATGA
>Ga0129348_1000593_pt1 | contig 13093 bp, 21 predicted proteins | sample CPBDNA_4_FD_94424 | JGI IMG/M metagenome (GOLD analysis project Ga0129348, IMG submission 94424) | Freshwater to marine salinity gradient microbial communities from Chesapeake Bay, USA - CPBay_Sum_27_0.8_DNA | ecosystem: Environmental > Aquatic > Marine > Coastal | place: USA: Chesapeake Bay...
ACCACCGCCACCGCCACCAGAACCAGCAACTCTTAGTCCCAAGCCAGCGTTGTGAACGCGAACATTATTGGCAATAAAAGTGTGTTGGCCTTCAACAGTTAAGTTGTAGACCGTTGCCTTCCCTAAGCTGTCACGAGCAACAATTGGCCGCAAATGATTGCAAACATCAATCAGGCAATCATCCGGACCAAGCGATCCAACCTCGACAAAAGCGTTGTATTGATTCAAAACCCAATGATTGGGCGTAGCGTCTAAATACTCGCCGCCCCAAAGCGTATAGCGAACAACTTGCTCATTTTCGTGCCTGTGAACCGCAAGAACTTTGGCGCTTTGCGTTAACCCTTTGTCATCAAAACTGATGACCTGATCGCCTTCTTTGATTTCGTCAATCCGACGCTGACCGCCTGGCACGCAAACAAGCGTCTCGCCGGTAAAGCATCCGCCACCGCCGCCGCCACCAGAGCCGATAATTCTTGGCTTAATGCTCATAATTCTTTTCCGGTGGCATCAAAAACAAAAACCGTGCCAAGAGCATCGCTTGACGGAACCGCAGGTGCAACCTTGCTGTGAAAAACTTCAACACCTGCGCTGATAACAACACTGCCCACTAAGGTTTTGCCATAAACCATGGGGACTGGCACGCCGGGTCGTGCAACGTTTTGAAGACCCGCAAAACTGAAGCCGTTTCGTGGATCTTTAGAGTCTCGCGGATCATAACTACCGCCGCCGCCGCTGGCGTTAAATCTTGGCATTTGAGGCATTGGCGTCAACAACTCTGCTGTTCCAGATAAAACAAGCCCTGCACCAATTGCGAATAAACCTATAGAACCTGTTGCCGCGAAGCTGCCGAATAGTCCAGCACCGCCAAATGCACCAGCAAACGCACCAGCGCCAAAACTGACAGCTGACAGCGCAATTAACGCAACGCCAGCAATAATCATCCCAACGCTCGAACCATTGTCACCACCAGAACCTGCAACAACTGGAACAATTTTAATTTCAGGTGCTGATGTAGGGAAAAGCGTTTCCTCTGCAGCTTGCAGACCTGCATCACCGCAAAAAATGCGATAACTGTGCTTCCTAATGTGCGCTTCTAAGCCTGAAAAGTTTGCAAGCAGCATCCGAATTGCTTCTGCCGGAGACGCAACATCAGCTTTAAGAACGTCACGCCCTACAAACTTGGCCAACGGCCCATACAGCTTGATTTTACGGAGCATAACGCAACCGCCGTCCTGTGCATGATTGTAGCCAGCCACCGTAGAGATCTCTACTGCTGAGCCGCCGACCAAGGTGATGCAGGATCATGCCATCGCCAATGTAAACGGCGCAGTGGTTTAAACCTTTGCCAGTGATCTGCATTAACAATGCGTCGCCTTTCTGCAAAGTCTCGTCGTCCTTCAAGCGCCGAAAACCTGTTGATTCCCAACAACGGTCAAACAAAGGATCACAATTAAAGTCTTGAAGCGTGACCGGGCGCTCCCAGTCGCGCAAGTAGATGCCTTGCGTTGCGTACCAGTCACGCACCAGAGTCCAACAGTCATGTACGCCCCAGGTCCATTTGCGGCCAATCAAAGGCGCCTTGAAGCCACACGGAACATAGTCAGACCATTGGTCCGTGCATGGGTTGTAAATGTACCAAGGCAAGCCATGCTGCTCTGCCATGGCCTTGTCGGCATCGCTTGGATTTGGTGGCGTTACAGGATGGCTATGGAAAATTGCCGTGATCGTGCCTTTGTCTGACGCTGCTGCGTAATCAGCAGGATTTAGCACAAAATCATCTCGCCGATATTGAGCGATGTTCTCGCACGGCCAATAGACCTCCGCTCCATCAATAACAACAACAAGCCCGACGCACTCTTCTGGTGCGGCTTGTTTGGCGTGGTCTTGTGCTGCTACGCGCCAGGTCATGAATAATAAGAACCGATAGATGGAAAACCGCCGTAGGGCAGATCAGCATTTTCCCCAAAGCGACACTGACAGCTGCTAAGCCTTTTGCCGCAAATGTCATTACTGTCCGACAAAACTGGATCATCATTTATGTTAAAGCGCGTGAAATTAGTTCCGTCAATTACTTTGCCTGGTCCAACCGTTGGGTCGTATCCGCATTCTGCAGATTTGTAAACCCATTGGCACATATTTAGACAAGACCTCTTTGGCGACCTAACGCCAACCAAATCAAAAGCACTTGCCAGCTCAAACTCAATAACGCTGCGAGTCTCTGCTGATTTTCGATCGACAAAATAAACCTCAAGCGGGAACATAGCAGAAGGATCTGCTGTCGCATTTACGCCGCCTGCAAAATTAACCGCGTCCAAAAACTTGGCAAGCGTTCTGATGCGAGTAACCTTGGCGCCTTCTAGCCCTGCTGGCAGTGTTGCGATAAGGCCAGATACAACGTTAAAAAGGTTGCTGACGGCAAGTGTCGGCCTAGGCAAAGAGCCTTTACCGTCATACGCAAAACCCTCTGCTTTAAGCGGCAGAGGGATGTAACTTTCACCGTCAAAGACAATAGGAGCGCTTGTGCCCTTTTGCGTTCCAGTATGGAAGTAATACGTGATGTCGGCACCGTGTTGAGCAGCGTTTAGCTCAAGCTGGAATAATTCAATGATTGCAGAAGGCGATGCCGACTGCAGCTCACTGAAAATTAGCTCAAATTCGTCACCGACAACGTAGCCGGTTCCTTGGTAGTAACCGACTAGGGCATAACGCATGATCAGTCAGTCCGTGCCTGAACCAGGGCAAATGCTATAACTATCGCCTCTCCTAAAGCACCTGCAGAAATGTTAGTAACGTCAATTGTTGCTGAGCCTGCAGCACACCTAGCATTCAAAACATAAGCACCCGGAGTGCCACCACTAACGTGATTCAAAACAAGCAAATCCCCGGCTGCAATTTCAGTATTAGTAAGAGTAAAAGACACAATTGCGTCAGCCGCTAACGACGCATTGTGCATCGTAATTTGCCCGCACTTTTTAGACAAAGTAACGGCTGTGCTTTTGCTTGTTGCTTGAGTAACCGTGCCGCCATCACCAGAAGTTGTGTAGCCAGCCTTGTCTGCGTCAAGGTTGGTGAAGTTGGCATCCATCTCCGTGTGGGTCAGCGGGCTGCCTTTGCCACTGCGGGTAACGATCGTCGCCATGGTGGATTACTCGAAGACTTGACGGAATGATGCCTGAATTGTAGCGCGACCTGTATAAGGCACACTTTTTGTCCAAGACTCACACACCCATTTATAAGCAGTCGTCTCGTCTAAAGGCGTCCAATCAAAGCTTTCCGCGCCATTACGGGCATCTAGGAAGTCTTCAATGGTGTCGGAGTCTGCTTCCGAAATGTTGCTCCATTCCAGAGACCAAACTTTTGGATTTTGATTCAATCCGAAAGTTAGCCGCTTCTCGTAGCCATCGCCAAACTTGACGACCCTTGTGTTTGGCTGGCTTTGCTTTTGCGAGCCGTAGCTTGGATTAGGCGCCGCAGGACTTGTTGTAGGACCAGGAAAAGTAGCCATTAGCGTGCCAATATGCCTCCGGGTCGCTGCTGCTTCCGCAGTTCAGTTTGCACAGCCAAGCCGATAGCCTTGCCAAGCTGCGCTGCGTTTTGGCCGTCGCCTTGCACAGAAGAACCAGAAGCATCAACGTTTACAGTTACGTTAGCGCCGCCCATTGCGTTGTTTGGTGCGATGCTGCCGCTACGACCAGGCGTAAACAGCTCAGGGCCACGTTCACCCACAAGGTATGACGTGCCACCTTTAACGGTGCCGCCAGAGGCTCTGCCACCGCCAAAAAGCTTGGTAAAAATGTTGTTTGGATTGCCACCGCCAAGGCCGCCCAAGAACGTTTGCAGGCCGAATTTCAGCATGATATTGGCAAGGCTTCTCAACGTGTCAGAAGCGACCTCAGCAAGCGACTTTGTGCCTTCCACTGCAGCCGTTAACGAATCAACGATGCCGGTCTGGATTGAATCGCCAATTGCGCGATAAATCTGATCCATTTCAGCAGCAGCAGCCTTTTGTGCTTCTTGCAATTCTTTCTGCCTTTTAACTTGCTCTTCAAGCTGCTGAACATTCAATGCGTTTTGATACAAAACTTTGCCTTTTTCCACTCCGTGGTCTCGAATCAAGTCGCGCAAAAGGTTTGCGTTTCTAACTTCTTGTTCATTGCCTCTCAAAATGCCTTCCAGTATCGCCCTGCGATCGTCAATGCTGCGAAACTGATCTTCAAAAGCTTGGCGTTTGCGCTCTTGTGTTGCGAGAGCTTCCTTCTCTATTCTTTCGGCAAGTTTTGCCATCTCAAGCTGTCGCTTCTGCTCTTCTGTCAGCTTTTGGGCAGTTCCAAGTTTGCCTTGGGTCGGCATGACTTCGTTGACAGAAGCCTCTTTTTGCGCAGTGGTTGAACCTCCATTTGTACCCACATCACCTAGCTTTATGGTTTCTTGAATAAAATTGCCAATGCCACCGACTACATTTTGCGTGGTGCTGGTTATTGCGTTAACACCACCTTCCAAAAAATCGCGAATAGGTTTTGGGAGAAAATTGTACGCGGTTTTAATAAAACCAACAATTTGGCTCAAGGTACTTTGGAAAAAGCCGCCAACAGCATCTAAAGCGTTTTTGCCTGTTTCGACAACAACCTTTGCAACACCTCCAACAATTTGACCAATCCTCTTGCCTAGTCCAACAACAAAAGCTTGAAACTGTCTTGCTCGTTTTAGATTTGCCTGAAAAGCTTGCTCAAGCTCAAAAGCTGCGTTAGTGCCGTCAAGCCCTAACGCTTGCATGATGGCAGCGCCAACTTCTCCGACTGCCGCAAAGATCCCACGAATTGGCGCAAGAACATTATTTAAGCCCATACCGAAGGCTTCAACAGTGACAGCAGCAACCTTGAAAGTTTCTTTCAAAAGAATTCCAAGCTCAGACTGGTCAGAAAAAATGTTTTCAAACGACGTTTGCAAACGCTTTAGCTGACCGTTGATCGTGTCTGAAGCCTCAAAAGCCGCTCGAGCTGCAGCGCCTTGAGAATTCTTTTGTTTTTCTAATAGCTCATTGTATTTTTCTGTGTTGTTCAAAAGCGCCAAGATTGACGGGCCAGCCTCTGTTCCAAACGCCTTGATAATAGTTCCAGCATCAGCGCCAGACTTTTTAATTTTCTCAAGAGTGCCAGCAAGGCCGTCAGACTTTAATGTTGACGCATTGATTTCAACACCAAGCGCCTTAAACTCTTTGCCAACTTTTCCTGCAGCAACCTGAGAAAAGGCAGTCTTAAGAGCGGTGAACGTAACCTCAGCACCTTGACCGCCTGCCGTAATTTGTGCAACCGCTGCGTTCACCTCTTCTAAGGGCACACCTAAAGCAGCAGCCACCGGAGCCACCTTTGCAATGTTTGCCGCATACTGACCAATGACGATTTTGCCGTCATTCTGTGTCTGAATAAATCCATCGACCAATTTGGCCGCCTTGTCTGCTTCTAAACCGTAAGCGTTGAGGACAGAAGTCGCCGCGTCTCCAACCGTGTTAATGTCGCTAAATCCACCCGTCGCACCTAAACTTGCTGCTTTCAGAATGTTGGCAGCATCAGCCGCATTTGTAAAACCTGCAGAGGCTACGTCATAGGCAGCACCTGTCAATTCAAGAACGCTTGCCTGACCCAACAGTTCAATGGAAACATCTTTCAACCGTGAAGTCAGTTCCTCGCTGTTAACGCCAAGACTTCGGGTTTTTGCCTCAGCAAAATCCTGCTGAGACAGCACACTAAAAACCTGACCCAAACTTGCAGCCGCGGCCACGACTGCCGTGATGGGACCTAAAGCAGCTGACAGTGCTGCGCCTAGGCCACGGGCACCAACGGCAGCCGCTTTCGCTCCACCAGAAAACGCCTTAAAACCTGAGCCGGCAGCCTTTGTTGATCCGCCGGCATTGCGAACAGCAATCTCAAGCTTTTTGACTTGACTTTCAAGTGACCTGATTTTTTTGTTTGCGTCCTTAGTCTCGACCCTGAACTCAATATTGGATACTGCCACGGCGCCTGCTGCAATATGTTCAGTTTATCGATGACCACGCTTCGCACGGTCCATCGCTTCCTTTTCGCGTTCGCCTTTCAGCTCATAATACGCGGCAAAGTGAATGAACTCCGCATCGGTCAGTTCCGTGCGGAGTTTGCTCACTGTCATACCAAGCTCGCAGGCTAGATAGAACTCAAAAAAGAGCCAACTATCCTGCGTCAGTCGTTTTTTGCTTCCTTCAGGTCTTCGTCACCGCCAAGACCAAACAAAAACAGCTCAACTTCATTCAGCACAGACTCAGGCAATTGACGCTGAAGCTTAGGCGCGTCAGCCATCGCAAAAGCCTTTTCACCGTTTTGCAGTTCTGCCATTTGACAGAGCATGTAGGTGCTGATGTCTAAAGCCTCTTCACTTTGCGCCATCGCTTGCGCTTTCTTGCGATCGGCTCGTGTGATCGGCTTAAAATACAGATCCACCACGGTCTCACCCGCGGCGTTTTTCAGTTCAAACTTTCGACGCTGGTTAAGGTCAAACGCCTCAACCAGCAGATCGACAGTGCGGTTTTTGGGGGCTGGCATTCAACAACAAAACATGATGCCCTGAAGTTTAGTCCAGCTCCGCTGATTATTCAAGGTTGCCGGTAATGGTGCCGCTGGTAATGAAGCTGCAGCTAACAACCACAAGATCGCCAACAGTGGAACTAATCTCCATGTCGGTGATGATTCCAGCAAAGCTGATTGAATCAGTGCCGGTAGCAGAACCGGTAGTGAACAGCTCAAAAGTTGCATCTGCAGGATCTGCAGTGGTCAGCACATCCTCAAGAAAACCAGCTTGACCAGTTGCATCAGGGTCGTAAACCAGCTCAACCGTACCGGAGCCGGAAATCATGCTGCCAACAAACTTGCGGAAAGTGTCGCCATGCACCGAAGTGTCAAGTGTTTCCTTGGTGGTGGTCAAACTCCAGCTGCGAGTGCCAACAATCGTGGCATTAGTGGAGCCTGCGGCATCAAACTGAACAGATCCTTGTTCACCGCGAAGAGTAGCCATGGTCAGAGTTCCTCGATAAATTCAAAGGTCACACGGACCTGAGTTTGAAAATAGCCCTCGGGTACAGGCGAAGCCAATACTGATGGGCCGTTAGCTGCATCGAAGTAAACCCCCGACACGATGACTCTATTGTAGAGGTCTCTTACGCGCTTAGCTATCACATAGTTGGCGCCAGGACCTTCGCCTTGCGGCGTAAAAATGTTCAGCAAAAGAATCCCGACTACACGGTTTCTTGAGTCTGAAGTGAGGCCTTGGCTTAGGTATTCGTTTTGCCCGTAGCTAACCAAGCACTGAACCCACGAGTCATCAACGGCAGGCGCATAGTCCATGTTGTGAAACACCACCGGCACAGGTGGCGTGTTCTGCAGCTCTGCAACTAGCCGTTCTTCAATGACGGCGCGAACAGTGTTTAGGTTTACGGCTGCCATTAGCTCTTGCGCTTGATACGCTCATATTCTGACTGCGCATAGCTCTGCATCTCTTTGGCGATCAGATCAGTCCAACCTGCCTTGGCTTGCGGGCTATAGCCATCAGCCAGTGGCTCCGCATATGGCAAATTGTTGTGAATACTGTAAAAATTGCCTAGCTTTTCATTGCCTGGTCTGTAATTGAGGCCTTTAGGCGGTGCTGGCTGTCCGCGGTAATCACCCTTAGGGATGTTTTCGCTTGAGTTAGTATTCTCGCCAATTGTCCAGTTCATTCGGAACCTACCCGTATCAACTGGGCTTTCTAGTTTTAACCGCGAATCAGTCTCCAACACAACTGCACGCAAAAGCTGCTCAACTTGACCTTCCATAAAATCAGCAATCTGATTTAGCTTGATAACTCGTGCCATAACTATGCCCTCAGAAACAGGTTATAAACGATTGCCGTGCCAGCCTGATCAATCGTGTTGATCTGCACGATCTGATAACGCACGCTGCTGATTTCAACTTGATCGTCAGTGCTTGGCACACTGTCAAGGTCAAGCGCAGCAACCGTTAGCTTTTTGTCAGTAGACCGCACTAGCTCATTTGTCTCAGAACTACGTACGTCATCCAGTACGCCTTTGATGCTTGCCGTCGTAGCAGTTGCACGCACCTCACCGGTCTCGGCGTTATAGGTGCCAGGCTTCAGAAAACGAAACGTCACGGCACCGCCAAACTTGGCGATAACCTTTTTAGCAACCTTTTGCAGCGATCCAGCAAGTGCCATTAGATGCGATAAGCAATACAAGCTCCATTCTGGAGCTGAATGCTGGTGAAGTAACCCGTCAAGTGGGCGCCTTGATCCACGCTCACGCCACCAAAGCTGTCATTGATCACGTTTTTGCTGACGATTGCAGTGATCGTGCTGCTTTCGTAAAAGTCAATGTGCATGAACCTTCCTGTATGCACTGCCGTGTCGTTAATGACTTCAGCGCCTAGTGACCAATTGATTGCGCTTGTTCCACCAAAAGATTTAGCCATGGTTAGATCTTGTAAGCGATAGCAGCACCGCCACTGTTCAAAGTGAAGGCAGTAAACACGCCTTGAATTTCAAACCCAGCCGGTAAACCTTCACCAACAAGACTGTTACCAGTCCAGTTTTCTGCTGTGATCGCACTAAAACTTGTATTGTTTTTAAGCACAGTGATTCGATTCCAACGCCCAGTGCGCGCTGTTGTGTCGCTCACAAAATCTGCGCCAATGCTATAAGCAGGGTCAATTACAACGCTGTTGTGAGGCATGATCAGAGCCTATAAGCGATGACAGAGCCGCTGGTCAGCGTGACACTAGTGATCACGCCGCAGATCTCACAGTCTGCTTTCAGCACAACAGCGGTTAAAGCGTTGCCTGTAATGTCCTCTGCACTCAGAGTGGCAATCACAGAATCCTCAAGAGCAACAACCTTGCCAAAACGACCTGTATGGGCGGCAGTGTCGCTGATGTATTCAGCGCCAGGGTACTTGTAACCCATAATCAGCTCCGTTTGACGGCGATGTTGCCAGGTCCACTAATTCTAAGGCCAATCAGATAACGCTCAATCATCGGCGGGATACGATCCGCACCAACAGCACCAAACTGATTTGGGGTGACGTTCAAACTACCAATTTGAACGTTCTTGTAATCATCAAGACCACTTAGGCCAAGACCATCCTTGTTGTTGTTCAAATAAACAGCAAGCACAGCCTGTGCTTTTTTCACCTGATCCGGGATCTCGGTGTCGGTGAAATAATCTGTGGTGATCCTGAACGGAAAACCAACCGCATAAGTGTTGATGTAGGTATCCGGCTTGCGAACACCAGTGCGCGGCCACTGCAATGCCTGCGTGTCAGTTGCTCTCGCGCCAAGATACCGCTCACGATCAAGTCGTTCCGTTGCGGTATAAAGTGCACGGTTTTTCTGGTCATCCGTAGCAGATGACCAGGCAACGACATCATCATCCTCAACCAAACCATCAATGATGGCTTGAGCGTCACTCAGCGTCAGGTAGCTGTTGGCGCTTGCGCTTCCCGGTGTTGCGTTTAGTGAGATTGCCATCGGGCTTCTCGGAGGTCGTTTCAGGCTGAGCAGGCTTTACAGGCGCGGAGGCTGCCGCGTTAGCAGCAGCCTCACGTTGCGCTTGTGCCCGCTTAAAAGCGAACATTCCCATGGTTATCAATCCATGTTGCTGACATTGGTGGCGCGAACCATACCAATGTTTTTCAGTTCGTAAACCTTCGACCAGTTGCCAACGGTTGCCAGTTGTGCGCGAGTCGGGTTGACAGTAGTCACGCCCCACTTAGCACCAACAGGGTGATAGCAGTAGTGAAGATCAACCGACATGGCATCGCTCTTGGCGAGGATGTCACGATCAGTTTCGATCTGAGTACCAGCTTGCTCGCCAGAAGCAACAGCACCTTCAGTGAAGAAATAGGTGCCATACTCAGTAGTTGCACCGGAACCGGTGGTTTCCACATCGTCGGACACGATCACACGCAGACCCATATAGGTCGGCACGGAAGGCGAACCGTAAGCGCCAGCCATAGAACCACCAGATTGAGTGGTGCTAGTGCCGCGAGCATCGTCAGAGCTGACGTAATCAATTGCACGACGCTCAACCAGGTCGTAATACACTTTGGAGTGCATTGCAACGGCGGTCAGCTTTTCGCCTTGATCACCAAGCAGTGAACGAGCTTCTGCAACGTGACGGGGAGACAGTGCAGTAGGCGTGTCAGTGGTTTCAGAATCGATGCAAAGATCGAAGAAAGCACTGCTGTTGGTGTTAGCGTTCAGCGAACCGAACACACCGCTCAGGCAGTTGATCAGATCCTTCTGACGCTGGTTAGCGATGTACTCGCCCAGCTTGGTGCCAATGGCAGCCATAGGATCAGAACCTGCAGCCAGAGCAGCAAGGTCACGCGATTCAAACGCACGACCACGGTGCAGAATCACACCAATCTGCTTGTCAGCAGTGATGTTGCCGACGGTCAGTGAGGTGCTATCGGTAAGCACTTCAAAGTCGCCGGACAGGTTTGCCTTCCAGAAAGGCACATTTACGAAATCACCGCCCTCGGTGGCATTCAGCTCAGCCATTGGACGCACCACACCGGAAGCCAGGAAGGCATCACGCTGAGTGGTTTGCTCGATGACGTAAGGCGTAAATACCTCGGGGATGATCACGTCAGAACGCACAGTGGCGGCCATGACAAAAAATCCTCAAGAAAATGTTTACGGTGTGGGCGTAACCCGATCTGGCGCCGCGTAGCTTTGCCGTCAGTTCATATTAACGAGCTGCGGCAGCTTTCAACCTTTCGTACAAATCGCGGTCGGTTTTGTACAGTCGTGACTGTTCTGTCAGGTTGAAGGATTCAGGCGCGAATGGATTTTTGGTGCCTGCAGGAATTTCACCAGAGCTACGCCCAGCAGGTGCGCCGCTGCCTTGCGGCTTTGGTTGCTTCTGCATCCAGCTAGGCAATGACTGCTTTGCCCAGTCACCAACAGGTGTGCGCTGATAACCGTCAACCACAACGACAGTACCGTCAGCTTCACGCTGAATCTGATCCCTGTTTAGCTTCGTTTTAAGCACAAGGTCAGGATCATGCACAATATCCGCTAAGGCAGAAACGGCAGGTGAAATCAACTCAAGTTCTTTGACACGCGCTTCAAGCTCAGCGATGCGCTTGTCTTTTTCTGCCGTAACTTCACGAAACTGATGCTCAAGTGCTTGCCGAGCTTCGGTGTACTTGCCTTCAGATTCGAGCTTTGACTGCTCAGCCTGACGCTTAAATTCTTTTAGAGCTTGGTAATCGTCGGGAACTTCGCCAATCAGTTCCTTCTTTTGAAGCTTGCCGATCAGCTCAAAATTCTTCTTTTCCAGAGAGTCAATGCTGCTTTTCAGCTTTGCGATCTCTTCAAGGCTTGCGCCTTCAACAGGCGTAACCTGCTGATTTTGTTCTTCTGACATGAATAACTCGTAGAGTTAATTACAGTCAAATAATATCACCAGCTAGGTTATTTGCGCTTTGGCGCTTTGCGCAATTGAGATTCACGTTTGAGCACAGAATTGCCAGTTGATTCAGACTTGATCCGAATCACGGGATCATCTTTGCTGCCAACACGAACAATGTTGCCGCCGGTAGGGCCTTTGATCATTGCACGCTCACCAGCCACTCCAGTAACAACGCCATACGTGCGCTTGCCTTGGTAAGTCCAGCTAACCCGATCGCCGCGTTTCATGCTTTGCTAAGCTTAAATCAATTTAGTCTAAGCAATGCTTGTCCGCGATCTTCGCAAATTCTTGAGCCACACGCTAGACGTTGATGACGATGGCAATGAAATGGAAGTCTATATTTGCTGCGGCAACCTGCATTCATCAAAAATGGCCACCGCCTTCGTAGATGAAGACGGTGACCTTGTGCTAGTTCCTGAGTTCTGGAAAGAAACGATGGAAGACTTGGGAAGCTGGGAAGAATTTACTTCTTAGCGCGGCGACGTTTTTTAGGTGTCGTTTTGGCAGCAAATTCACGCCTTGCTTTCAGCTCTTGATTGATCCTGGCGTCTCTTTTTGCTTGTGCAGCAGCTTTCCGCTGAGCTTTGACTGCAGGGCTGACTGGCTTGTTGGCTGATCTTGTGCGCTGGTAGCCAGTGTTTTGCGCTGCACGCTTTGCAGTTGACCTTTTGCGTTGCTGGCTACCTCCGCTATAGCGCTTGGATCCGGCATCTCGTTTAGACAAATTAGTCAAGCGGCGCTGACCTTCTTTTGCTTTGTATGCAGCTTTAGCCGCACGACCAGCTTTTACGCTAGTGCCACCACCCTTGCCAGACTTTTGGAAGGCAATATCAGACTTGCGCGGCTTTTTGGATTTACTGCCACCGCGTCCACCTGAGCGGCCACCACCTCCGCCACCTCCGGCAAAGCGTCCCCGAGCATCGCGCTTGTATCTACGTGCCATTGACCGTAACGCATTTTCCACATCTTACTAACAGTTTTACACTTTGCCGTAACGCCTGCGAAGCTGTTCAAGCGTCAGCTCTGAACCGTCATCGCGAACCATCTTGGCGATTGCGTCCTTTGGCCCATACTTGTTCGACAACCTTGTGAAATAAGCAACCTTTTCGCTGCCCAACACGTCTGCTTGCGTAGCTTTTGACTGCTTGCTCAACCACTGTCCATAGCTTTGATCCGCAGGGACTGGACCATCCATGCTTGCTCGCCTGCCAGGCTTTGGTGGTGTAAGGCCTAAACCTTCATAGTCAACAACCGGCACCGTCGTTGACCTGCAGTTGAAATGCTGCGGTGGTTTTGGACCTTTGCCATACTCAAATTCACGACCGTCAAGCGCTCTGCAAATTGCAGACGTACGCGTGTCAAGCGTTGCAACGTAGCGATATTTTTGAGTTACGTCTTGATTTGCCTCGTAAACCTGTTGTGATGCAGCGTTGCTCACCTGATTGACGCTTGTCCTGACAATCGTCATTACCTGGTGATTTGCCATTTTTGTCAGCTCACCGCCTGCAAGCTGCAACTGCTTGACCGACCGGGCTGGCTGGCCAAATTCAAGCCGACCTTTCAAGCGTCGCGCAATCTCAGGCGTAGGCTCACCCGTTAG
>Ga0129348_1000594_pt1 | contig 13057 bp, 16 predicted proteins | sample CPBDNA_4_FD_94424 | JGI IMG/M metagenome (GOLD analysis project Ga0129348, IMG submission 94424) | Freshwater to marine salinity gradient microbial communities from Chesapeake Bay, USA - CPBay_Sum_27_0.8_DNA | ecosystem: Environmental > Aquatic > Marine > Coastal | place: USA: Chesapeake Bay...
AATCACCGATGACGTTTTCGAGGCCCACGCGCAGACCATTTTCGACCAGGCCGAAAACCGCCTGCACACCCAGAAAGCGGTCCTGACCTTGCTCGAAAAGTAGCACCCGCGCACCTCCGGCGGTTTTGGCATCAAAGCTGCTTCGATTCTGGGCCATGAAGCGTCCCAAAATTGAGCGGATCGGTGTGCTGACCAGCGGCGGGGATTGTCCGGGACTCAATGCGGTCATCCGCGGCGTGGTCCGCGCGGCCCATGAGCAAGGGTGGGAGACCTACGGGTTCTCCGACGGCTACGAGGGGCTCCTCTCGCCGGTGCGCTACCGCAAGCTCGATCCCAACGGGGTGGACAGCATCATGCCGATGGGGGGCACCATCCTCGGCACGGTCAACCGCGGACGCTTCGCCGCCAAGGTCGGCGCGGGCAAGAAGGCGGAAATTCCGAAGGCCATCCTCAGCGAAGCACGCGAAACGTTCGAAGGCCTCGGACTCGGGGCGCTGGTTTGCATCGGCGGCGACGGCTCCCTCAGCACCTCGCTGCAATTGCAGAAAGCCGGCGTGCCGGTGGTCGGCGTGCCCAAGACGATCGACAACGATTTGTCGGCCACCAACATGACGTTCGGCTTCGACTCGGCCGTGGAAATCGTCGTCGATTCCCTCGACCGCCTGCACACCACGGCGCGCAGCCACAAACGGATCATGGTCGTCGAGGTGATGGGACGCCATGCCGGATGGATCGCCCTGCATGGCGGGCTGGGCGGCGGGGCCGATGTCATCCTCATCCCGGAAATCCCCTATCGCAAAAAGGTGCTGATCGACCTGCTCAAGCAACGCAAAGCCGACGGCTTCGCCAGCACCATGATCGTGGTGGCCGAGGGCGCGAAGGAATACGGCAAGAAGCTGGTGACCAAGGAAGCCAAGCTTCGCGGCAAGGGTGAAGTGCGGCTCGGGGGCATCGGCGAGCAATTGGCCGAGGACCTCGAGGCGGCGACGCGCCAGGAAGCGCGCTTCGTCACGCTCGGCCATCTTCAACGGGGCGGCACGCCGAGCGCACTCGACCGCATCCTCGCCACGCGCTTCGGCGTCGGCGCCGTGCGGCTCATCGCCGAAGGGAAATTCGGACACATGGTGAGCTACCTCGACTACCACGTCGGCGGCGTGCCCATTGCCAAAGCAGTCAGCAAACTGCGCACGGTCCGACCGGATTCGGAAACCGTAGCCTCCGCGCGCTCGGTCGGGATTTGCTTCGGCGACCGCTGAGCCGCTTTACCACCCAACCGGGTGCCAGGCCGTCTTGAACTCGACGGTGTCAAGGATCCACTGCGGACGATCGGCCGCGCGCCAGTCGCCGACCGGCACGGTGTGCCGGGCATAGCGCTTCATGTTTGTCGCCGTGCCTTCGTGCAGGGTCTTGTCGAGGGCCGCATCCTCGCAACCGTTGACGATGGCGTTCACATCCATGTGCGTGGCCGCGCTCGGCGCGATGTCGGCGCGGTTTCCGGAAAGAATATTGACCACCCCGCCGGGCAGGTCGCTGGTGGCGAGGATCTCGCCGAAGGTCAAAGCGGGTAGCGGGTATTTTTCCGAAGCCACCACGATACAGGTGTTGCCGGTGAGAATGGTCGCGGCGACCAGATGGACGAGCGCGACGAAGGATGGCGTGTCGGGGCAAAAAACCACCACCACCCCGGTTCCTTCCGGATAAGTGAAATTGAAGTGCGGCGAGGAGACCGGATTGACCGAACCGAAGACGGCGGTGAATTTGTCGGTCCATCCCGCGTAGTGCACGAGCAACTCGACGGCATCGGCCACCTCGCGGCGCGCCGCCGCGGCGGAACATCCCGTGCTGCGCGCGATCTCGCGTTCCATTTCCTCGGCGCGCATTTCGAGCATTTCCGCCGCGCGGTAAAGAATCTGACCCTTCAAGTAAGCGGCCGATCCGCTCCATTTGCCGAAGGCCTTGCGGGCGGCGACCACCGCATCGCGGAAATCTTTGCGCGATCCGCGGCAAACCTGCGCCAGCGTCGTCTTGCCGTCCGGGGACAGCGCCGGGACGACTTTGCCGCTTTCCGAGCGGATGAAGGCACCGCCGACATACATCTTATAGGTCTTGAGCACTTGCAGGCGGCCGTTTCTTGCCGCGGCGGGGGTTTTTGCCATAGCTTGGCGAACTTATCCAATGAGCCTGTCGAAGGACGAGACAATATTCGTAGCCGGACACCGCGGCATGGTCGGGAGCGCCATCCACGGCAAGCTGCGCGAGCAAGGCTTCTCCAAGCTGCTCGGACGCACACGCGCCGAACTCGACCTGCTCGATCGCAACGCGGTGCGGGCCTTTTTCGAAAAAGAGCGCCCGTCCGTCGTCATCGACGCCGCGGCCAAAGTCGGCGGCATCCTGGCCAACAACGAGCAGCCGGTGGAATTCCTCCTGCAGAATCTCACCATCCAGAACAACCTGATCGAAGCCGCCGCCGACTTCGGCGCGCGCAAGCTGCTCTTCCTCGGCAGTTCGTGCATCTATCCGAAAATGGCTCCGCAACCGATCCCCGAGAGCGCGTTGCTCACCGGTCCGCTCGAGCCGACCAACGACGCCTACGCCATCGCCAAGATCGCCGGGATCAAGCTCTGCCAGTCGTATGCCCGGGAATACGGGAAAAATTTCATCAGCGGCATGCCGACCAATCTCTACGGTCCGCACGACAACTACGATCTGCACAACTCGCACGTCCTGCCGGCTTTCATCCGCAAGGTGCACGAGGCGAAAAAATCCGGCGCGAAATCGATCACCGTCTGGGGCAGCGGCACCCCGCGGCGCGAATTCCTCCACACCACGGACCTGGCCGAAGCGTGCGTGTTCCTGCTCGAGAGCTACGACGAACCGGATCTGGTCAATATCGGGTGCGGCGAGGACGTGACCATCCGCGAACTGGCCGAGACGGTCTGCGACGTGCTCGGTTTCGAGGGCACGCTCGAGTTCGACACAAGCAAACCGGACGGCACCCCGCGCAAGCTCCTCGACATCTCGAAGATCAAATCCCTCGGCTGGACCCCGCGCATCCCGCTGCGCGAAGGCATCGCCGACGCCTACCGCTGGTTCTGCGAGAACTACAGCGAAGCGCGTCTCTGAAATCCCGCGCGCCTCAGTGCGCCACGCTCTTGGAGAAGAGGTTGATCACCGCCACGCCGGCGATGATCAGGGCGATGCCGATGATGGCGGGCACATCGAGTTTCTGGCCGAAAAGGATCCAGGCAATGACGCTGACCAGCACAATGCCCGCACCGCTCCAAATGGCGTAGACAATTCCGACGGACATCGAGCGCAGGGTGAGCGAGAGAAAGAAAAAGGAGGCAATATAACCGGCGGCCACGACCAGCGACGGCCAAAGACGAGTGAAGCCCTCGCAGGATTTGAGCGAAGAAGTGGCGATGACTTCGGTCACGATGGCAAGGGCGAGGTAGAGGTAGATCATGGTTTTAGGGAGCGCAACTCGCGCCGAGGCGCGGCAGAAAGACGATCAATCCGACCACGAGCGAGGCAATCGAAGCAAACAGGACCGCGGCGGCGGCGAGGTCTTTCAGTTTTTTGACTTCGGGGTGTTCGTCGGGATGCGCGAGGTCGGCGACGTATTCGATCGCGGTGTTGAGGGCTTCGGCCACCCAGACGAGGCCGAGGGCGAGGATGACGGCCAGCCATTCGCCGCGCGTGATTTCGCACCACCAACCGAGGGCGATGACCAGAATCGTGGCGGCGAGGTGGATGCGGGCGTGGACTTCGCTTTTGAGCAGCGCGGCGATGCCGCGGAAGGCGCAGGCGAAGCTTTCGGCTTCGCGGGAGAAGAATCCTCGGCGGTTGGTCATCTCCGAGCAATATAGCAGATCGGCGACGGAGCCGGATGATTCGTTTTTTCGGGAATGGTAGGGACATGCGGCTCGCATGTCCGCTGGTTGAGGGCCGGACGAGCGGCCGCTCGTCCCTACCCGGGAAAACGAGCAGGTCTACTCTTGCCCCTGCGTGGGGAAAAACTCCGGCGGGTTTTCCGCGGCGCCGAGGGGTTTGCTTTCGGCCTTTTCCTCGGCGGCTTTTTTCTCGCCGTAGCCGGGAATGCTGACCGAGGGCGGGATACGCTGGCAGGAAACGGCAGGCAGGGCCGCAAGGGCGAGGAGGAGGAAGAAATATTTCACGGGATCAGTCGGGTACAACGAGACGCACTTTGCCGCCGTGTTTCGCCGCGGTCGCGTCGAGCAGACTGCGGATGGCGTGGATGGTCTGGCCGCGCTTGCCGATGATGCGGGGCAGGTCGGACTGCCGGGCCTGCACGGTGTAGACGTCTTTGCCGTCGAGCGCGGCGTGGGTGAGGAAGACTTCGTCGGGATGGCCGGCGAGGCGGCGCAGGACGAAAGTCAGAAACTCCTCGATCGGGCTCACGCGGCTTTGCGGGCTTTTTTGACCAGGCTGCGCACGGTGTCGGACATCTGCGCGCCGTTTTTGACCCAATGGTCGACGCGTGCGACGTCGATCTTGTAGTTGGTGCCGGTTTTCTTCGGGTCGTAGTTGCCGATGATTTCGATGAATTTGCCGTCGCGCGGACTGCGTTTGTCGGCCACCACCACTTTGTAGTAGGGGCTGTTGCGGTTGCCTTCGCGGCGGAGTCGGATTGCCGTTGCCATAAGTTATTTTGTCAGTTCCGGCCGAGCATGCCCATACCGCCTGCCCTTGCCATCATTTTTTTCAATTTACCGGGCTTTTTCATGAGTTTCCTCATGTCGGAGAACCGGAGAAGGAGGCTGTTGACCTCCGTGACCGTCGTCCCGCTGCCCCGGGCGATGCGCTGGCGGCGCCGGGCGTTGAGAACGTCGGGCCGCGCCCGCTCGCCGGGCGTCATGGAGAGGACGATGGCCTCCACCCGGCGCATCTGTTTTTCGTCAACGCCGGGGTTTTTCATCTTATCCATGCCGGGGATGAGTCCAAGGAGATTCTCCAGCGGACCCATCTTGCGGAGCATTTTGAACTGCTCGAGGAAGTCGTTGAGGTCGAAATTCCCGCCGCGCAGGCGCGCCTCCATGCGGGCGGCGTCCTCCATCTCGAAATTCGCGGCCGCTTTCTCGACCAAGCTGACCACATCGCCCATCCCGAGGATGCGACCGGCCATGCGGTCGGGGTGGAAGACCTCGAAGGCGTCCACCTTCTCGCCGGTGCCGGCAAATTTGACCGGTTGGCCGGTGACTTCGCGGAGCGAGAGTGCCGCGCCGCCGCGGGCGTCGCCGTCGAGCTTGGTCAGGATGAGGCCGGTAACACCGACCGCTCCGTGGAATTTTTCGGCCACGCCGACGGCCTGTTGTCCGGTCGCGGCGTCGCAAACGAGCAGGCTTTCGTTCGGTTGGACGAGATCTTTGACCTTGCGCAGCTCGTCGATGAGACCGTCGTCGAGATCCTGCCGGCCGGCGGTGTCATAGATTTCGACATTGTGCCCCCGCGATTTGGCCCACGCCATGCCGTCTTTGACCACGCGCAGGACATTTTTTTCGCCGGCGGCCGGACGATACATGGGGACGTCGATTTGCTCAGCCAGCGTGGCCAGCTGGTCGATGGCGGCCGGACGCTGCAAGTCGCAGGCAATGAGCACGGGGGTGCGTCCGTTCTTCTTGAGCCAGGCGGCGAGCTTGGCGCAGGTGGTGGTTTTGCCGGCGCCGTTGAGACCCACCACTAGGAGACGCGCTTGCGGACCGAGTTGCAGCGGCGCGGCATCGCCGCCGAGGAGCGCGGCCAGTTCGTCTTGGAAAATTTTGACGATTTGTTGCCCCGGCGTGATGCTGCGCAGCACTTCCTCGCCGAGGGCTTTCTCTTTGACCCGCGCGATGAAGTCCTTGGCGACTTTGAAATGCACATCGGCCTCGAGCAGGGCGAGGCGCACTTCACGCAAAGCGTCGTTGACGTTCGACTCGCTGATGCGCCCGTGCCCGCGGAGGTCTTTGAAGACATCCTGCAGTTTGTCGGAGAGGCGGGAAAACATGGTGGGACGGGGAGATTAGCAGAGGCGGCAACGAGGCGCCAACTATGGCGGGGGCACCGTTCAGCAGCGGGCCACCTGCGGCAGGCAATCGAAATGCGCGTCGCGGGAAAAGAGCAGCAAGTCGTGCTGCACAGCGAGGGCCGCGATCCAAATGTCGTTCACTGGGATCGGGCTTCCTTGCAGACGGAGTTGAGCGAAGATACGGGCGAAATGATGGGTCGTCTCCTCATCGGCCATCAGGACGCGCACGCGGGGCGAATTCAAAAAAAGCGTGAGGGATTTTTCATTCTGGCGGGCAAGCGTTCCGCAAAGGAAACCGGCGCGGAGTTCGGCCAAAACAACAAAGGGCAAATAAATGCGTCGGGCGCGTTGGATAACATCCAAAGCCTCCTTATTTCCCTCGCAGAAATCGCGGTAGCGATTCGTATCGAGAAGGATCTTCATTGCCAGAGCGAAGGATCGATCTGATCGAAAGTTTTGACGGCTTCGTCGAAGGCTGGATCAGCCACCCAGGAGCCGGACAGGGCGTCCAAATCATGGCTGCGGCTCCTCTCACCACCATGTTCGGTCGCCGCGTCCAGCAGGGACAGGGCGACCGTGTTCAGACTTACGCCCTCCTCGGCGGCCATTTCCCGGAGGACGCAATCCGTCCGCTCGGAGACGCCTCGAACAGTGTATTGAATGGGTTTTTGCATGATGCAGGCACTTTAGTGCAGGCATGCCTGCATTTCAAGCTTATCGCACGGGGACTGCGCGATCCACCTACAAACCTAGATCTTTGAACACTTTGTCCACGTGCCGGAAATGGCGGTCGAGGCCGCAGGCGTCTTGCAGTTCGGCGGCGGACAAGACCGCGCTGATTTCCGGTTCGGCCGAGAGGTTGGCCAGAAATTCGCCGTCGCCGGCCCACGTCTTGAGGGCGGCGCGCTGGACGGCTTCGTAGGCTTTTTGCCGCTCGAAGCCTTTTTCGGTGAGCATGAGCAGGACGGATTGGCTGGCGAAGAGTCCTCGGGATTTGTCCATGTTGGCCCGCATGTTTTCCGGATAAACCTGCAAGCCGCGCACGAGCTTGGTCATGAGCGCGAGCATGTAATCGAGCAGGGTGCAGCCGTCGGGCATGATGATGCGTTCGGCGCTGCTGTGGCTGATGTCGCGTTCGTGCCAGAGGGCGACGTTTTCCATCGCGGTAACGGCGAAGCCGCGAAGGACGCGGGCCAGTCCGCTGAGGCGCTCGCCGGTGATCGGATTGCGTTTGTGCGGCATGGCCGAGCTGCCTTTCTGGCCTTTGGCGAAAAATTCCTCCACTTCGAGGACTTCGGTGCGCTGCAGATGGCGGAACTCGGTGGCCCAGCGGTCGAGGGAGCTGGCGGCCAGGGCGAGCACGGTCATGAACTCGGCATGGCGGTCGCGCTGCACAATCTGCGTGGAAAGCGTGGCGGGCTTGAGTCCGAGCTTGGCGCAGACCTCCTCTTCGACCCGCGGGTCGAGATGCGCGCGGGTGCCGACCGCGCCGCTCAGTTTACCGACGGCGATGCGTTTCCGCATTTCGACGAGGCGTTCGCGCACGCGACCGAATTCGTCATACATCAAGGCCATCTTGAGTCCGAAAGTGACCGGCTCGGCATGGATGCCGTGGCTGCGGCCCATCATGGGAGTGAGTTTGTGCGCGCGGGCTTGCTCGGCGGCGGCGGCGCGGACTTCATCGACGCCTTTGATCAGGAGGTCGGTGGCCTCCGACATCTGCACGGCGAGCGTGGTGTCGAGGACATCGGAGGAGGTTAGACCTTGGTGCATCCAGCGGGCGGCGGGGCCGACGGAAGCGGCGACATTCTCGAGGAAAGCGATGACATCGTGGTTGGTGCGTTTCTCGATCTCGAGGATCTCGGGAATGGAAAATTTGGCTTTGGCGCGGATGGCTTTCGCGTCGGCCTCGGGGATTTGCCCGAGACGCGCCATGGCCTCGCAAGCCAGGGTCTCGATCTCGAGCCATATTTCGTATTTGCGCTGGTCGGACCAGAGGGCCCGCATCTCCGGTCGGGAATATCGATCAATCACCGGCGCAGATTAACGGATCGGAGCGGGCGGACAAACCTGGAAAACAAGAAGGGCCGGAAGCCACTCGGCCCCGACCCTGCTTGCCATGAAAAAAATCTGTCGTTACGCGCAAACCCTGACCCGTTTCAGGTGACCGTGATCGCGCAGTTGCACTCGTCCGGTTTGGAACAGGTCGATGAGGGCGGCCATGGCCTCGCGGCTGTCTGAGGTGGCGGAGCCGACGGCGGCCACCAACTCGCCCAAGGAATGGCGTGTCCGGTTGAACTTGCGGTAGGGATTGAAGCTCTTAGTTTTCATACAAGCTTCGACCACGACCCGGACCGGACGTTCAAATTTTCAAACGACCGTTTTTTCTCTCTGTCCGGCGGAGCCCGGATCGATCCCGAGGGGGCGCCCGGGGGTGACCAAGCCCCCGGAAAAAAGCATTTTGGTGGCTTCTTCCATGGTCATGTCGCAATCCCGCACGCGGTCGGAGGGCACGGCGATGATCAGGCCGGTGGTAGGGTTGGGCGCGGTGGGAACAAAGACCGTGGTCATGGCCCGGCCGGTGCCCGCCTCGGTGAAATGCCCGGTGGCGAAGCCGATGAGGTAGCTGCCGGTGGAAAGGAAATCGACGACCACGACCCGCTTTGATTTCCCGGCCGCGACCCCGCCTTGCAACGACTGCAGCACCTGCTTGGTGCCCGCGTAAATGGCCGCCACGACCGGCACGCGCAGAAGCAGGTTTTCGCCGCGCTCGAGCAGGCGCCGCCCGAGCACATGTGCTCCCATGAAACCAAGGGCCGTGAAAAAGACCAACGTGATGAGAAAGCCCAACCCCGGAATGTTCAGGCCGAATGTCTCCAGCCACGGTTCGCTCAGGCCGGTGATGACGCGGTAGCCGAAGGAGAGCACCCAGTAGGTGACGACCAGCGGCACCGCGAAGGCGATGCCGGCAAGAAGACGGTTCCCGAGCAACCCGAAGAAATGGGCCAACCGCCCGTGCTTGGGACGGTCGATTTCCTCTGGGGCGCTCGCCGTCACAGGGGAATTCATAGCACGGCGCCCCCCGCCGGCGCAAAACCCCGCCACTTCAACCGGCCAGACCTGCGCCCGATTTGATCCACTCTTTGATCATCTCGATTCCTTCGAGACCGAAACGAACGAAAACATAGACCACTACCGCGTAGAGCGCCGTGGCCAGAACGCCGAGGAATCCGGCGAAGATGCTGAAAAGCCCGTCCTCCTCAGTCAGCCCGATTCCCGTGAGAAAAATCACGAAAGCCGGAAACGTGTTGGTCAGCGGGATGGGCAGGATCATCAGGCAAGCCATGATGAGGACCAGAACACCGAGGAAGACACGCCCCGCCCGCGAGCCGATCCACTGCAGCCGCGGACGGATGAGAAATTCAACCTTGCCGAAAAATTTGGAAAAGAACCCCAGCATGGCATCGAGGAATTTCCCGTGCAGCTTGGTGCGCGCCGCGCGTTCCGGCAGCCAAGGCGTGGTTCGTCCGGCGATCATTTGCAGGGCCAGCACGGCGATGAGGATGCCGAAAGGCGTGCTGTAACCCGGGGCCGGCACGGGCAGCGCGCTCGGCAGTGAAAGAATGATGAGCAACACCCCGAACCCGCGGTCGCCGATGCGCTCGAAGACCTCGCCGAGGGTCAGGCCGCTTTGCGACTGCTCGCGCGAGAGCAGCGCGGCCAGCGTGGTGGAGAGGTTTTCGCGGTGCATGGGTTTATGGAGCGCCGCATCTCCTAACAGGCCGTCCGGCCCCGCGCAAACGCCTTCCTTGTCGCCCGAGGCGCGCCTCTGCTAATAAATGACCCCTTGGCCCGCGGTAAAACAACAGAAGAAGGAGGCAGCAAGGCGTGGAGTGAAGTGCTCGGGCTCGTCCTGCTCGGCGCCGGCACCCTGCTCTTCCTCGCCCTCGTCTCGTATAACCCCGAGGACGTCCCTTCGTGGCTGTTCTTCAGCAAACAGGGCGGCTCGAGCGGTCCGACGGAAAACTTCATCGGCCCGGTCGGTGCCGTGGTGGCCGGACTGAGTTACTTCCTGTTTGGGGCGGCCTCCTACCTGCTGGCCGTCGTTCTCATCGGTTTCGGCGGCGGCAAGTTCCTGTCCAGCACCCTCGCCCTCGACCGCAAACGCTGGGCCTGGATCGGCGCGTTCATCTTCTCCGGCGCCTGCCTCGCCGGCATCCAGCCGTGGTTTCTCCAATCCTGGAAAACGCACTTCAACATCCTCGGTCCCGGCGGGTGGGTCGGCTTCGCTTTCGGCCAGACCGTGCTGGCCGGACTGCTCGGCATCGTCGGCGCGACCATCCTGCTCTCCATTTTCTACCTCGCCAGCCTGATCCTCATGACAGGGATGCACCCGGTGAAATTTTTCAAAACCCTCATGGTCGCCGTCCCCGCGTGGTTCCGCGAACGGCGCGAGGCCAAGCTGGAACGGATCCGCTTGGAGCAGGAAGCCGCCGTGGAGGAAGCGCTGGCCAGCACGCCGCGCTCCCGCCGGTCGGGCAACGGATCGGCGCGCACCCGCAAAAAGGCGCTGGCAACCGAAGACACCGGGGCAGAGGAGGAAGCGGCGGAGGAAGAAGAAACTGTTCCCGAACGTCCTCTCCCCGAACCCAAGATCATCGATACCGGCGCCACCCCGGTCAAAAAACCGCCCGCCCCCGCCCCGCCGAAGAAAAAAGAAACCGGCCCGCTCGGCGCCGTGCCCGACATCCATATCGAGAACTACCAGATGCCGCCGCTCGACTTGCTCGATTCGCCCGACGCCGGCGGACGCCAAAGCGCGGACCCCAACGAGTTGCTCGCCATGCAGAGCAGCATCCTCGACACACTCAAACAATTCGGTCTCGAGGCCAGCGCGGGCGACATCACCCGCGGACCGACCGTCACCCGCTTCGAGGTCTACCCCGCGCGCGGCGTGCGCGTCGACCGCATTGTCAGCCTCGAGAAAGACATCGCCCGCGCCACGCGAGCGGAAAAGATCAACATCCTCGCGCCCATCCCCGGCAAGGACACCGTCGGCATCGAAATCGCCAACAGCAAAAAAATCAAAGTCGTCTTCCGCGAACTCCTCGAGAGCGACGAATGGGTCAACAGCAAGGCCAAGATCCCGCTGGCCCTCGGCAAGGACGTCTACGGACGCACCATCATTGCCGACCTCGCCCAGATGCCCCACCTCCTCATCGCCGGCACCACCGGCAGCGGCAAGAGCGTGTGCGTCAACGCCATCATCGCCAGCATGCTCTACAAGTTCTCACCCGAGGAACTGCGCTTCATCATGATCGACCCGAAGGTCGTCGAGATGCAGCACTACGGGAAGCTGCCGCACCTCGCGGCCAATGTCGTCACCGAGCCGAAAAAGGTCCTCCTTGCCCTGCGCTATGTCATCGACGAGATGGAGCGCCGCTATCGCATCTTCGCCAAATGCGGACTGCGCAACATCCACGGCTTCAACGCGCGTCCGCTCGACAAAAAGACCGACGACACGCCGCCACCCGAGCCCGAGCCGCAGGAGAACGCAGACGAGGAAGAGGGTATCGAGGATGCCGTGCTCGAAGCGGTGAAGCCGAAGAAAGGCGAGGAACTCGTCATTCCCGACCGCCTCCCGTTTATCGTCGTCATCATCGACGAGTTGGCCGACCTCATGCAGACCGCGCCGGCCGACGTTGAAAGCGCCATTGCCCGCATCACGCAAATGGCCCGCGCCGCCGGTATCCATATGATCGTGGCCACCCAGACCCCGCGCGCCGACGTCGTCACCGGCGTGATCAAGGCCAACATCCCGAGCCGCATCGCTTTCCAAGTGGCCTCGAAACTCGACAGCCGCGTCATCCTTGACGCCAACGGCGCGGAAAAACTCCTCGGTCAGGGCGACATGCTCTACCTCCCGCCGGGGACATCCACGCTGGTCCGCGCCCAGGGCGTCCTCGTGACCGACGAGGAAATCCACCGCGTCGTCGACTATGTCGGCGCGCAGGCCGAACCGGCATTCGACCCCGGATTCCACGAAGCTATGACCTCCCCCGCCGGAGGCGACGACGACGTCACCGAGGAGGACGAGGAACTGGTGGCCAAGTGCCTCGGCATCATCAAGCAGGAAGGCAAGGCCTCCACCTCCATGCTGCAGCGCCGCCTGCGCCTCGGCTACACCCGCGCCGCCCGCGTGGTCGACATCCTCGAGCAGCGGGGCATTGTGGGGCCCAAAGATGGGGCCAAAGACCGGGAAATACTTGTGGACTTGGAAAGCTTGCCGGATTGATGCATATTACAAGCGAAATGAGCGCTGCCGTCGGACATGAGTTGAAAGCTCTCCGCGAATCGAAGGGCATCACCCTCGAGCAAGCGGCCAAGGATACCTGCCTGCGGGCCGGCTTCCTCCGCGAGCTGGAGGATTGCAACACGGCGTCCGATTTTCCCGATGTCTACCACAAGCTCTCCCTGCGCATGTATGCGCGCTACCTCGGGGTCGAAATCGAAAACACGCGGCGTGCCGTGCAGACCGGGGAGGGCACCCGCTTCGCACCGGTCGGCATGTTCATCCGCCGCATGGGACGTCCGCCCAAACCGCCGCGGCTGAGTCCGGCCCAGCGCAACCGCTTGGTCAATGTCGCCAAAACCACCAGCGCGGCCGTCGTCACTGTCCTGGCCATAGGCCTCTGGTCTCTCAACGCCCAACTCTCCCGTCTGGACATCGACGAGACCAAACCGCGCGTCCGCGCCGTCGTGCCGGCCAAACCAGCTCCGCTGCCGGTCGTGATCGAAGCACCCCGCTGCAGCCTCGAGGAACCCGTGGAATTGGTCCTCGTCCCCGGCGCCTGATCCGCGTCCCACCCGGACGCCGCCCGCATCGAATGGTCACCGCCACGCGTCCCAAAATCGGCATGGTCAGCCTCGGCTGCGCCAAGAACCTCGTCGACGCCGAGATCATGCTTGGCGGGGCGGCGAAGGAAAATTTCGACCTGACCCGCGAGCCGGACGAGGCCGATGTCCTCG
>Ga0129348_1000595_pt1 | contig 13054 bp, 6 predicted proteins | sample CPBDNA_4_FD_94424 | JGI IMG/M metagenome (GOLD analysis project Ga0129348, IMG submission 94424) | Freshwater to marine salinity gradient microbial communities from Chesapeake Bay, USA - CPBay_Sum_27_0.8_DNA | ecosystem: Environmental > Aquatic > Marine > Coastal | place: USA: Chesapeake Bay...
TACCCACTGAAGGAGCAAGAGGATGAAGCAAAAAACAAACGAAGAATGGGACTTGGAGTCACAGGACTTGCCAATGCTGGCGAGCTATTGGGATACCCATATGCTTCAGATGAATTCCTTACTTGGATGGCTACCGTGTTCGAAACTCTTAGAGACGAAACATATAGAACATCCTCTGAGCTTGCGAAAGAAAAAGGAGCTTTCCCACTCTTTAATGAACAATATTTAGAAGGCGAATTTATTAAATCGCTAAGCCCAGATGTTTATGCTTCTATTAAAGAAAACGGAATTAGAAACAGTCACTTAACTTCAATTGCGCCTACAGGCACGATTAGCCTGTGCGCAGATAACGTATCAGGAGGAATTGAACCTGTCTTTAGTCATTACTACGATAGAACTATCCAGACCTTTGATGGACCAAAGGTTGAACGAGTTGAAGATTATGCTTACTCAATGGGGGTTAAAGGTAAAACAGCTAACGAAACAAACGTACAAGCCCATCTTAAAGTACTACTGCTTGCACAAGAATACATTGATTCAGCGTGTTCTAAAACTTGCAATGTAGGAGATGATGTTACTTATGATGAGTTCAAACAAGTTTATGTTGATGCCTGGAAAGGCAGGGCGAAGGGATGTACAACGTTTAGACTTAGTGGCAAAAGATACGGTATCCTTAACGAAACCGTGGAAGAAGAAACGAAGGTATCTAGCGAAACTCCGCAGATGGCTGAAGAAGAAGGAACGGTTGAGGCTTGCTTCATCGACCCGAATACTGGCCAGAAAGAGTGCGCTTAACAGTAATTAAATAACGGAGGAGAGCAATGGCATCTCAAGTAGTTCCTATCGAGAACATTGACAAATTTGGCTTTATTGCAGACTCACCAAGTATTGCATTAGCTCCAGGGGCTTTCTCTGATGTGCTTAATGTTAGATTTGATAATGGAGCAATTAGAAAAGTAAAAGGTTATGTTGAAATATTTGAAACACTAAACCTTACTAATATTATTAAAATTGCTTATTGGCCTAATCCGAATAAACCTATTTGGGTTGTAGTTAATAGACAAGGAACTCCTGAAAAAGACCATATATTTGCAATATCATTAGATAGCACTAATACACTTACTGCTACTAATGTTTCTGCTAATACAACAAATGGTTATACTATATCTGATAATTGGCAAGCAACTTTGTTTAATGGTGGTTATAGTATTATTTTAAATCCAGGAAATGATACACCACAACATTCAACAGATACGCAAGGCTCTACCTCTATCCCTGCATTTGCAAATTTACCTAATTGGGATAGTTACACGGCTGGCAGCACAACTGTAGCAAAAGTATATTGCGGCATTATTATTCCATTAGGTAATCTTTTGCTAGCAGGTGATTTGCAAGAATTTGATAGTAGCAATAATATTATTAGAGATCTTCGAGGTGTTGTAAGATCTTCAGACGTTGCAGCTCCAGGAACTATTCCTCAAAATTGGAATCCATTTGCTACAGGTGCAGGCACAGCTGACGAAATTATTATTGCTGATACAGGCAGAATTAAAGCTATGAAGCCATTACAAGGTAAAGTAATGGTTTATACTTCAGACTCTATTTCTGAACTTTCAGTTAGTTCAACTGGCTTATCTGAATTAAAAATTACAGATCAATATGGAGCAATTAATCAAGAGTGTGTTTATGAGTACGATGGTCGGCATATTGTGCTTGGTTCAAATGATATTTATTCGTTTGAAGGACATCCTGCATCTATTAAATCGCTTGCAGATGGTCGTGTAAGACGTTATTATTATAATGATGTTCATGGTTCATCAACAAACCTTACTCGTATTGTAAGAGATCTTTCTTATGATGAACTTTGGATTTGTTACCGTACTAATAATAATACAACAGAAACTTTAGATCAAGCATTAACTTGGAATTATAGAAATAATGTTTGGTCTAAACGCAGTTTGCCTAATCTTAATGATATTTGGATTGGTTCAATTACAGGTGGCGGTGTTGATAAAACAAAATTTACTATTAATGTAACAGGATCAACAGGCACAACAACTGCAGGCACAGCTGAAGTTCAAACAACAGCTATTACAGGTGCTGATGGTTTAACTGGTGGTGTTCAGGAAGTACAACAAGCTACTATTACAGGAACTAGAAGTAATGTTGTTGGTGATCAAAATGAAATTTATAATTTTAATTTTCCTTCTAACTTTAATAGTGGTACATTTACACCTATTCCAACAGGATCAACTTATGATGGAACGTTTGTTACATCTAAAACAGTTACAGTAAATAGAGGTACTAGCGGAAACTTAGTTACTTCTAATCTTGGTGATGTAACAGGGCTTTCTGTTACTAAACCTAGAAGTAAATATATTTATTATACTTATGTTTATGCTATGTATGGCGTTGGTTATCCTGGATCTGTTAATCCGAATACAACTAGTTTTAGTTATCCTTGGCATAATAGAACTTTTTATGGAAATCAAACAGGATGGGGTACTTCTCATGTTAGAGAAACAGATAATCAAGTAAGTCAATGCCATGCTAACCCTGTTAGTTGTCATCGATTGCAATGGCGGTATACATCAGGTTCTGGTTATGTTCAAAACCCTTATTATTTTACATTTTCAGTAACAGGAAAACATAGAACATCAACTACTGGTGCTTTTTTAACAGGAACACATTGGTATACAACTAATGTTAGAGGGTTAGGTTCTTTAGGTGGTGCTGGTATGACTAAAAGTTTTGGTCAAGCAGAAGCATTTAGACATTCAGCTTTTCCAGGATATCCAGGATCAACAGCTATGGCAACTGGTTCTTCTATAGTACAATCAGGTATTTATTATTTGTATGATTTACGAGAATGTCAAGTTCAATGGTATTTTAATTCAAATCAGCCATCTACTTCTAATGCTCATTTTGGTTGGGAATTTGTAGATAATCCAAATGGTTATATTATTAATAATCAAACAAATGGTAGTATAACATTTGATGGGACAACTGTTGCAGCTAATACAATTGCAGATGATCTTCAAGCAAGTAGTACTTCAGCAACTAGTTTTACATTATCTTCACAAGCACCTACTACGTTTGATTTTGATTTAGATGCTGGTAATTCAGGTGTGTTTGCAGGTACTGTTTCAGGTTACTTTGAAGCAAACACTAATGCAACAGCTGCAGCTGTGTTTATTAAAGATGCTGTTAATGCTAAAGGATACTCAGGAGTAACAGCGACTAGAACTAATAATATAGTGTGTACTGTAGATACAGGACAAGCAAGTAATCTTTCGGGCAGTATGACTGTTGTAGCAGGCACTGGCGCAGTAAATACAAATGGTAATTTATCTAGCCAAAATGGATTTAGCAATCCTACATTTGCTACAACATATACAATAAAAGCACCTGATGAAGCAAACACAGTTATTAATACTTTTACTAGTTCAGTTCCTGATCTATCTTCTAGTGATTTAGCTAATGTTAAATTTCTTATAGCTGATAAAATTAGTCAGTATACAGATGTTTCTAATAATCGCAATTTAGATTTTACTTTATCAGGAGCTTCAATTGTACAGTCGAGTCCATATGTAATTACAAATGGTCGAGCTGGTGTAACTCGTGGTTTGTTTGTTGTAGAATCAGATAATCAAGGAGCAGGAGTAAATGAAGCTGGTAATATTGCATTTAGTGCATTTACAAGATCTACTACAGGTGTAGATGGTGGGAGTGTTACTGGTACAGTATCATTAGGTAGTAGCAGTGATGACTTTTATATTGCATCAACTCCGTTTACTGCTTCAAATAGTTTGTCAACAGCAAGCACTAATAATAGTATGTCATCAGATATTGCTATTGCAATTAACAATGTGTTAAGTCAATGGACAGTAGCAAGTGCAACAAACTCTAATAATGTTACTTTAACAGATACAACATCTAGAAATATTACTCAATTCTTTTCTATTGCAGGAAATAGAAGTGATACAGGTACAATTACAGTAGCAACGCCTACTAGAACAACTAATGGTATTGATTTTACTACTGCAGGTTCTATTGTATCTACTATTACACCTACTACAGGGTCAATAGTTACTTTAACTACGCCTATTGATAATAAAACTCAAAATCAATGTGCTACATTATTAGCTGCAGAACTTGATGCTAGAAATGAATTTATTGCTACAGTAGTTAATAATAATACTGTTGAAGTTGAAACTACTCAATTTGGAAATGCATCTCCTGATTTACAAGTTGTATTTAATTCGGGTACAATTTTAAGTGGTGATGATGCGGTCGAACCAACTCATACTTTTACAGAAGAACTATTAACAACAAGAGATATTGAAAGACCTTGGCCTACTACGTTTATTAACGAAGATTTTAATTTTCTAGTAGGTGTAACTAATGGTCAGTTTTTTGCATTTGATTTAGGTTCAGAAGCAGGAGCAATTGCAGCTGTAAACATAAGTAACATTACTCAAGCAAATCCAGGCGTAGTAACTACAGCAAGTCCTCATAACCTTACTACAGGACAAGAAGTTAGTCTTTCAGGTGTAGAAGGAATGACTCAAGTTAATGGTATTGTATACTATGCTAAAGTATTAACATCAACTACATTTACGCTTTGTACTGATGTTGCAATGTCATACTCAGTAGACACTAGCTCTTTCTCTGCATATACAACAGGTGGACAATCACTTGGCTCTGCAGGAAAAATATTGTCTTATATTGAACGTAAAAACATTCATGTTAGTCCTACAAAAGATACTGAAAACTATGTAAGTTTTTATATGGACACTGAAGGTGAGTCAAATGCATTTGATGTTAGGCTTCAAATGACTAATGCAGCAGGTCAACAATCTGATTTAACTAGCACATCTACATCAGCAACTACATATAATTTTACTTATGGTGGTGATACTGCAAACTATGATGTAGATACTAGGCTAAATGGTCGTATTGCTAATTATCGAGTTGAAGATAATAGTAGAGAAAATTGGGCTATTGCAGCAATTGGATTTGAATTTGATAAAGGAGGAACTAGATAATGCCTTTAATTCAACCAAAGGTTTCTCAAGATGCACAATTAGATTCTTGGTCTTTTAAAACTACAAATGAGGTAAATAAGCTGGAGGAGCGTTTAGATGCGCTCCTTCAAGCTATGGAAGGTCTTGCTAATAGTTCAACTACAGACCAATTAAGAGACGCAATAAAGGACGCATTAAATTAATGAGGATACTAGATAATGATGAGCTTGCTTTACAATGGGGTAAAATAGAACCTAAAGTAAAAGTAGCTTTAGATAGAGGACAAGGTGAAAGCACAACCTATGATTTGTTTTTAGAATGTTTAAATAACGTATCACAATGTTGGGTGCATGAAGATGCAGTAGCAATCACTAGAATAATTACGTTTAATCAGTATAAGCAATTACAAATTGTAACTGCAACATCTAACGATTGGTTTAAAGATGGATATGACTGTTTAAAAGTATTTGAACAATTTGCAAAAGATATTGGCTGTCGTAATATTTCTCTTTGGGGACGCCCAGGATGGAAACGTATATTAAAAGATTATGAAGAGCCATATACAATCCTAATTAAGGAGTTATAAATGATCGATCAATTTGAAGACCTTATGGGAATTGTTATTGAGACTGGACATGCCCCTCTTGATAAAAAACTCAATTCACATATTTGTTATGGGGGCGGTGGAGGTGGTAGAACTACTACTTCTGAAAGTGGTGTACCTAAAGAATTTAGACCTTATGTTACAGAAGGGCTTAAAGATGCTGAAGCAGCAAGAAAATCAGGTGATCTTAGTTATGTAGCAGACATGACACAAGAACAAAAAGATTCGCTTGATATGCAAAAAGGTTTAGCTACAGGTCAATTACAAACTATTGCAGATGAAAGCTCAAAAGCTAGAGATATTTTAGGCGAAGCTTCTCGTGGCGAAGGTATTTTTGGAACAGGAGCATACGATACAGTAGCTCAAGATATGTCTACTCGTCTTCAAGGATTAGGCAATCAAGCTCGTGGTCAAGCACAGACTGCATCTGCATTAAAAGGTGGATTAGGTTCTGCTCGTCAACAAGCTATGCAAGAAAAAGTAGTTACAGATACTATGTTTGATGCGGTAGGTAAAGAAGTTGATGCACAACGTCAAGGAAGATTAGGCGCAGCTAAAGACGTAATTGGTACAGGCACAGATGAAGCAACGCAAGCAGGGCTTGGCGCAGCAGCACTCGAAAGAGTAGGTACAACAAAACAAGCGCAAGACCAGCGAGAAGGCGATGCTACATATCAAGGCTTACAACGTTTCTTTGGAATGCTAGGTTCACCTGCAGTTGGATCAACTACAACACAAACACAGGGTGGAGGCAAGTAATGGGTTATTTAGATATCTTTGAAGATCCGTTAGCTCCAATGGCTGCTACTGCAAATGACAAAGATGGCTTACCCCAAATGCAAAGAAATGCACCTGCAGTTGCACCTTCTAATGATCCAACACTTAAAGAACAAGCTTTAGACATGGCAAAAAATAAAGCAATGGGTGCGGCTGAACAAAAAGGAAATGAATTTTTTAGTGAAAAAGTTATGCCTAAAGCTAAAGATTTCTTTTCTATGTTTTCACCAGATAAAGCTGCAGCCGCTAGCAATGCAGGAACTACTATAGGTAGTACTGGTATGGGTAGCCCTGCTGTTTTAGGCGCAGAAATAGGAACAGGAGCAGCAGCAGGCGGTGCAGGCGCAGGGGCAGCTATGGCAGCAGCAGCTCCGTATGTAGCCGCTGGTTTAGTTGCAGATGAAATTCTTGGCCTCGGTCTTAGAGAAAAATTTTTAGGATTTAATCAAGGTGGAGAGGTAAAAGGGCCGTTGTATGTTTCTAAAGGAAAGAAAACGCCTGAAGGTAAAACTATTGCAGAACAAATTGAATACATTCGAATGAAAGAATATTTAGAAGGCTGGGATCAAGCTAGAGACGATTATTATTCTTCTCAAGGAATGGGAAATCTTTATAAAAAAGAAGGTGGAGAGGTAAAAGGGCCGTTGTATGCAGGCATGGGAATGCTTGCGTTAGCAAAGAAAGCTAAAGAAAAAGAGATGATGCCTGGAATGCTAGGTGTAGCTCAACAATTTCTGTCTGAAGGTGATTTGGTAGGGCCACTGGCTCTTCGAAAAATTAAATATAAACAAGATGGTGGTAAAATAGAAATAGAAGCTACTATGGGAGATTAATATGCATATTAAAAGCTTTAGACAAAAAGATCGCTACGGTAATGAAACTGCTGTAGAATTCTTTGATGTTCCTGAGATGCAAATCCCAGAGTACGATCATCCTGGAGAGCCTAAAGGTTCTGATACAGTTCCAGCTTGGCTAACTCCTGGAGAATTTGTAGTTAATGCAGAAGCAGTTCGTATGTTTGAACCACAAATAGAAGCTATGAATGAAGTTGGTCGTGATATGCAATCTGAGCAGGGCGGCACAATACCTGAAGGTGGAACTGTTCCTATCCCTAATGATCCTGTATATGCTGGTGAAGGTAATTTTATTTCTAATCTTTTTAAACCGCAAGCCCCTCCTGGAATGGAATTAAGAAAAATGAAAGATGGCGATTGGGGTATGTGGGCAGGTAATATTTATAGAGGTAAATATAAAGAGCCTAAAAAGAAAAAGAAAGAAAATACTTTTTCTAAGTTTATTGGCATGAATGAAGGTGGTGAAGTTCCTGTATATGCAAGCGAAGGTCTTACTGGTTTTCTTAATAAATATATTCTTGGCCCAAATGCTCAAATTGAAACCGAAGATGATGAGGATAAGAAAACATCAAATGTACCACCAATTGCGTTAAATATTCCTACAAATACAGATGATACGCTTACTTCTTTTCTTAAAGCAGAAGAAGGTTTGCGTAATGAAGCGTATTTAGATTCAGCAGGTGTTCCGACTATTGGGTATGGCAGTACATATGGCGTTAAAATGGGAGATAAGTTAAGCGATGCAGAAGCTAATCAAAAACTTATTAAAGATATGGCAGTTGTTGATAACGACTATTCAAAACTTGTGGATGTGGAGCTTAACCCTAATCAGCAAGCCGCAGTTAAATCACTTTTATTTAATATTGGTGGACCGCAATTTGCAAACAGTAAAGCTAGGGCTGCACTCAATGCTGGAGACTTTGAAACATTTCAAAAAGAAGCTGCTGAATTTAGAATGGCTGATGGAGAAGTGCTTCCTGGGCTTGAAGCAAGGCGTGCAAGAGAAGCTTTGTTATTTAATAAACCGTTTGAAGGCGACTTTACAATGGACGAAAGTGCGCCAATGCCTCCGAAAGAAATGGAAGAGCCTCCAAAAGAAGATGAGCCATTTAGCATCTTTGGTTTTCAACCATTTGAAGACACTAGACCTGATAGCGTTAAAGCTAAAAATGCAGAGTTTAATCGTAAAATTGCTGAACTTAATGCAGAAGAAGTTGGAAATAGTTTTAAACAAATGGAAACCCAACGATTAATTAATCTTCAAAATGGTGAAGATGAGTTTAAAGGCATTAATAAAAATACTTATAATGGTCTTAAAGATGCTGTTGAATTTCAAAAAGGTGAAGTAAATGAAAATACTGAAATAGCATTAGATAAAGGTAAAGTAGATCCTGAATTAGCAACAGCTGCTTTAGAAGCAACTAAAGCTGAAACTTCAGAGTTAGGTGTTCCTAAACCAGAAGAAATTGCTGTAGCAAATACTCCTGAATATCAAGATCATGTTCGTAGAGCAGCGGCTGCTGGAGTACCTCCTAAAAGTCCTTCAGAGTTTATTGAGTATCATACTCCAACTAATGAAGCTGGTCAAAGCCCTGCAGATAGATTTGCTTTATCAAAAAATAGCGATGAAGTTTCAGCTAACGAAAAAGCAGTTGCAGAAGCAGTTACTACTGCTCAAGCCGAAACTGAATCTAATAAAAATCAAAAAGAAGAAAGTGATACTAGTGCTGCAGAAGATGTTATTAAACAACTTGGCCCTGTAGACAAAATGACTCCTGAAGGAGAAAAGAGTATTACTGATTTGCTTAAAAGCCTTGATGATGGTAACGCAGACGACGATACTAAAAATAAGTTTGAAGAAATAATGGGTACTGCAGGTGAATGGTTTAAAGGCGCATTTGCAGATATGTTTAGTGGCCCTGAACTTGCTCGTATGGCTATTACTTATGCTGGTTCTCGTTTAATGGGTTATGATCATGGCGGTTCTTTACAATACTCTATGAAAAATTATATTGAAAGAGTAGATGCACAGGTAACTGCTCGTCAAGCCTTTATTACTGATGAAGATAACCTTGATCTTTATACTAAAGAATCTTTAAATGCTTATCGTAAGTCTGGCAACATTGAAGATCTTGTAGAGAAAAACGCTGGAGCAGCACCTACTATGGTTGAAACTTCAGGACAAGCTTATCTTGCAGGTTACGGACGAGTTGAAAAGTTTAAAGATGCAAATGGAATTGAATATGTAAATCTTCAAGGAAAAAATATTCCAATTAATCAGGTTGCTAGTATACTTGAACCTTGGAATGAATCTGTTCATGGACGTGAAGCTGTTCAAAAAGGATTTAGAGAATCAATGGAAAGTGCAGCTAGCGAATTAAATGCTGCAGCTGGACTTTATGAAGGCGAAGATAAAGATACTCGTATTAAATTTGATTACGTAAATTTAGCAAGACAGGCTGAACAAAGATATAGTGAATTGTTAAAGCAAAATGGTGTTTCATTAAGAGATGCACCTGAATTGCAAATACAAATATCTGAAGCAATGAAAAGATTTGTTTCAGACACTATTGAGTTTAATAAAGATAAAAAGAATAGAATAAAACCTCGTAGTATGCGAGCTTATATCAATGATGAGATTAGGCAAACTCTAACTGGTATTCCTAATCAATTCTTTACTGGCGCATCACCTTCTGTTACTAATGTTTTAGATGACAGAATTGCAAGTGAAGTAGTAGATGAAAATGGTAAAAAGCTTAGTCCTAAAGATCCTGGATATGCAGAAGAATATAAAAATCTTTGGTATGCATCTTATGCAGCTTTTAGATTGCAAAATGAGTACCCTGAGATTTCAAAACATAATCTTTCACATTGGGAAAATTTAGCAGCTAAAAGTAAAGATAAAAAACAACAGCATACTCCATTTACTAAATGGATGACTAGCACTCCAGCTTCAGAGGTAGCTGCAATTATTGAAGCAGCAAATCTTGATGGTAATTTAGATTTGATTATGCAAAATATGTAAAATTATACCCTAAGAGATAAATACACCCTTATAGGGGAGTATCCTCTTAGGGTTTTTTTATTTTTCAGGAGGTTAATATGGCAGAAGATTTGTTAGACAGCGATGGTAAACGTCGCCGTTGGATAGATGCTGATACTCTTAAAGGAGATGACGGTAAAGATCTTCGAATTGATGGATTTAATGCTCCTGAAACGAGTAAAATAATTCGAAGAGATGGAGAACTCCGCTCAATACAAGGACAACTTGGTGGAAAAGAAACTACTGAAGCTGCTGCTAGAATTGCAAAGGAAGGCGGCTTTAATAAAATAGTTGATCTTGGTCGAGAAGATTCTTTTGGTCGTAAAAGAGTTGATTTGCAAAACGCAGCTGGTGAAAGCTTTGCAGATGCAATGTATGAGGCAGGGGCTGTAGATGAAAATCTTTTTACAGATCAAAGCGGATTAGATGCTGCTGCAAAAGGTCGATTAGACGAGCAATTATTTGGTAAACGCAGATATAATGATATTATAACAGAGGAATTAGGTGCAATTAAAGAAGTACCTGTTTTGTTTAAAGAATCTGCAAATAATGAAAAAGAATATTTAGATTCAGTTATGGAAGTAGTAGCTGCACAAAACGGTTATGACTTAACTGATGAAGGAGATTATAAAGCAGCTTATGATGCTGCATTAGATGGCAACTTTGATACCCGTAGTCTTCCTTTTAATGCCATTGATTTTTCTCAAGGCGACAGAAATATGATGGGTGTTGCTAAAAATCAATTTGGTACAGCTTGGAATACAGGCTGGAAAGGAATGTCTACTGCGCTTGCAGGATTTGCAGAGCTTGCTGGTGTTGGTCTCGGTAGCGAAACATTAGCTAATTGGGGTGCAGATAAAGTTGAAGAAGCAAGAGAAGATTTATCTAATGCGCCTATACTTAGAAACTTAGACTTTAGAGATGTAGATGGAATTTGGGATGGTTGGCAGTATTTAACTAATAATATGGCAATGTCAGCCCCATACCTAATTACTTTATCAGCAGGTCATTTACTTTCACCTGTAACTTTTGGTGCTAGTATACCGTTAGCTTATAGTTCAATGATGGGTGTTCATGCAGGAAATGTGTGGAATGATATTGAAGGACCAAAAGGTCGCGCTGAAGCTGGTGGCGCAATAATTGCTGGCACTGCAATGGCAGTTATGGATCGTCTTGGTATGTCAGGTATTTTACCAGCATCTAAAATTTTAACTAAGTCAGGACGATTAGAAGTAGCTAAAGCACTTAAAAAACAAAACCCAGGAATGACTACTCAACAAGCACTTGCTACTGTACGCAAAGAATCCAAATCAGTAATTAAAGGTGCTATTCAAGGCATGGGTAACTTTGCCTCTGACCACATTAATAGCGGCAAGGTAGTTAAAGAAGTACTTAAAGGTGCTGGTCGTGGTGGTCTTATGGAAGGCATGACTGAAGCCGCCCAAGAAGGCACTGGATATCTTGCTTCTAAAAATATGTCTGAAGGTGGGCTTGACCAGAACTTTAATCCAAATGAATTTACTAATTTATTAGCGTCTGCAGCAGTTGCAGGTGCATCACTTGGTGCAAGCTTTGGTGCAGCAGGATCTACTATCGAAGCTGGTGATCGTTATGCAATGAGCAAAGGCTTGATGCTAGGCCGTATTGATAAACTAAATCCTTATGATAGATTTTCACAAGAAATTGGAAGGCAAGGTTCTACTGATGATATTAGAGTTGAGCTTAATCAAAAGACTAAAAATAAAAAAGGCGGTCAATTAGGCGCAGACTATGCAACTAAAGGCAAGAAGCAAAGAGGTACTTTCTTAGATAAAATTAAAAATCCAACTAAGTATTTACCTGAACTGTATCGTGCTGCAGCTACTACCGCATTTAGACCTGAATTATTAAGGCGTTCAGCTGCTGCAAGAAAACTATATGCATTGGTTGGTCAACCACTTGGTCGTCTTTATTCGGGAAGAGATGTAGGCGCACAAGAGGCTAAGCATAGAGCAGATTTACTTAATCAATTAAATGCTCAACGTATATTTGCACGTTTTGGAATGCCTGATAGGGTTTCTAGTTCTAATCGTATTTCAGATATGATTCGTAGATTTACAGACAAAAAGGGAGATAGAGACGCTTTAGCAGATGACCAAGAAGTAATGGAAAATTATGATGCTATTATGACTACGCTAAATGAAATGCAACAATTTATGCGTATGGATTATGAGCTACGTAATACAACTTATAAGAGTCAAGATGCAAGTCGTGGTGATCTTGCTTTTGAAAACTTTATGGGTGCTAAAGGTTGGGATTGGAAAAAAGTAAGAGATAATCGTGAAGCTTGGTATGCTTGGATGCGAGGCATTAAAGATAGTAATGGTCAACAAGCTTATACTGAAGCCCAGATTGATGATATGTATAATAAAATATCTAACAATGAGGATGTCACTGATTTTTCTATTGTAGAAGGTGTTGCATACGTTCCTGGGTCACTTAAAGATAATGCAACTCAAAGGCTTTCAGATATTGAAGGTTATGATCAATTTGCTAATACCGATATCTTACAAAATCTAATTAATAGAGCAGATCAAACTGCTAAGTATGCTGCATATACAGAATACTTTGGTGAAGGCGGTAAATATTTAGATCAGCTTTATATGGATATGAAAGAAGACGGGCTTACCGATGAAGAAATTGCAGAAGTAGCTTATCATACAAAGAATATTATTGATGCAGGAACAGGTAACTTTAATCCTATTAAAAA
>Ga0129348_1000603_pt1 | contig 12984 bp, 27 predicted proteins | sample CPBDNA_4_FD_94424 | JGI IMG/M metagenome (GOLD analysis project Ga0129348, IMG submission 94424) | Freshwater to marine salinity gradient microbial communities from Chesapeake Bay, USA - CPBay_Sum_27_0.8_DNA | ecosystem: Environmental > Aquatic > Marine > Coastal | place: USA: Chesapeake Bay...
TAACGTAAATAAATGTCGGAACTGAGAGACAAATCTGTCATACGGATGTCGAACCATACCCGATACTCGGACTTTTTGTGTCATACTCTCATACCTTCTAGGAAAGTCTGAGACTCTCTCTGAGTAATCCTTCCATGTCCAGTGACCATTTGAGTCATGAAGGTTAAACGGACACCTAGAACGTAACACAGTGTTCTCCTCTAACCATGTTCGAATAAAGGTACCACCTGTTTTGGGTGCATGAATTTGACAATAGACAGGTTCACTGAACTCGGCAACGTCATTTACCCATAAAATCATACCACTAACCTCGGTTGACTGTCCATAAAGTCCCACAATTTATTATATTCGTCTAATCTTTCTCTACACATGTCAATATAATAGTCTAATTTATTAAATTTAAGGAATTGGTCGGATACACAAGGTATTTCTGCACCACTCCACTCAATTAATCCAGTATTTTTATGAGTGTTACCGTCTATGACGAAGAATGGACACCGAGCTACACAACTGGCATACATTTCATGGTGTCGTCCTGTCACAAAAAACTCAGTATGACGTAACGTATTGACTAAATCGTCCCACGTCATGTCATGAATATTAATTCTATGTTCATATTCGAGGTGGTCACTGGGTCTTCCATAGAAATCCCCGACCCGTAGAGACGAATACGACATTTTTTTATACTCAACCTCACTCCAATAGGAACAATCAAGGTGAATATCAGAGTCAATACCCCATTTCTGTAACTCTTTCCACGATTTAATCTCTCTCGTAGACACATAAGAGTTTTTTAGAGTATCCACCATGTCATCGTCCATGTCCATAGAGTCCCACACAGTATTCACTAACATAGTCTCAGACCCATTCTGAAGACTCAGACGGAGTTTTTGTAATAAATCTATACTTGGAGGTCGGTTATGATGCATCGTCCCCTCACCGTTGACGAGACACACTCCAGTTCGGTCAAATTTCTCAAGATAATCCATAACTTTTGCAGAACCACAATGAAAATCCCTTGTGTCATTCAGTATCATAAGACTAATTACGAAGATGTTCGGTCATGGATGCATATTGTTTACCTTTGGGTTCCGTTTTGTTGTAACACTTCCAATTAAATACTCTTCGAGGGTATTCTAGACCCATTACTCTTTCGGGTTTATGGAGAGCTGGTGGGTTTACGGTATTCGACCACACTATCAGACGATTATTACAGTTGTCTACCGTCTTACTCAGTGTTCTATCATCTTTAAATAGGTGTAAAGGAATACTCGGTTCCTCAGGTTTACGTAGGTATATCATAGCTGCATAGGGTTTACTTTTAATATCTCTATGAATCATCTGAGACACACATCCACCTTTTGCATATTGACCAAAAGACCACCAATGATAAAGGTTATCCCATGTATGAGTGTCGTAAGAGAGTGTATCGATACACTCTTTGAACACTTCATTAGACTCTAAACCAATAACTATGTCGTAAAGTTCATCAAATCCGTATCTTTTAAGATTATCACGTTCATCGATACGAGATTGCAAGTCTTGTCGTAGATTATGTTGGTTAGGACTATTAGAATTAAGTTTTTCGATATACAAGTCCTCACAATGTTTGTCGTAGTCTTCGTTATACAGACAATACTCCACAATATCTTCGGGTAGGAAGTTATCTATTATAATGTGATGAAAGGGTTCTTTGAAAATCTCCATGATACTAATATATATCCCAAAAAATTTTTACAGACGTTCCCATATAATAATCGATGTCCCTACAGAAATCAGACTCAACCATCCGAAGTAGAGGAACGAAAAGATAAAAAAAGGTATATCCATAGAATTTTCTCTAAAAAAATATTTAAGGGGGGTACTTGCCCTACTTTCAATCTCTCTAGGAGTCCCATGAGCTATCATTAGTGTTTCTCACAGGTTACTCACAAGTTATCCACAGGGATAACACAGAGACCGCTCCGAAACCCTTTAGAATAGGGGGCTCGGAGGCCGCTGAGAGAAGCTCAACGAAGTCCCTGTGTTTTATCCACAGTTTTCATAATATAAGTTGGTGGTCTCTCTCACTCCCACCACGGGGTTGTCTGTCTGTCCAACACCTAGTCCTACTTAAGGAGGTCTACAAGGGATTTTCTGATGACTAGGTTCTGTATCCCATGTACTCTACTACTATTCCATTATACTACTATTTGTATGTTATTGTCAACCCCTTTACTTCAAGTAATGTGGGCCATACATGTTTGATTGGTCAACGATGTAACCAGTTAATAGGTTACCTCTTGGTTGGTTAAGTGCTGGTGCATTCCATCCTGCCGCCTTCAAGACCGAACCAATAGGGAACTTCTTATTACCTACGTTAATAAAACCCCACACACTACCATGTTCAGAGTCTTTACTATCCATAGAGATGACCTTGATATACTTCTTACCGATACTATAGTCATGATAAGAACCACGTTCCTTACAGTGTTCCCACTTACTATGGGTTATATTAGTCAAAGAAGTACACAACTCCTCTACTAGGTTAACGATGTTCTCTGCCTGTTCCATATGTACTGTACTCATGTCTTTCTCCTTAATCTTCATTATGTACATAGTATAACAAAAAATGAGACCTATTGTCAAGTCTCTGAGAGTGGTAATATGTCACATAGGGGGATGCACTGGGTCTTTCAGCTGTTCTCCCAGTACTAATAGTATAACAAAAAGTGGGGGTCATTGTCAAGTCGCGTGGGAGCCCTTTGTTTATAAGGGTTTGGGGGTAGGTACCTCTGAGACCCTCCGAATCCCTCCGTTCCTCTCCATGTACTAGTCTCCCCTAACACACTCGATGAAACCCTGTTTTAACTACCGAATCCGTCTCCCACTTTTTCCTATTATTTTCCACACTTTCCCACACTTCTACACACCAATTTAATAAGAGGTGTTCCGAGTGAATTAAAAAAATAATAAAACCCTTTAGATATAAGGGTTACAGAGCGACACATACCTTTCAGGTTTCTTAGTACATGACCTTTCACCTTCCCAGTCCTGTGTAATGACATCAAATGCAAGAGATATACGTGGTTCTTTATGATAATAGGTCTTGACTCTATGAGGTACTTCTTCACCTAACACTACACATTCTCCCAGTCTATTGGTATAATGAGTGTCATTAATCAATATTCCATGGTCTTCGTTACCACTGATAAAGACACTACATGCATAGACGATGTTCTGATGTCCTTGTAATGTTCTCTCATGTTCCTCTCTATGGACATGTTTCTTTATCATTTCACCGAATCTGAGTATATTACCCCAACATTGAATCCATAGTGTGTTATACTCTGCAAATAGAGGTATTCTGAATAGTTTGGGTGTAAAAATGTTCCGTAACTCTGTGTGTTCCAACCAGTTGTAGACATGTAACTTGTTTGTTATACCTGAGTATCCGTTATGTTGGTGGTGATGAGGTATTTTGAGTACTTGTTGTTCGTGGGTGAGTAACAAGTCTTTTACTGTGTTACATTCTTCGAGTGTAAAAAAATCGTGTTCTTGGTGTATTCTGTACGGGTTATTTGTCATAATAGGAACGTATGATAAACACTCGTGTGTAAGCTACCACAGTCATCCATGCAGTAATAGTCGTTCCTATAGTGAATGAATCCGTCCATTCTAATAGGTCTATGCATATGTAGAGTCCTAATAGGTTGAGTGGGTAATTGACTATAAGTCCTGTTCCTACTGTAGTAAGTGTTTCTTTATGTCGTTGTCGTACCTTGTGGTTCATGATATAATGTCCTACGTAAACATAGATTCCCTTCGAGAGTCTCTACTAGTGTATAAGTGTCGTATAAACGGGTGGTGGGTGATGCATTTTGGACATGTTCTAACGTCAGTTCTTTATCGAAACAAATATGTCCCGTGTCTTTGTGTATACTGATATGATAATCCACAAATAACATTCTATTGTTGGTGTCGTATTTAATCCTCTCGGACATGTTTCCATACCTCTTTATATAAACAAAATCTTTCGTTTTGTGTGTCTTCGGTGATGTAGGTGAATTGCATTCCTAATAGTTGTTTGACTGTACCTCTGTGTGTTCCGTTGAGTGTACAAGTGTGTTCTATTTTATCTCCTACTTTAGGTTTCTTTTTGGTCAAACTCATGAATAACATCCTCTTCTTTCTGTTTCAGTGTTTGTATACGATAATTCATTTGGTCGATTTGGTCGAGTGTTCTGACCTTACCGTATTTAAATTTCGTAAGTATGTTCCTCCATTTATCTTGGAACTGTCGATAAGGTTTATTGATGGAAGTACTATTATCCCAATGTGGGAACATCTCTATGAAGTCCTCTCCATCGTATTTGTCGGTTGTGACTTGGTAGTGTTCGATATCTGTTGCCTCTCCGAGAGTGTATTCTGATATCCACTCGTTGTAAGTCATCGGATTATCATAGGTCGTTCCCTGTGTGTTCCATAGGTCAATATATCCTACGTTGAGGTCAAGTTGGACTCGTGATTTAACGATGCCAGGGTGAGTCAATATTCGTTCTTCGTCCTCTTGATACCATCCTTGAGAGGGAAACCATGGAGTGTTATGCAATAGTTCCTCATAGAGGTACATGAACTTGGAAGCTTGATAGGGGTTTATCTTACCCATGTCCCATGCATTTTGCATGTGAGTGTCTTTGTCTTCTAATAGGGGTTTGTAGTGTATTAACTGTTTCTCTATCTTTTCTATCCATAGAGGAGGCATCTCTCTTGGTTTGAGTCGAGTGACATGAACACCACGTTCAAAATATTCGTTAAACATACGTCTGAGTTGTATGTTATCTTCTTCACTTCCTGTATAATTAAAATGTATCATAGATAAAAAATTGTAACATGATTATGATGAGTAAAGGAAAGAGAGAAAGAATAATGATTGCCTCCAATAAAGAGTCCTCTTTGACTCCTAATCTACGTAATAAGTAGGGAATCCATTCGTCTGGCATCATTTAAGTACTCTCTCAGTCCTTCTAGTCCTTGTTGATACATTCCTAGGTTTGTTTTGAGGAATTGTATCGGTATATGTTTTGTGACCCTTATATCGTATTTACTGGGTCGTTCAAATATAGTATTGGTGTCTTGGTATTCACTCTCTTGAATCGTATCCATCCATATGGTAAAATCTGCATCGACAATACGTCTTGTCTCCTCTAGTGGACATACGAAGTCCATAATACCAAAGTCATAAAAAGACATTCTATAAGATTGTCTCATACGTCCTTCATGACTGAAATCCCAATCGTTACACTTCTCTCTGAGTGTATCTGCATTGTAATGAGGGACAAGAAAATGATATGATAATTCACGTGATATAGTCGATTTACCACTGTTGGGTAAACCCATGACTAATACCTTCATTTTCTCATATTTTTTATAGTCTCATTGATAATAAATTCTTCGTATTCACGCTTTGCAGAGTTCTTACCACTCTGATATGAGAAATACACACATGATGCAATAAAGACCATGTGGATTAAGTAAAGTTCTAGTGTCATAATGACTCCTTATGTTGCTTGGTTACAAAGTCCAATACCTGTTTCCTTGTATACCATACACTATTATATAGTGTTACGTTACCTGTACGGGTGTTAGTGACGATGTATCGGTCATAGATGTATTGTGCAATGCAATCAGAAAAGTTCGTCTCCTTCTCTACCTTGAAGTCACCTAACATACTCTCTAGTATTCTCATCTACCAACCACCGTCAATTGTTTCCATGACTTCATTCATGTGTCCTAACAGTTGTGTAATAGGTTCGTCATAGTCACCTATGTCATAGTCAACGTCATCTTGTTCTTTAAACATTGCCTTGATTTGGTCACCATATTGAACAATCATTTCGAGTTGTTCTCTCATTTCATCAGTAATCATAATAATATCGTCTCCACAAAGTTACGTAATAGAAACAATAGTCCTACTCCATTCAATATGATTAGAGCTCTATCGTTCCACAATATCGATACCCACAACCATAGTGCAATACCGATGATTGATAATGACAAGTCGTATAGAATGAATTCTTCCATCCCTCTCATACTCATTGCAATCATCACAAAAACAGATGCAACCCATTTCACATACCAGTCAAGTGTATACTTAGGTGTTGCACTCTTAAATATACGTGGACTCTTCAGTTTTGGAACTGCATCAATCTCTTGTTTTTTAAAGTCTAATTTACTCATCGTTTCTTTATCTTGTATTTGTCCTGTGTTGGTATCTTACGTGTTTCTAGTGTCTCTTTGATATAGTCCTTGAACATGTCTGCACCTTTATATCGTGGTGGTGGGTAGAGTGTATCTTCGTTCTGCATGAAAAATAGACACATCATTGCAACATCTCTGAACTCTACTGCAACACCATTGAATAGTAATATCTTATCATCGGGGTGTTTCTTACCTTGCACCCACTGAAACTTATCCCAGTTCTTGATATCGTTACTCATGTATTCTCTTCAATAAATCTATATGTTCCTGTAATAGTTCAATAGACTCCTGTTGTTTATTCACCAGTTCAGTGAGTTCTTTGATTAATTTGATTGCAACTTCTATTCTACTCATAATTTTAGGGGTGTATATCCTAACCACTTGAAGTCGTCTGCAAAATCTTCTGATATCATATCATATTCTTCATGTGTAAGTCTATACTTTAATCGATTTGGTGTTACGTTTTGTGCATCGTCCATGTCAAACTCATAATGTGCAACACTCAAGAGTTTATCGACTATCTCCTCTAACTTGAAAAATGCACAATTCAACTGTTCTCCATATTCAAAATAACAGAACTTGTATTGAGGAACACCATAAACAGTCTGTAAGAATCTCTTCCTGTTGACTGCATATCCTTTATCCCATCCTAGGGTTGGGTGTTCTTTATGAAGTGCATATAGTGATGACACTACTCTCTTATATGGATTTCTGACAATACAGAACTTCTGACATCCATCTACATTTGCAAGTATCTCATCATAGAACTTTGGTTTGTGTTCCTTATACCACTCAACTGGTCTACCATATCCGAATTTGATTATCTCTGATTTCTTTGCACTCTCATTTTGTTTAATAAAATCTTGGACACCAACTAACACTGTTTGTGTTGCACATCGAGGTGGTGATAATATCAACAATTCATCCCATCGGAATGAGTTGATTCTACGTGGGTCTTTTCCAAACTCATACATGTCGGAATTGAACTGAGGTAGATTAGCTATCCTCTCTTTCTCTTCTTTGGTATAATTACGTCTTACGTAAAACATCTAAAAATCTCTCTGCATCTATTACTACTAATGGTTTCTTACCATTTTTCTTCATAACAACGATGGGTTCATAATCACCACTGTTTTCACATGCTTGGTTATATGCATCCCAAACATTTAATTTCTCTTGATTCTTACATTCTACACTATATGGGAAGATTTGTCTAGACTGTTTTCCCATTATTATGTCTTCACCTTGGGAACCCATAGGTCTTGATTCTAAATCTTCGGGGTCTAGATTGAGGTGTTCTACTAGTTTATTTGCAAACCACTGTTGTAGTCTACGTCCTTTTGCTTTTGCACTTGATGTCTTCATAATATTTTACACTACAGTATGCATCACAAAATACCTTTACACTTCCATTCTGTATAGGTGTGTGATACTTTATTTCTTCACGTTTTAGTTGGTTGTTACACACGTAACATCTAATCGTCTCGGTCATCACGATGGAATTGTCTATGTGGATACAAGAAGTACACTTGACTGTATCTCCAGTTATCTTTATAATGGTTGTAATCATCGATTACTGCACCATGCATTCTATTACCAGCAAAGATAACTGCACTGTTATACTTGTGTTTTACCCTTCTAATAGTCTTATGTTTTGTTGGGTCAAACTCAAACATAAGATTTTCGTGTTCTTTGTTATCGGGGAAGTTACCTTCATAGATGTCTGTTCCACCATTACCACCCTTGTCCATGAATACAATTAGGTTGAGAACTGATTGGTTATCGGGTGTTCTCATGTCATCGTCTAAGTGTGGGAAGTGTTGTTCATTTGGTTTAAAATCTTTTAGAGCTCTAAAACAGTTGAACTCGAACACTTGGTCAAAATTATAATGTCCTTTCCAAAAATGTTGTCTACAGATGTCTAGAATACTACCGAAATAGTTTTGTGTGTTTTGTTTTAGACCATATGACCATGAGTGAATAAGACGACAATCATCGTAATCTACACCATTACGTGTGGTCTCGGGATTGAGGTATTTCCACCTTGGGTAGTCTTGTTGTTGCAACCACTCATAGATTGCATCGGGGTCTTCATAAAAATTGTTTATGGTGATTGTCTTGTTATCACCATCGAATTCTACATCCCACTCGGGTGCAAATCTAAACAGTTCATCTAAGTCTATTGGATTTTTCATTTCTTCTTATTCTCCTCAATTTCTTCATAGTGTTCTTTCATCAACTGTTCATAAGGTTTATCTGATTCATTGATTGGTCTTGGATTGTGATGTGCAAGATTAAATGATAAGGAAATACGTTCATAGTTATCACTGTAACCTTCTTCAGATTGACCCTCTACTCCATGATATAACCATGCTGGCCATAATAGATAATCCATACATGTAGGATGGAAGTGTAACTCATGTGTAAATCCTTGTGAACCTAATCGACATACTTTGTTACTACCTAATTCAGGTTGGTCAAATTTGATTTTATCGTCTCTGTATTCCAACTCATTCATCTTCATTGCCATCTGTGATTGTGGGTTGACAAATTTGATAGGCATGTCATTACCCTCATCTGCTTTGATGTACCATGTTCCACTGATTGCAGAACCATTGTGAATATGATAATTGTGACTATTTCGTCCTCTATATCTATTGACCCATGCAAATAAGTGAACGTGTTCATTATCATGAATGTAATCATCCCACACGTGTTCCATATATTCTCTATATGTCTGTTTGATGTTCATCTCAAAGTCTTTGAACCACTGCATCTCATACATCATTGCACGTGCTTTCTTTGAGAAATATGTGGTGTAACACTCATCTGCACGTGGATGTGTTTCTGCAACAACCTTAGTTAATTCTCTGATGTCTCTGATAACCTCATCTCTGTTGATACCATCAATCTTACCCTTAAACATAGGTGTTTCAAATATAGGAAATATCTCACCCTTATATGGTCTCTGACCTTCCAACACAGGAACAACCATAGGGTCTTGACCTTGTGCAGCGTGTGGTGGTATCTTACCCTCGACCTTGTGTATAGTACCATCTTGATTGATTAGATGAAGGTCATCTTCTTTTCTAGTAGGTGCATGGTCTAAGTCAAAATCTTCGTCTTCGATATCTGCTGGAATCTCATGTTCAACGTCTAATGACTTGATGAGTGCATCTCTTTTTTCTTTGAACTCTCTGTCACCTTCTTGTATAATAGGGGGGTTTTCACCTCCTCCAAAAGTGTGTGACCTTGGTATTCCATTCTCTACTAGTTTGTCTCCCTTGTCGTATACTCGTTCAACATTTTCGGGATTAGGTTTTCTTGATAACATTACTTAGTGTCTTCCTCAATTTTCCTTGTTACATCTTCATAATATACAACGACTTCACCAAGTTCTCTGATGTATCGTCTAAGTTCTTGCATGTTTGTTGACATGACTTTATAATCACCAATTGACGTTGCAACAAATACAATGTCACCCTTGTTTTGGTCTTTCATCTCATCTAGGAATCTATCGAGATAAGTATAACCTTCTGGCCAATCGGGATTCTCTCTATCCTCTTGTAAACAATCCTTTGGTCTCTTCATAGAACCATCATCTTGTAATCTCTTGATGCAAGGATTTGCTATACGTGCCTCAGATACCACATACCATTTAGGTGGTGTTAGTTGTAGGGGTCTTGGTAATTCGGGTTGAATAATATCTATCTCTAATGGTTTAGAGACAATCTCTACCTGTTTGGTTGGTAGTAGTGAACAACTAGTCGTTAGAACTAGTAGACTCAGAATTCCTAAATTCTTTAGTGTCATTCTCTATCTCCTTGAATACCTCTGCAGTTCCATTATTAAATCGGTTTTCTATCAACCCTGGCTTCACTAATGCAAGTTTATCTAAGTTGTGTTTAGAGAATATCTCTAGATACCTAGCTTTATCTGCTTCGATTTCGTTATTTCGTCTTTGTAAGTTACCCAATGCTTTACCTTGTCTTTCATAAGATTCTTTTAAGGCATTCATGGTCTGTTTCTGTTCCTCGACTGCAGATTCCAATTTGATATTGTTTGCAGTGAGTGTTTGATTCTCGTTATATAGGTACCATGAACCTAATCCTAGTACCAGTATAATTGCAATGAAAAATTGATTCATTTATACGTCCTCTATAATATAGTTCAAACCCGATGATGACCTATATTCTATCACTTTGTTATTCTCATCTCTAAACTTGAGATGTTTCTCTTTTTGAATGAGAACCTTTTTTGTTATATAAGTTCTGTCATCGTTATCTCCATATTCGGAATTAAACGATACTGTTATCTTATATCGGGTTGCAAAAAGACTCTTCACCCATGTCCATAATTTATCCATACAGGTATTTAGTCTTCTTTTCTTAACTCTTTTAATTTGTTGATTGTTCTTTCTGCAGTGGTGTGAAGGATACCGATTCCTCCTGCTTTCTCCCATGCTTCGATGTTCTCTAGTCTATCGTCAACAAGTACATAACCCTTGTTTGCAAATGCAGCTTTCTGTTTACCACCCATAGTGCAAGTAACTACCACACAAGGGTCAACATGCTTTCTAATCCACTCGTTCTTGTCATAGACAACTAGTTCTCTGTTGACCTTACCTGCCGCAGTCAATATCTCCCACGGAACATCACAATGTTTGACATATGCAATCAAGTCATACATGTCACTCAGAGGTTCTAGTTTTGCAAATAGTCTCTTGTTTGTTAGTTCTTCCTTTCTTAGGTCGTATTCATTGTGTCCTTGTGCATCATTAGTCAATGCATGACCAATCATCTCGGGTTTTGCAACCCCACCAAGGAAGTCTGCAAGGACTCCATCCATATCTAGAAAGATTCTTTTCACGTTTTTCACTTCTTTTTCCATACTGTTATTATACTAATTTGTGGGGGTCATTGTCAAGTGTTTTAAATATATTTCTTCTTACCTACATTGAACATGAATATCCATCGTGTTTCATCGGTATTGTTTTGATAGGAATGATAAGGTCTTTCAAGGTCTATTCCCATCCAGTAACCACTATTGATTTCCCATGGGTCTTCTTCCCCACCTAAACCTCTAGTCTTTTGTTTGTTCATCTCATCATAAAATATTGTTCCATCACCATCTTGGGGATGTAGATATATGATTAACGTGTGAAGTTTTGAAGGAGTGTCTTGATGACATCCATATCTGCATTGAGGTGGTGTTGTTTGTAGTTCACCATTCATAGTGTAAGGTGACTCAGCTTCATCGAAGTCTATCCATCCATTACCCTCTTTGACAACGATACTTTCTTTATGAGTATGAAAATACTTTGTGCAAAAATCAGTTGCTCTCTGAACAATCGGATTGGTCTGTTTTGAATATAACCCTAACTTCTTATCAGTTGGTACCTCTTCACCATCGACCATACGGTTCAGTGGAACTATTTTATTTTGGTCAACTTGAGGTGGATTATTGATAAGGTCTAGTAGTCCTTCTAATATATCTTGTGGGAAGAAGTGACGTAATCTTATACCATATTTAAATCGTTCTTCAATCATAATTCTACTGCAAATATCTTACTCTCATCCATCTTGACTTTTTCTAAGTCAAAGTTTATACTGACACCACAACCACATGAAGCTTCTTCTTTGGGGTTGATAAACTTGAACACTTCATTCAATCCTTCTTTGACAAAGTCTAATGTCATTCCTGTGAGATAGGGTACACTTGTCTTGTCGATAACAAAACTGATGTCGTCCTTTTCTAATACAATATCATCAGTATCACTATCGTTGCAAGAATCAAAGATATATTCAAAACCAGCACAACCTCCACCAGTGATACCCAGTCTAATAAATCTAAATCCTTCTTTCTCCTTAGTTTTAAGAAGTTTTTGATACGCATCATTGGTTAACTCAATCATTGTTCCTCTATGTCATCTTCATGTAGTGTATAACCACAGAAGATGCAAAACATAGGTTCGTATTCCAATCCTTCCATATTATGCTTGACCTTAAATTGTCCATCACATTCTGAGCATACTATATCTAAATTTTGATTATCAGCCATTGTCTATCTCCATATCAGGCATGACCATGGATACGAAATTGTTCCATGATTTAGGTTTTCCGTCAATCAACATGACGGGTAGTTCTTTTCTGTTGTGTTTCTTTAATATATCTTGTGCATGTCTAAAATCTTCACCCAAACGATACACTCGGACTTCGTGTTCCGATATGTCGAGTGTCTTGACCAAGTGTTCTGCCCTCATCGACATTGCACCTTCGTCTACGTAAAGTAAAACTTGCATTAAAATTTAAAAGCTAGTAATAAAAAAATACCAAATAAAAATAAGTTTGTAAATAATAATAGAAGTCCTAAGATAGTGTGATACCACACCCATCTAGTTCTATATGCGTTTTCAATTGTAAGTTCTTCGGGGTCAGCATCAGGATTTTGTTCCTTATGTTTCTTTACTATGTCCTCTTCTTTACCCCAAAATATGTCATACCATGTCATACTATATGTTGTCCTCTGTCTTTCTTTGCAGTATATTTTCTACCACTATATTTACCAAAATATGGTCTCTTCTCTATTCCCTTCGTACCTTCGTCAAAGAAAAAGAAAGTCACTAGACTGACTAGTGCCATCCACATAATCATAATTAAAACTACTGCATCCATTATAGTTTGAAATCTGCAAAGGTGTCATCACTGACATCTTGTTTAATTCCACCAATCACATAAGACTCAA
>Ga0129348_1000608_pt1 | contig 12973 bp, 22 predicted proteins | sample CPBDNA_4_FD_94424 | JGI IMG/M metagenome (GOLD analysis project Ga0129348, IMG submission 94424) | Freshwater to marine salinity gradient microbial communities from Chesapeake Bay, USA - CPBay_Sum_27_0.8_DNA | ecosystem: Environmental > Aquatic > Marine > Coastal | place: USA: Chesapeake Bay...
CTAGGTAGAAATACCCCCCGGATTGTACAGAATATAGCCCCTTGACAGTAACATGTCTACAGTTAGACGCAGTTTTTTGCCGAATTTTTGGTAATTTTTGGCAAATCGCCGGATTTTTGCAGAAATATACGGGGGTATGGGACTCCTAGGGCGTTTTCTGGGGAAAATCCCCCCGATGTGACATTGTGACAGTAAGACAAAGTTCAAAATTAGCTCATTTTTTGAGCGGATCACTATGTATATAGAAGCGACATGGCCTCCAGCTACAGGGGGGGTGGGGGTCGCTTCAGTGGATGTCCATAGTATTTGGCCGATCCCGGGAAAAGTCGAAGTCATCTGCGTCTGACATGTCATTAGCAGTGGCCGAGTCCAGCATGGCATCGAGTTCGGCGAGCAGATCAGCCGATGATCGGGCATCGACCTCAGCGTGGAGTTCCACAAAGGCACCCGACGCACGCCCCAGAAGCTCCAGAGCGCGGAGCCTGCCGCTGTCCTGAGGGCTGGCCGTGATGGCGAGGTCTCGAAGGTGCTTCCTGACCATCTCTCTGTCAGAGAGCGCAGAAGCGACCATCCCCGCCTCTCTCGCCGCGATTAGCCGCTCGTACCTTGCCCGTACCTTGCCATCTGCCGCGAGCCTGCTGGCCTTCTCGTGTACCGTCTTCGCCTTGGTCTCTGGGCTCACATCGAACGCCTCGCGATAGGCGTCGGACTGGGACATGCCGCTGGCCCACGCCCGACAGAAATGGAGTTGCCTGCTGGTGAGGGGTTTATCGTCTGCCATGGTCTGCTCCTGTAAACTTGTTGCCTGCAAGGGGTCCGCCGATCCTAACCTAGAATTTACTTTAACTACAGCCTCTAAGTGGTTTCGGTTCTAACTTCCGATTAAATATCAAAAACGCGCTCTCAGCAACATTAACAAGTTCTGAGTACCGTGACATGGGTCTGACAAAGTGGCCCTTAGATCGTCATACACGCGCTCTGAGGGCATGTTCAACTGCAATTAAATGCTCTGAAACGCACTAAAAAGTCGTCAAAAAATCACGCTTACAGCCCGAACTTAAAGTAGATTCTAGGTGTGCTCGCAGTGAGACTTTGAGTAGGTATATAAAAGGCACCAAGACTTCAGTGGTATTATTTCACATAATTATACATTGTGACATGTTGTGGATAGAACTCAGAAGTGCGAGTATTCGCAATGTAAATTACATCTTAAATTTTTATCCTGTAGGAGGGATCGCATGACAGCAACAGCATACAAACAGGGGAGCTTTGACCGCCTCCCGCCCCGCGTTCAAGACCGCATCCGCGGTAACATTCGCGCCAAGTTCAAGCGGGAGACCCCAGACTATGACCAGATTCTGGCATTCCTGCGAGCGAATCAGTCGTGGGACATTTGCCAGAGCTTCCTGAGCGCACTCAACAAGTGGAATAAGCTCTCCCCCAAACAGGTGGAGTGCGTGCGCGGCATGATCAAAAAGGACGCCGCTCGCAGGGCTGAGTGGGCCGCGAAGAGTGCTGAGGAGGAATCCACTCTGGCACCTGTGCCTGTGACCAGTGAGCGCATCCGCGTTACCGGCGAGGTGGTCACCGTGAAGCCTAATGTCTACACCCGATTCGGCGAGGTGGATAAGATCATTGTGCAGTGCGAGGGCGGCTACAAGCTCTATGGCACCGTGCCGAAGCCCCTGACCCTTGATGATGTGGCAGTGGGAACCACTATTTCATTCGATGCGCGAGTTGAGCCTGCCAGCGACAGCAAGGTATTCGGCTTCTTTTCTCGCCCAACCAAAGCGGAGGTGTCACAGTGAGCACGTTCATCGAGAACCTATCCAACAACATGCTGTTGCTCCCCGTTTCGATGGGCCGCATCCAGCTAGAGGTGAAGACCAAGCGCGGCGCCGATGCGCTCAAGTCCGCGCTGGGTGTCGCTGAGGGTGTACGCGCTGGGGGCACCATTGGTGCGCTGGGCGCCATGACTGATCTGGCCGCTGAGTTGATCAACCGGCATTACGGCCATGCTCGCACCTACACCTACACCCGCACGCTTGCCGCCGCTGTCCGCGGACACCGCATCGTGACCACTACCCGCACCCCTGAGCACCTGACTCGCTATGCTGAGTTCAGGCACGCGCTGAACAATGGCATCGACGAGTTCATGCCGCAATATGAGGCGTATTACAGGAGCACCAACGGCGTCGCCGACATGGGGTCCAGCCAGATCAAGATCCCGCACCCTGACGCAGTCCGCGAGAAGGCCTATATCAACATTGGCGTGCCCCAGCAGATCCGACCCGCCGACCTCGATGGGATGAATCTTCCCGCCGGTCTGGCCGCTGACATCGCCGCTCGCACTGACGCCCACATCATGCAACAGGCTGAGGCCGCGAAGACCGCCGCTGTCGAGGAGTTGGCGAAGGCTGTCGACAATGTCGAGAAACAGTTGACCTCAGGCAAGCGGCTCCACGACTCGCTGATCTCAAACGTCCAGAATGCCTCCCGCAATCTGCGCGAGTTCACCGACTCATTCGACAATGATCCCCGCCTGATCGAGGCCTGCGATATCGTCGATGACCGCATCGCGTCATCTACGCTTGAACAGGTTAAGAACAGTGAGACGTTGCGCTCTCAGGCAGTCCGCGCCGCGTCCACTGCAAGTAAGTCCCTCAAGCGAGTGGCATCGGCTCCCGCCGTGTCAGCACCCGCTGAGGCCGGTTCAATTCACATTGGCGACGATTCAATACTCGCCGACCTAATCGACTAATCATCCTGTAGGAGGGATATCACAATGGCAGATACAGTAATCTCAGCAACAATGGCAGAAGTGGATAAGATGATCCCCACCATGCTCGCATCCCCCGAAGGCTTCCAGCCTCTGGGCCTGATTGGCGCCCCAGCTATGGGGAAGACCATGTACTTCCAGACTCGTTTCCGCGAGCATATGGCGAACCATTACGGCGTTCAGGTCGATGACATCGGCATCGTGATCGAGAAGATCGGTCAGGCCGAAGATGCCGCCGCCGTCAATGGGCTCACCCTGCCTACCAAACTGGCCGATGGCACGCTCGCCACAGTCAAATCCAAGCCCTCGATACAGGTTCGCATCGAGGCCACCGGCAAGGAGTACGGCGTCCTGTTGCTCGACGAGGCCGCTCAGGCTGGCACCAATGTTGTGGGCTCGCTGGGCGACACCTTCAACCGCAAGGAGCATAAGGTCGGTGACTGGTCCCTGCCTGAGGGCTGGGTCGTCGTGTTCACCGGCAACCGTGTCGAAGACAAGGCCGGTTCCAAGCGCTTCCCGTTCCACCTGATCGCGGGCCGCGCCATTATGGTTAACTTGATACAGGATACTACTGGCTGGGTGCGCTGGGCTCACGGCGCCGGTATCAACCCGCTATTTGTCGGGTTCATCGACGCCGGTCTCAACAATGTCGGTTTCGCTGACGCGGTCCCGTCAGACTACGGCCCCTACCTGACACCCCGCTCAGGTGTTGCCGCCGCCGCTCACCTCGACGCCTTCATGGCCTCAGATGAGTTCGATGGCACTGAGATCCCCGCCCACATCATCACCTTGATGGCGATGAATATCGGACAGCGTGCGGCCTCTGCTCTCAATGAGTACATCAAGACCGCCGACAGCGTGCCGATGGGGCATGAGATCCTCGCCGACCCCAACGGCGCCATGGTGCCAGATGATACCGGCTTCCAGCAGTTGGCCGCGAACCGCGCCATGAACGCCATCGTGAGCGAGGCTGACGCTGACGCCGCCCTCACCTACATCGTTCGGTTGCGTCCCGACCTTCAGGTGTCGCTGGGGACCAAGCTGATTCGCCGCTCGTCGCGGGAAGGCTGGGCCATGATCTCGCCGATTGCGAACGCCTTCATCAAGAAGTTCTCCGACTTCCTGCCACTTGCCGCTGAGGAGCGATAACCATGAGAGCCAAGAAGCTATACGCCGCCACCGATGACCTGACCAACAGCCGCAAGCATGTCGCGGCCATGATCATCCTCAATGCCAAGGCGCCGGTCCACTACACCACTCTGGTCGCCACTGAGATCATCTGGACCTCAGCCATCCCCACCGCCGCCACTGACGGCGTGTGGGTGTACGTTAACCCCGACTTTTACCGCGGGTTGGCGACTGACGGTCAGCGTGCTTTCCTGCTGGGGCATGAGGTGTCGCACATCATCCTGCGTCACCCCCAGCGCAGTCTGGCCTACCAGAAGCGCGGGTTCTTTCGCCATGGCATGAAGTTCATCCACAATATCTATAACAGCGCCGCCGACTATGTCATCAATGATGACCTGATCGCCATGGGCTTGGAGCCCATCCCGCAAGGGCTGTACTCCGACACCTACAAGCGCAATGATGTTGTCGATACCGTATACGCGGACATCTATAAGGACCAGCCCGAAGAGCCTGAGGGTGGCGAGCCTGAGAGCGAAGAGGGCGGCTTCCCATCCCCTGAGTCTGGCGAGGGCGACGCCAACGAAGCTCAAGACGAGTCCGATGACGCACCTGCTGAGGACGGCGCCCCTGCTGATAACATGTCAGGGGAAGGCGACCTGCCTGCACCCGCCGGTCACGACTACCATCTCACCCCTGAGTATGAGGGCGATGCCGAAGAGCAGGCCGATGCCGCCGCTCAGGATGAATACGATATCAGCGAGGCGGTGGACCGTGGGCTGGATCAGATGGAAGCCGAAGGCAGGGACACCTCCAAGGTCTCTGAGAATCTCAGGGATGGCGGCAACCGTCACCGCTCAGACAAGCAGTCCAATGTGGCGTGGAACGCTGAGCTTGCTGATCGCGTCATGCGCGTTGGCAAGGGCGAGCGCACTAGCTTCTCCCGCATCAAGGTGCGTCAGTACGCGACCATCGGCGTGATCAGCCCTGAGACGCTGGGCGAGTTTACCCGCCTGACCGTGATCAGCGATATCTCGTCATCTGTCAGGGATGAGCCTTTCGCCGCCTACCTCAATGAGTTGGCCGCGATTCAGGATGCAGTCAACCCCATCGAAGGCGTGACCGTCCTGTGGACTAATCATGAGGTCCAGCGTGCAGACGAGGCCTACTCAAGCGACGAGCTTCTCAACCTCGACATGCCTTGGAAGGGCGGCGGCACTCAGATGTCTGCCGGTCTCGACTGGCTGGATCAGAACGGCGTCGAGTCTGACCTGATCATGGTGTTCACCGATGGCGAGTTGTACGGCGATGACTGGGACCGTCTGGCCGCTCAGGATGATCTGCTGGTCGTTCTGGACCGTGAGCCTGACCTCTACACCAAGCGTGACCTCGACAGTCACAACATCGACTACATCGTTGCTGAGGCGGCGTAACGGGGGCACTGCCCCCTTTCACTAACAAGTTATCCTGTAGGAGGGATTGATATGCAACGCAACAGAGACTACCGAATCGCCCAGCGCAAGCGAGCACTGGCAAAGGCAAAGCGAGTACTGCGTCAGAACTCAATGATTGAGTCCAGCGACGTGGAGTGGCTGGCCCCACGCATGGCCGACAATCTACGCAACTGTTCCTGTCATCTGTGTCAGGCGCCTGAGAAGGCAAAGCCCCGTCTGCGTGTGACCGCCGCTGATTTGATGGAGGCCGCATGAAGTACAAAGTCACAGTGATCGAGTCATATGAATTGGAGGTCGAGGCGAACTCAGCAGAGGACGCCAAGAACTTCATGATGGTCGGACAGCCGTGGGTCAGCGGCAGGCACTCAGATGTCTGCGGCGTCCCGCGCTGGACCGGATACCGGAGAACTGCATACGCCAGCATCCTGCCCCCAGAGAAACCAGCCGATGATGGGGGCTATCTCGACGTGCTGAATGAGATGGCACGCTACGAAGAATCGGACATGCGTCATGCTCCTAACTTGTTAAAGGATTGGTACGGGATCAGCAAGGCCGAAGCGATGCGCCTGTTCAACATGTGGATCAGGTCGCTGTCAGATGAAGAGCAACTGAGTCTTTTCTGAGAAATGTCCATAGTAGGTAAGAAAGGTTAGACGAGGGCATCACTGCCTGTTATCATCAAAACGTATCTGTAGGAGGGTATCATCATGCTTTGTAGAGAATGCTTGAGATCAAGCGGACATCACCCAAACTGCCCTGAGGCAGAGGACGCGCCAGACTCCACGTTCACCGTCTGGCGATTGGGCCACCCCGTTGACACGGTGCTCAGGTCTGAGAGCGCCATGCGAAGCGCCGCCAGTAAGCTGGGCTTTGACGCCAACATAGTCATCTCAGAGGGCGAGGCCGATATCGTAAACGAGTGCGGCATCGTGATCGGCGGTTGCTACGCTAACGAGAGCGAGGGGGACTGGCTTTATGATTAGGCTCCCGAAAAAAGATTCGCTCAACACTGACCGGATGGTGCGCTCTGCGATCTCAGGATCTGCCGGTGAACCGTACTGCTGTCTTATTCTTGACTCGTTAGGAGTAGAGGATTACAGCCATTGGTCCCTCGACGATATCCACAAGTTCTGGGATGAGGCCAGCCAGTCCGACCTGACTGTGGCCGAGTTTATTTCGTTGAAAAAAGAGGAGGTTGCGGCATGAGGGATATGACATTGCAGGAAATCATGGAGTACCTTCCCTCAGTGGTGCGCTGGATATCGTACTACAAGAAGGATTCTTTCGAGGATTCCGAAATCACCGAAGAGGACAGGGCTCGACTGCATGAGCTTGCATGGCAATTAGTCAATCTAACCAGAGAGGAGGACAGCGATGCAGACGGTAGTTAAGGGCCAGCAGTCTGGCCAGTTGATATTCTGGGATGAGAGCATGCTTGACGTGCGGAGTGTGGTGTACGCCAGCTTTGACGAGTGGGTGAAGGCGGGTAAAGACTTTGGCAATCTGCCGCTGTCCGCTGTCAAGCTGACCGACATCGACTACAAGGGCGAAGACCCTGCTGAGTTTCGCAGGGCAGTTGTCAAGTGGCTGTTGAGAAAGGCGAAAAGCGATCACCCTCCGGTGGCAGTGCTGGCAACGGGGGCGAGCGGTGAATAGCGCAATTTCTATCTGGGTGGGAGTGCTGGCATTCCTGCTCATCTTGGGAGTGGTAGGACGCGGGGACTACGAGGATGCACTCGCCGCAGAGCGCCACTACTGTAAACTGGTTGAGAGCAAGGTATGGCCTGCTTACGACCCCAACATCAACTGTGAGGAGTAATCACATGCAAAAGAAAAGATGGACGAATGAAGAGGATGATGTCATTGAGAACGGCATCAGAGAGGGGCTGAGGTACAGAGAGATTGCGGCAAAGCTCCCAGACCGAACCGAGACCGCTGTATCAAACCGAGCCCACGTCATGCGCGAGAGGTACTCGCGATATAACACTCGACGCAACAAGGAGCCTGAGGTTTCGGTTGAGGCGATCCGCTCGATTGCCGACGATAACCGCATCTGGATTGGCATGGTAAGCGCGTCGATTGCGGCGTTCTGCTCCCTGCTCACGCTCCTAATCTGCATCGGAGCAATGTTCGCTTGAGCAAAGACGCGCAGATAGCCGTGGAAGCGGCAACCCAGATGGCTGAAACGTGGGGGGTGGACGTTGCGATTATGTCTGACCTCAGCGTCAAGCCGGTGTATGAGGCAACGGGCACTGTGCTAGAGATAGTGCGGTGCCCCGCCCCTTTGAAAAAACGGCTTCGTGAAGTAGACTGATCTGGGGCACACTCCTACACGGCGAGCGGTGGCGTCGTTAGAGACTATGTTTGCCCCGATCCCTTGTGATAAGGCATAGTTTCATCCACCGCTCCTTAAATGACGGGTAGGGTTTCGGCCCCCCGCCATCCTCCTCTCAGCGATCCACTCCAGCCCTTTCTTCAGGGTGACAAGCCGGTCCTTGGATTTCGACACATCCCACCCGTGGATCACGACCTCTTCGACAAGGTACTTTGCAAAATCCCCGTACCGTTTGCCGACCAGATTGAGCGTCCTGCCGTAGCGCATCAGGGCATCAGACGCCATTGAGTCTGGGTTGGCCTCGCCAGAACCCACCTCATACCTCAGCGGCTTGGCAAAGATACCCGCCTTCATCGCCTGATTGAGGAGGTACTCCCCAGCTTGATGCTCGCCCAGCGTCAGCAAGCCATTCATCAGATACCGATCAATCAGCGTCTGATCCATCACCTTGGCCCGAGGCATCGTGCCGCCCTCGACCATCACAGCATGGCGCTTGTGTATTTCTTTGGTCCCTAGGTCTGTGTGTAACTTGTTAGTCATAAGAATCCTTCCCGGGTGCCCGGGATTTGTCCCCGGATAATTGAAATCACTGCTGAGAACTTGTTAACAGCACTAAAACTCATCGAAGTCATCCCACTCCCGACCACGCAATTTGGACAGCGCCTTGGGCGAAGGCTCGGGTGCGGCAACATGCTCCGTGTATGTACCGTTAGACATGTTGTAGTTAAGATGGGCGACACCCTGCGATCCCACCCACTTGAATCTCGACTTCCAGCAATGAATCTCAACCGACTCATCTGTCCGGTGAACTGTCACCCCTAGGTCAGCTTTGGCAAACCATGCCGCCGAACCGGAAATATTCATGCCCTTGGGCACTGCATAGGTGCCGTCTTCTCGGGGATCCATCTTCTGGGGGTGGGCGACAAACCAGACGTGGATGCCGTGGGCCTTAGCAAAGCTGGTGATTCGGGTCAGCATCTGGCTGATATTGCTGTGCTCTTCCTGACTGCTTGACTCAATGTAATTGTACGGGTCGATGATCAGACCCCTGACCCCCATACGCATGACCGCCTGCTTAGCCCTGTCGATGATTGAGTCTATCGTGCTGAGACCCCCATCCTTAGACTCCAGAAACACGAAATGGTCATTGATAAACTCGACAGCTTCCCCAAGCTCATCCTCTGTCATGCGCTGACTGAGTCCGGTGTAGAACGGCTTGCCCGAAACCTTCTCGGCGAGCTTGGCTATGTGCATGTGGGGAGGGTTCTCAAACGAGCAGACCGCAAACTTCCATGACTCTCGCCGTGCTAGGTTGATCATGATCTGGTCGATGAACTCTGACTTGCCGCTTGATGGCATGCCGGTGACCACCGAAAGCTGGCCTTCTGCGATGGTGAACAGGTCATCAATAGCATCAAATCCAGTTGACGCTCCCCTGCCGTGACCATTCTGATAGATATCTTTTACCGCATCGAGATACTCGCTGGCGCCATACACCCCAGACAATGGAACTGGCTCGGGATTGTCAAAGATCCGGCGGGTTTCATCTGCACCTAACTTGTTAACAGCATCATTTGCATCCTTGGCGCCCTCGGGGAACCTGACCCGCCAGCACTTTGCTCTGCCCACTCGACGGGCAATCTCTTCTGCCAGCGCCTCCCCTGCCTCATCCGCATCTGTTGCCAGCACGACCTTCTTACAGCGGTCCAAACGCTCGCGCTCATTCCAGATAAACGCAAACTTCTTGTCCTCTTCGGGGTCGATGCGATTGTGGGATACCTTTATCGGCGCCCCATTAGGGCAGGAAACAGCCTTAATTCCGATACTAGCCAGAGCGATAACATCACACTCGCCCTCGACTATCGTTAATTCCTCGGCCTCTTCCTCTATGTTTTCGATGCCGTAAAAGGATCTTGGTGCGCCATCACAGGTGAACCCCTTCCCTTCGACAGAGCGCCACTTGATGGCAGATGGATTTTCCCGCGTGCCGTACACAAACCCGACAGCCTCCTTCTCGACGCCACCGAAGAATTTGGTGCCGGTGGTCATCAGTGGGAGTTCGTTGAGATTATCCACCTGCACGCCGCGGGCAGAGAAAAAGCTCTTAACAAGTTCTACATTGTAATTTAGTTGGGTTGGTATCTTTACTACTTTCTCTTGATTCATGTGAGCCTCATAGAATTTTTTACGCCTGTATGACCCCGACAGTCCGCAGTGGTGACAGTGATACAGTGTTTGGTCGGGCTTAACAGTGATTGAAAGTGTCTTTATGCTTTTCTTTTTGCGTGCGTCTGAGCAATCGGGGCAACGCTCTCTGGCGTCTTGGTTGTGACTCAGAACGAAGTCTTCCAAGCTGTTCATTTGTTTGACTACCTCCTACTTTCATGCTATTGGTAGCCCTAGGAATGTACTAGACTAGAATATTCCTATTTAAATATAGGTATATACCTAGCCTAGAACCTTTCTAGGGTTGATACTCTCTTGAGTCTTAATGCCCCCGCAAGGGGGCTTTTTTATGCACACTGCGACAACTCCTCCATCACCATCCGCGCAACGACCTTCTGTTGCGTGCGGCTCAGAAGAAGCATTTCATCCAGTGCGTCTTGCAATCCGACAGGAAACCCTGCTATGTAGCAATGGTTAATAAAAGCTGGGGATTTCAGATACTTAATCGCGGCTTCACGGTCATCTTGGTGGTTACAAACCAAGTCTTTGATGGCCTGAAAAATGACCTTGCTGTAAACGATTTTATAGGTGTTCGACACTTATCTCTGCGCGTGGATTGTCTTTGTCCACTCCCCCCCAATAAATATGCTTCTCTTTAACCTGTCTGTCGTTTTTATATATCAATCCCTGCATGCAGTCCAGAATTAACGACTCATCGAGGTCAGGTCGGCGGCTCGCGTAGTAAATTGTGATCGAAACCGAGACATCCTCCTCGATCAGCGTGTCACTTTTTGCACATTGTTTTTCAAATGACTTGACGTAAGCCAGCGCCTTGCTGGATTTGATGAACATGGGTCGTCCACTCTTACTCTTAACAAGTCTACGACTATTTGCCTTGCTACAGGGCTCTCCAAGAATCACCATAGACACCTTTGACATATATTTTCTCCTACGTTAACATCCGTCGTCCCACATTGAGGAGTGTATCACGGTGAGCAAAATGGGACGTTACGTCTACGATTTACAGGTGGCTGAGGAGGCCGAGTTTTATGGACATTCAAATCGAGAAGCATGTACCAATGCCGAAGCGGACGAAGATACCGGAGTTGCCACTAGCGGCAATGGAAGTTGGAGATTCGTTTGTGGCGCCAATCAATGCGAGCGATCAGACGGAGGTAAGGGCTCTGAGACAGCGCATCTCCCGCTGGCAACGGGACCGATACCCTATGAAATTCTCCGTCGTTCGTGATGGCGAGCAGATGAGGGTGTTCAGAGTCGCGTGATAATCACCAACCACACAAACCTACCTGAGCCTGTATTTAAGGCGCTGACGCACAGTGACTATTCAAGGGGTCACAGCAACCGCTCAGTCACCCAACTGATAGACAGTCCCCGTGTCCGCATTCTCCGAAAGGAGCATGACGACGAGATCACGGAAGATGTGTCTGACATGTTGTGGAGTGTTCTGGGCACGTCAGTACACGCGATGTTTGAACGGCATCAACCCGAGGGGCATATCGTTGAAGAGCGGTTGTTTGCAGAGGTTGACGGGTGGAGTATCAGTGGGGCGATTGATTTACAGCGTTCCGAAGCTGACGGCACGATGACCATCATGGATTACAAATGCACCTCAGTGTGGTCTGTTATTCATGGCAAAGTCGAGTGGCATAAGCAACTCAACTTCTACGCATGGCTTGCCGAGCAGAAAGATGAGGTCGAGGTGACTGGCTTACAGATTGTTGCTGTCCTGCGTGACTGGCAAAGGTCGAAGGCCAAGATCGAAACCAATTACCCGCTGGCGCCAATCGTTATCGTGGACATTCCGCTCTGGTCGCCAGAGGAAAGGGATGACTATGTCCGCGGCAGGGTGAAAATCCACCAGCAAGCCGAGTACGAACGGCTTACAGGTGGGCACATACCCCACTGTAGTGACGAAGAGCGGTGGAAGCGTGAGGACACGTTTGCTGTCAAGAAAAAGGGCAACAAGCGAGCACTGCGTGTATTCAACAGCATGGCAGAGGCAGAGGCCTTTGCAGAGGAGTCATCGGATCGTGAGATCGAGGAACGGGCAGGCAGATGCGTCCGTTGCGATGACAACTGGTGCCGTGTGGCGCAATGGTGCGAACAGTATGAAAACGAGGCATGGTCGTGATCGAGCAAGACCCTGAGTTTTACCGCAAGGTTGTGGCGATGAACCAAACATCAAAGCACCTGCTCAAAATAACCGTCAGCGGCGACACCGTCCGGTTCTATCTTTCCGATAAACATGTTGGAGATATGGCTACTGGGCTGTTTTTCCGCCTGACACCACAAGAAATCTGGCAAACCCTAGGAGTATCAAGTGACCACAAAAAAGACTGGCTCTCATGAAGAGCCGCAGGAATACCTCGCGGTATTAACACTCAAGGTGTCGGGAACGATACAGGAATGTGTTGTCCTGCGAATATCTGGGTATGAAGATGAGGATGCACACACGAAGGCTAGGCAGATTTGCAGTAGCATAACCGCTGACCTTTCTGCGGATTGTGTAGATCAAAAAGACTGCCCAAACCATCCCCAGTGGAGCGTCCTCACCATTCAGAAAGAGCATGGTGATGGCGCAATCGCTGATCTTTTCCTTGAGGACGACATCACCAAGCTAGACTCGCGCTGGCTGGCAAACGCCCTTGGGGTACGCCGTTGCACCGAGTATTGGACGAAAGTTTCTCAAGGGGAGATTTTGCATGACTGCGCCTAAATCACAACACACATACGCCAGCGTATGGAAAACACTGAGCGCCATAGACTGCTCTGACAAGGCAGAAAAAAAGAACGGGCTGACCTATCTGTCATGGGCGTGGGCATGGGGCATCCTGATGGAGCATTACCCTGAGGCCACATACCAGTTCCTCAATGAGGAGTGGGACAATCAAGGTCACGTCACGGTGTGGGTTAGCGTCAAGATAGGGGAGCTTGATCGGCTTATGTGGTTGCCGGTCATGGACTACAAGAACAAGGCCATTCCCAACCCAGACACCAGAGCCGTCTCAGACACCCGAATGCGCTGTCTGACCAAGTGTCTAGCGATGTACGGGCTGGGCCACTACATCTACGCTGGCGAAGACCTTCCCCCTA
>Ga0129348_1000611_pt1 | contig 12959 bp, 20 predicted proteins | sample CPBDNA_4_FD_94424 | JGI IMG/M metagenome (GOLD analysis project Ga0129348, IMG submission 94424) | Freshwater to marine salinity gradient microbial communities from Chesapeake Bay, USA - CPBay_Sum_27_0.8_DNA | ecosystem: Environmental > Aquatic > Marine > Coastal | place: USA: Chesapeake Bay...
CATGGCGTCGGCCGAGAGAACGCGTCCGCTGCCGCCGGCCGTGCGCTCGAAGCGGCCGCGGATTTTGCCGCGGCGGAGGAAGCCGTCATAGTGACGCTGCAGCAGGTAGGTCTCCACTTGGCGCATGGTGTCGAGGGTGACGCCGACGATGATGAGCAGACCCGTGCCGCCGAAGAACTGCGCGGTCATGTAGGGCACGTTCATGCTCTGGGCGAGCAGTTGCGGCAGGACCGCGATGATGGTGAGGAAGACGGCGCCGGCGAAGGTCAGGCGCGTCATGGTGTAATCGAGAAAATCGGCGGTGGGTTTGCCGGGGCGCACGCCGGGGATGAATCCGCCGTATTTTTTGAGATCGTCGGCGATTTGCGCGGGCTGGAACTGGGTGGCCACCCAGAAATAGCTGAAGAAGAAAATCATCGCGCCGAAGAGCACGTAGTGCGGCCAACCGGTGGCCAGCAGGGCGGAAAGTTCGTTGGCCCAGCGCTGCGTGGGGAAGGCCATGCTGAGGATGGTCGACGGGAAGAGGAGGATGGCCTGGGCGAAGATGATCGGCATGACGCCCGCGTAGTTGACCTTGAGCGGCATGTATTGCGTCTGACCGCCGTAGACTTTCCGCCCGACCACGCGTTTGGCGTATTGCACGCTGATGCGGCGGGTCGCCTGGGTCACGGCAATGACTGCGGCAATGACAATGATCAAAAACGCGATGAGCAGAACGAGAACCACCGGACTGACCGGAGCCGCTTCGCCACCGGTGGGCACGAAGGTGCGCCAGGCTTGGATCAAGCCGGCGGGCAACTGGGCAAGGATGCCGACGGTGATGATGATGGAAATGCCGTTGCCGATCCCGCGCTCGGTGATCTGGTCGCCCAACCACACGAGGAACATGGTTCCCGCGGTGAGGGTGATCACGGTGAGGAGGCGGAAGCCGAGACCGGGATCGGAGACGAGCGGGACGCCGAGACGGTTGATGGTGTCCATGATGCCCGGCAGGAACGGGTTCGACTCGGGGCTCTCGAAGGACAGTGCAAGCAGGTAGCCCTGGAAGAGGCAGAGAATGATGGTGACGTAGCGGGTGTATTGGGAAATTTTCTGGCGTCCACCGTCTTCGCGCGAAAGGCGCCCGAGACGCGGGATGACCGCGGTCATGAGCTGCATCATGATGGACGCGCTGATGAAAGGCATGATGCCGAGGGCGAAGATGGCGCAGTTGCCGAGCGCGCCGCCGCTGAAGAGGTTGAAGAGGGCGGCCACCCCGCCGCCGGTCTGTGCATCGGCCACGTTGATGAACCACTGGCGCAGGACCTCGGCGTTGATCCCCGGGGCCGAGATGACCGAGCCGGCGCGCACGATGACGATCATGGCCAGCACGAAAAGCACGCGCTGGCGCAACTCGGGGATTTTGAAAATGTTGGTGAAGGCGGAGATCATGGGGAGTTGATCAAAGTCGATTCGTCGCCGGAGACGGCGACGCTACAAAGGTAGGGACACGCGGCTCGCGTGTCCGGATCGGATGGAACGGACGAGCGGGCCGCTCGTCCCTACCCACGGCCTTGTCCACCTCCTTCATCGGCTCAGGCAATCGTGCCGCCGGCGGCTTCGATCTTGCGCTTGGCCGCTTCGCTGAACTTGGCGCCGGAGATGGTCAGTTTTTTGGTGATCTCGCCGCGGGCGAGGATTTTCACGCCGTCGACCGAACCGCGGACGAGCCCTTCCTTGCGCAGGGCGGCTTCATCGACGGTCGCACCGTCGGCGAAGTCGTTGAGGTCGTCGAGATTGACGATGGCGTAGTGCGTCTTGAAAGCGGCGTTGTTGAAGCCGCGCTTGGGCAGGCGGCGGATGAGCGGCATTTGCCCGCCTTCGAACCCGAGACGGATGCTGCCGCCGGAGCGGGCTTTTTGTCCCTTGTGTCCTTTGCCGCTGGTTTTGCCCTTGCCCGAGCTTTCGCCGGAGCCGAGGCGCTTGCGGCGTTTTTTCGCGCCGGGACGGGGTGAGAGGTTGTGCAGTCGCATGGTGGTCAGGCGGTGACCGCTTCGACGGCGGTTTCCGCTTTGCTGGGCTTCATCTTGATGCCGCGCACGCGGAAGATTTCCTCGCGCGGACGGAGTTTCGAAAGGGCTTCGAGGGTGGCTTTGACCACGTTGGCGTGGTTGTTCGAGCCGAGCGACTTGGCCAGCACGTCGCGGATACCGACCGCTTCGCAGACGGCGCGGACGCCGCCGCCGGCGATGATGCCGGTGCCGGGCGAGGCCGGGCGGAGGAGAACGCGGCCGCCGCCGAATTCACCGCTCACCTCGTGCGGGATGGTGTTCTCGGCGAGGGAGAAATTTTTCATGGCCTTGCGCGCGGAGTCGGAGGCCTTGCGGATGGCCTCGCTGACTTCCTTGGCTTTGCCGAAGCCGCAACCGACGCGGCCTTTGTGGTCGCCCGTCACGATGAGGGCGCTGAAGCTGAAGCGGCGGCCGCCTTTGACGACTTTGGCGCAGCGGTTGATGAAAACGACTTTCTCGACCGTGTCGGAAGGTTCTTTGGGTTCTTCTTTGCGGCGGTTGTCGCGGCGCCCGGTGTTGCGTTCGGATGGAGGCATGGTGTTGTTAGAATTCGAGGCCGGCTTCGCGCGCGGCGTCGGCGAGGGCTTTGACCTTGCCCTGGTATTGGAAGCCGCCACGGTCGAAGACGACTTTGGAAACGGATTTGGCCTTGGCGCGGTCGGCCACCAGCTTGCCCACGGTCTGGGCGTTGGCCACGTTGGCGCCGGGCTTGGCCGCTTTTTCCTGCGTGCTGGCCGCGGCGAGGGTCACGCCCTTGGTATCGTCGATGACCTGCGCGCGGATGTGGCGGCCGGAGAAGTTGACCGCGAGGCGCGGACGCTCGGGCGTGCCGGCGACTTTTTTGCGGATGCGCTGGTGGCGGAGTTTGAGGCTGTCTTGGCGTGTCATGGCGTTTACTGGACGGTTTTGCCTTCTTTGCGACGGACCTGCTCGTCGGCGTAACGCACGCCCTTGCCCTTGTAGGGTTCGGGCGGGTAGTAGGCGCGGATGTTGGCCGCGACTTGGCCGACCAGCTGGCGGTCGATGCCCTCGATGACGAGTTTGGTGTTCTCGTTGACGGTGATTTTGATGTCCTTCGGGATCTCGAAAACGATCGGATGGGAGAAGCCGAGCGAGAGGTTGAGCTTCTGTCCCTGCACGGCGGCTTTGAAGCCGACGCCCTGGATCTCGAGGTTGCGGGTGAAGCCGGTGCTGACCCCGGTCACCATGTTGTTGAGCAGGGCGCGGGAGAGTCCGTGCAGCGCGCGGACTTGGCGGTTCTCCGACTTGCGTTGCAGCACGAGGGTCTCGCCCTCGACCTTGCCCTCGATGCCTTCGGGAAGTTGCCAGGAAAGTTTGCCTTTCGGTCCCTCGACCTGCACGGAGCGGTCGGCTGCCAAGTTCACTTTGACCTTGGCCGGGAGCGTGACGGGTTTGTTGCCGATGCGTGACATGGTTTCGATCCTCCTTACCAAACGTAGGCCAGCAGTTCGCCGCCGACTTTCTGGCGGCGCGCCTCGCGTCCGCTGAGCACGCCGCGCGACGTGGAAACGATGGAAATGCCCATGCCGCCGAGGACGCGCGGGATGTCTTCGGCCCCGACGTAGCGGCGCAGACCCGGGCGGCTGACGCGCTTGAGGCCGGTGATGGCCGGGGTCTTGTCGGCGAACTTGTTGACGATGCGCAGCTGCGGCTTGCCCTCGGACTTCACTTCGAAATCGGTGATGTAGCCTTCCTTTTTGAGGATGGCGGTGATGTCGGCCTTGAGGCGCGAGTAAGGGACGAGCAACTCGGCCTTGCCGGCGCGGCTGGCGTTGCGCAGGCGGGTCAGGAGGTCGGCGATGGGATCGTTGGAGGTCATCAGGATGCTTGGGCGGCGGGTTTCTTGGCGCGGTCGGTGAAGGGCATGCCGAGTTCGCCGAGGAGCGACTTGGCCTCCTCGTCGGTGCGGGCCGTGGTGACGATGGTCACATCGAAGCCGACGTTGCGCTTGATTTTATCGAGTTCGATCTCGGGGAAGATGCTCTGGTCGGCCACGCCGAGGGTGTAGTTCCCCTGGCCGTCGAAAGCCTTCGGCGAAATGCCGCGAAAGTCGCGGATTTTGGGCAGCGCGGTTTTGATCAGGCGCTCGAGGAATTCATACATGTTGCGTCCGCGCAGGGTGACCTTGGCCCCGATGGGCTGGTCCTTGCGCAGCTTGAAGTTCGAGATGCTTTTCTTCGACTTGGTGCGCACGGGCGTCTGGCCGGTGATGGTCTGCAGCTCGCTGACGGCGATTTCCAGCGCCTCCTTGGGGTCCTGGGCGGAGCCGACCGAGGTGTTGATCACGACCTTCTGCAGGCGCGGGATCTGGTGCGGGTTGGTGTAACCGTGCCGGGACTTGAGCGCCGGCACGACGCGCCCGGTGTATTCCTTGTAAAGTTCGACTTCCATGGGTTACTTCGCCTTGGCTTTGGCGGTCTCTTTTTTGGCGGCTTCGATCCGCTTGACGTTGGAAATGTGGATGGGTCCCTCTTTCTCGACGATGGCGCCGCTCGGGTGCTCCTGCGATTTGCGGGTGTGCTTTTTGATCAAGCGCACGCCTTCGATGAGGACCTGGTTTTTGCCGCGCAGGACCTGCAGGACCTTGCCTTCGGCACCGCGGTGGTTGCCGGCGATGACGCGGACGATGTCGTTTTTGCTGACGTGGGTCTTGATACGGTTCATAGCACCTCCGGGGCGAGGGAAACGATCTTCATGAAATTTTTCTCGCGCAGTTCGCGGGCCACGGGGCCGAAGATGCGGGTGCCGCGCGGATTGAGGTCCTTGTCGATGATGACGATGGCGTTGGTGTCGAAGCGCAGGGCCGAACCGTCGGGCCGCTTGAGCGGTTGGCGGGTGCGGACGATGACGGCGCGGACGACCTCGCCTTTTTTCACCGTGCCGCCGGCGGAGGCTTCCTTGACGTTGGCGGTGATGACATCGCCGACCGAGGCGAAAGCCGATTTCTTGCCGATGACGCCGATCATGGTGGCCATGCGGGCCCCCGAATTGTCGGCGACGTCGAGACGTGAGCGGAGCTGGATCATGGCGTGTTCAGTGCTTGAGGATTTCGACGAGGCGCCAGCGCTTGTTCTTGCTCAGCGGGCGGGTCTCCATGATGAGGACTTTGTCGCCGGCCTTGGCCTCGTTCTTCTCGTCGTGGGCGTGGAATTTGGCGCTTTGCTTGATGATTTTGCGGAAACGCGGGTGCGGGACGCGGTTGACGGTGCGGACGACGACGGTCTTGTCCATCTTGTCCGAGACGACCTCGCCGACGACGGTTTTGCGGATGCCGCGCGCGGCGGCGGTGGTGGTGGCGGTGTCGCTCATGATTTGGCTGCTGCTTTGATTTTCTGCGAGAGGAACGTCTCGACCCGCGCGACCTCGCGGCGGAGGGTGCGGATGAGGGACGGTTTCTCGAGTTGACCGCTCTGCTGTTGCAGACGGAGGTTGAAAATCTCGTGGCGCAGTTCGCGCTTGCGGCCGCGGAGTTCATCCACGCTGAGTTCGGCGATTTCCTTGGTCTTCATGGCGTCAGGAGGCGTGGTGGCGGGTGATGAATTTGGTGCGCACGGGCAGCTTGTTGGCCGCGAGGCGCAGGGACTCGCGGGCCACGCTCTCGGGCACGCCGTCCAATTCGAAAAGGATGTTCCCCGGGCGCACCACGGCGACCCAGTATTCCGGCGCGCCTTTGCCTTTACCCATGCGGGTTTCGGGCGGGCGGGCGGTGACGGATTTGTCGGGGAAAATACGGATCCACAGTTTGCCTTTGCGCTTCATGTTGCGCGTGAGGGCGACACGGGCCGCCTCGATCTGCACGTTGGTGATCCACGCGCGGTCGAGGGTCTGCAGTCCGAATTCGCCGAAGTCGATGTTGGTATTGCGCGAGGCGTTCCCCTTGCGGCTTCCCCGCTGGGACTTCCGGAACTTCACGCGTTTGGGCATCAAGGGCATGGCACGTTCTCCTTAAAAAATCATTCGGCGACCGCCGTGGCGGCCACTTCGGGCGACGGCGTGATTTCGGCGGCGGGTTTGTCTTCGCGCTCCGAGACTTTGGGTTCGGCTTCCTCGGCTTTGCAGATCCAGCATTTGATGCCGATGTTGCCGGCCGTGGTTTGGGCTTCGGCGAAGCCGTAATCGATCGGCGTGCGCATGGTGTGCAGCGGCACTTTGCCTTCGCGATACCATTCGGTGCGGGCGATCTCCGCGCCGCCGAGGCGGCCGGAGCAACGGACCTTGATGCCGAGCGCGCCCTGTTCCATGGCGATCTGCACGGCTTTTTTCATGGCGCGACGGAAGCCGATGCGGCGCTCGAGTTGTCCGGCCACGCTCTCGGCGACGAGTTGCGCGTCGGTCTCGGGCGAGCGCACTTCCTGGATGTCGATCTTGACCTGCCGGTCGCCGCTGATGGCGGAGACTTCCTTGGTCATGTTCTCGATTTCGGAGCCTTTGCGGCCGATGACGAGTCCCGGGCGGGCGGTGAAAATGGTGACGCGCAGGCTGTTCCAGGCGCGTTCGATAACGATCTTGGAGACAGCGGCCTGGCGGAGTTTCTTTTTCAGGTATTCGCGGATTTTGAGGTCGGCGTGCAGGTTGTCGGCGAACTCGCGGCGCGGGGCATACCACTTCGACCCCCAGTCGCGCGAGAGGGGGAGGCGGAAGCCGATCGGATGAACTTTTTGTCCCATGGTGTTATTTGGTTTCCTCCGCGGCGGGGGCGGCGGCGGTCTCGGCCGGCGCCGCGGGCGCGTCGGCTTTTTTGGTCTCTTCTTTCTTCACCGCGGGTTTTTTCTTCGCGGCGGGTTTTTTGGAAGCGGTCTTTTTCTTCGCGGCCTTTTTGGTCTCGCGCGTGACGATTTCGATCTCGTCGGTCAGGATGATGCGGATGTGGCTGGTGCGTTTGCGGATCGGACCGGCGCTGCCGCGGGCCTTGGGGATGAAGCGCTGGAACGTCGGTCCCTCGCCGACCACCGCTTCGCGCACGACGAGAGCTTCGACGCGGGCTTGGTGGTTGTTCTCGGCATTGGCCACCGCGCTCTTCAGCGTTTTGGCCACCAGTCCGGCGGCTTTCTTCGGCGTGAAGGCAAGCAGATCGAGGGCCTGCTGCACGGGCAGTCCCTGGATCTCGCGCGTCACCTCGCGCGCCTTGAACGGCGAGATGCGGGCGAATCGGTAAATCGACCTGGTTTCCATTTTTAAAATTTTCTTGGTGTTTGTTTGTTCCTAGCGGCGGGCGTCCACCCGGAGGCGGTCGCCCGTTTTTATCGAGTCCTCTTCGGACACGAGATTCTGGATGACGGCGCCGCTGATGCGGTCGCGCACGTCGATGACGCGGACGTCTCCCACGCGGCGGTTGTCGCGCCACACTTGGAAGGGCATGCCGACTTTCACCCCGGCGTTGCGGCCGATGTTGGCCACCACGAGGGCGAATTCCGGCTTCACTTCCACCACGGTGGCGTCGGTCAGCGTCGGTCCCCCGGCTTGCGCGTCGAGCGGCCCGCCTCCCCCCACCCCCAACACGCGGTCGGCGGCGCGGAGTTCCGTCTCGAGCACGGCGCGGGCCTCGGCCTGCGCGGTGCGGGAGCGGTTCATGGCCTCGAGCAAAGTCTTGGCCTCGGCCTGAGCCGCAGGGTCGGAGCCATTGGCCGCTTTGGCGGTCAGCTCCTTCTCGAAGGCTTCGCGTTCCGCGTTGTCGGCCGTTTCCACGCTTTTGAGGAAAATTTGCACTCCCTCGGCGAGGGCGAGCAGTCGCTCGAGCAGCAGTCCGTTTTCTTTCTGCTGGCGGGTCAGTTCGTTGACGGTGGAAAGGAGGCGCTCCTCGATTTCCCCGCCGCCGTCGGTTCCCGGCGCCAGCGCGTCGAATTTGGCCTGCAAATCCTCGGCTTGCCGTTTGAAGATCTCGGCCTCGCTGTTGGCGAGGGCCAAGCTCTCGGTCAGGCTGCGGATGGACTCCCGCGCGAGCAGCAATTGCTCGTCGAGGCGCGCCGTTTTCGCGGCGTCCCCAGAATCCCGGTCTGTCAAAGAACTGCGGCTTTGCGCGGAGGCGATTCCGGCCAGGGTGATCAAAAGACACCCGGCCAGGAAAAACCTGCCGCTCGCGGCCACGTTTATTTCGTCACTTTCGCCGTATGCGATCCGTGTTTCTTGAAGATACGCGTGGGCGAGAATTCGCCGAGCTTGTGCCCGACCATGTTCTCGGTGACGAAAACCGAATTGAAAATTTTCCCGTTGTGCACGAGGAAGGTGTGCCCGACGAAGTCCGGCGTGATCATCGAACGGCGCGACCATGTCTTGATGGGCTTCTTGGCGCCGCCTTCGTTCATGCGGTCGATTTTTTCGAGCAGGTGGGCCTCCACGAAGGGGCCTTTTTTGAGCGATCTGGCCATGGCTTAATTCTTCTTCTTGCTCTTGCGGCGCTCGATGATGAAGCGGTCCGACGGTTTGTGTTTCTTGCGGGTTTTGAATCCTTTGGCGAGCTGGCCCCACGGGCTGACCGGGTGCTGGCGTCCGCCGCCGCCCTTCGACTTGCCGTTGCCGCCGCCGTTCGGGTGGTCGATGGGGTTCATGACCATGCCGCGGACGGTCGGGCGGATGCCGAGCCAGCGGGAACGTCCGGCTTTGCCGCTGGAGACGTTCATGTGCTCGGAGTTGCCAACCTGACCCATGGTGGCGTGGCATTTGCCGTTGAGCTTGCGGATTTCGCCGGAGGGCATTTTGACCAGCGCATAGCCGGCTTCGAAGTTGTTGAGCACGGCCTGCTGTCCGGCGCTGCGCGCGACCTGTCCGCCGCGACCGGGGACGAGTTCGATATTGTGGATGGCCGAGCCGGGCGGGATGCGCTCGAGCGGCAGGGAGTTGCCCACTTCGGGCGCGGCGTCGGGGCCGGAGCAAACCTTCATGCCGACCTTCAAACCGTCGGGGGCGAGGATGTAGGCCTTTTCGCCGTCCGCGTATTGCAGAAGGGCGATGCGCGCGGTGCGGTTCGGGTCGTATTCGATGGCCACGACGTCGGCGGTCGCGCCGTGCTTGCGGCGTTTGAAATCGATGAGGCGCAGCTTGCGTTTGTGGCCCCCGCCGGTGTGGCGGCAGGTGATGCGCCCTTGGTTGTTGCGGCCGCCGGTGCGCTTGCGCGTGGTGACGAGGCTCTTCTCCGGCTTCTTCTTGGTGACCTCCTCGAAGGACGGGAGGGCCTTGAAGCGCGCGGCGGGCGTGAGCGGACGGAAAGTTTTGAGTGCCATGGCGTGACGTGCGGTTAGACGAGGTCGAGTTTTTCGCCCTCTTTGAGCGTGATGATGGCCTTCTTCCAGTGCGGGCGGCGTCCGAAGTCGGCGCGGCGTTCGCGCTTCTTCTTGCCGGCGTAGTTGGCCGTGTTGACCGAGACGACTTTCTTCTGGAAAAGGCTTTCGATGGCCGCCTTGATCTCGAGCTTGTTGGCCGCGGGATTGACCTCGAAAACGTATTTGTTCCCCTTCTCCGTGAGAACGGTGGATTTTTCGGTCAGGCGGACAGTGCGGATGATGTCGAAGGGCTCTTTCATGCTGCCGTCCTTTCGGAAATTTTGGCGAGGGCGTCGCCGGTCAGGAGAATTTTGTCATAGCGGAGCAGGTGCTCCGGGTTGACGTCCGACGCGCTGACGAGGAGGACGTTGCCCACGTTGCGCGCGGCGCGGAAGGTCGTCTCTTCGAAGGCGGGCGAAACGAGGAGCACGTTGCGCGCGTCCTTCGCGTTCGTTTTGACATACGAAATGAATTTCGCCGTCTTGCCGTCGGGGATGGCCGGGGCCTCGACGAGGAGAACGTCGCCGGCGAGGATGCGGGCGCTGAGCGCTTTGCGCAGGGCCAACTTGCGCACCGACTTGGGCGTCTTCTTCGAATAGTCGCGGGGCTTGGGTCCGAAGACCACGCCGCCGCCGCGCCAGATGGGCGAGGATTTGTAACCGGCGCGGGCGCGGCCCGTGCCTTTTTGGCGCCAGGGTTTGGCGCCGGAGAGATTCACTTCGGCTTTGGTCTTGGTGTTGGCCGATCCGGTGCGGCGGTTGGCGCGCAGGGCGGTGACCACATCGTGGACAGCCTGGGTGCCCTTGCCATTCTCGATGATGGCAATGTTGGCCTTCTTGGCCTCGGCGGCGGTGAGAACTTTGGCGCTCATGGGTTACTTCTTCTTGGCGGATTTCTTTTTCGACGGGCGGACCACCACGTAGGTGCCCTTGGCGCCGGGGACCGCGCCGCTGACAAGGATGACGCCGTCTTCCTCGCGGACTTGGACCACTTGCAAATTCTGCACGGTGACGCGCTCGTCGCCCATGTGGCCGGGCATGCCCATGTTTTTCCACACGCGCCCCGGGGTGGAGCGGTTGCCGATGGCGCCGGTGCGGCGGTGCATCATGGAACCGTGACTGGCCGGCTGGCCTTGGTAATTGTGCCGCTTCATCGCGCCTTGGAAGCCTTTGCCCTTGGACTGCCCGATAACGTCGACGAACTGGCCGACTTCGAAGGTGCCGACGGAGAGGTCGGCTCCCGCTTCGGCGGTGCCGTCGCGGAATTCGCGGATGAAACGCTTCGGCGTGGACGAAGTTTTGGCGAAGTGGCCGGTCTGCGCCTTGGAGACGCGCGAGGGCTTCTGGTCGTCGAACCCGACCTGGACCGCGACGTAGCCGTCGGTCTCCGCGGTCTTGACCTGCAGGACCTTGTTGCCTGCCGCGGCGATGACCGTGACCGGCGTGGACACGCCCTTGTCGTCGTAGACGCGGGTCATGCCGAGTTTTTTACCGAGTAATCCGAGGCTCATGGTGGCGACTAAATTTGGATGTTGATGTCGACGCCCGCCGGGAGGTTGAGCCGGCGAAGTTCATCCACCGTCTTGGCGGTGGGGTCGAGAATGTCGAGGAGGCGCTTGTGGGTGCGGCGCTCGAATTGGTCCATGGATTTTTTGTCCACGTGGGGCGAGCGGTTGACCGTCCAGCGCTCGATCTTGGTCGGGAGCGGCACGGGGCCGGCCACGGCGGAACCGCTGCGCTTGGCCGTCTCGACGATCTCGAGGACGGAGCGGTCGAGCAGCATGTGGTCGAAAGCCTTGAGGCGGATGCGTATGCGGGGTGCGGCCATGGTGGTTATTTCTTCTGGCTGTCGAGCACGGCGGCGAGCACCTGCGACGGCACTTGTTCAAAGTGGGACGGCTCCATGGAATAGGAGGAACGGCCTTTGGAAAGGGAGCGGATGGCCGTGGCGTAACCGAACATTTCGGCCAGGGGCACCTCGGCGGTGATGGTGGTGAGGTTGTTCTTGGTGTCGATGCCGAGGATCTTGGCGCGGCGGCGGTTCAGGTCGCCCATGATGTCGCCTTGGAATTCGTCGGGCGTGATGTTTTCCACCTTCATGATGGGCTCGAGGAGGATGGCCTTGGCTTTCTTCAGCGCATCCTTGAGCGAGAAAATGGCGGCGAGTTTGAAGGCCATTTCGTTGGAGTCCACCTCATGGAAGGACCCGTCGACGATGTCGACGTGCACGTCGATGACCGGATAGCCGCCGACAATACCGTTGAGGACGCCTTCCTCGATGCCCTTGATGCAGGCCGGGATGTAGTCCTTGGGAATGGCGCCGCCGACGATCTTGTTCTCGACGGTGAGGCCTTTGCCGCGCTCGTTGGGCTGGACCTTGATGACGACGTGACCGTATTGGCCGCGTCCGCCGGACTGCTTGATGAGTTTCCCTTCGCCGTCGGCCGCCGCGAGGATGGTTTCCTTGTAGGCGATCTGCGGTTTGCCGGCGTTGGCTTCGACCTTGAACTCCCGCATCATGCGGTCGCGGATGATTTCGAGGTGGAGCTCGCCCATGCCCGCGACGATGGTTTGCCCGGTCTCCTCGTGGGTGAAAACGCGGAAGGTCGGGTCTTCTTCGGCGAGGCGCTGCAAGGCGTTGGCCATTTTCTCCTGGTCGATCTTGGTCTTCGGCTCGATGGCCATGGAGATGACCGGATCGGGGAAGGACGGCGGCTCGAGTAGGATGGGATGATCCTCGTCGCAGAGGGTGTCGCCGGTGGTGATGTTTTTGATTCCGACGATGGCCGCGATGTCGCCCGAGTAACACGTGTCGATGTCCTCGCGCTTGTCGGCCTGGATCTGGATGAGGCGGCTGATGCGCTCGCGTTTGCGGGTGCGCGGGTTGTAGACGGTGTCGCCCTTGGAAAGCTTGCCCGAGTAGACGCGGAAGAAGACGAGTTTGCCGACAAACGGATCGCTCCAGAGTTTGAAAGCGAGGGAGGCGAAGTTGCCGTTGTCGTCGGCCGGCGCGTCGATGGGCGTGGCGTCGTCCGGATCCTGGCCCTTGGCCGCCGGGATGTCGAGCGGGCTGGGCAGGTAATCGACGACGGCATCGACAAGATATTGCACGCCTTTGTTCTTGAAAGCGGATCCACCGGCCACGGGGACGAACTTGTTGGCGATGGTCTGGCGGCGGATGGCCGACTTGAGGTCTTCCTTGGAGATGGGTTTCTCCTCGAGGAACATCATGCCGATCTCGTCGTCGAGGTCGGTCATCTGGGTGACGAGGTCGTCGTAGGCCTTCTTGGCCAATTCCTTGTGGTCATCGGGGATTTCCACCACGTCGTAGGTGGAGCCGAAGGTGTCGTCGTCCTTGTAAATGATGGCCTTCTGGTTGAGGACATCGATCTGGCCGCGCAGATGATCTTCTTTGCCGAGCGGAATAAGGATCGGCCAGACATTGGCGCCGAGCTTGGTGCGCATGCTTTCGACGGCCGCGTCGAAGTCCGCGCCGGTGCGGTCCATCTTGTTGACGAAAGCGATGCGGGGGACGTTGTATTTGGTGGCCTGGCGCCAGACGGTTTCGGACTGCGGTTGCACGCCGGCCACGCCGCAGAAGACGGCGATGGCGCCGTCGAGGACGCGGAGCG
>Ga0129348_1000617_pt1 | contig 12890 bp, 18 predicted proteins | sample CPBDNA_4_FD_94424 | JGI IMG/M metagenome (GOLD analysis project Ga0129348, IMG submission 94424) | Freshwater to marine salinity gradient microbial communities from Chesapeake Bay, USA - CPBay_Sum_27_0.8_DNA | ecosystem: Environmental > Aquatic > Marine > Coastal | place: USA: Chesapeake Bay...
ACAACGTTTTTTGTAATAGAAAAAGTGGCATCTGAATATTTAATTTGTGTAGCTGTTCCTAGTGTGTTTCCAATTTTAATAACTGCTTGCCATGATTCAATTTGAGGCACTTCTGAGAATGTTGGCGTAACATTGGGCGTTGCGTTGTACTCTTCTTTAATCCCTATCCACTCCGCAGCAAGTGATACGTTATCATTTTCGGGCAATGTTAGGGTTACAGTGTTGGCAAAGCATCCAATATATTTAAAAAGGTTTTCGTTAGCTACGCCTACTGTAGCCTCTGCGCCACGTAATACCTCAATAGTTTGGCCGTATTGTGGAAACTGAGCTTTAGTTGTTGGCTCGTTGAATGTATGGGTATAGCCTGTTGTGGCATCGCCTGATACTGTTTGATTGTTCCCAAGGATTGCAGCGTATATCTTCGCAAAATAATAGTCGTTAGGATATAAAAAGCCTGTTCCGCTTGAACCTTCTACCGATTTCTTGCCACGCTTGACGCTAGTTTTGCTTTGTGAATATCTAATGCCACCTGCTACGGCTCCCTTGTCTGGCTCCACCTCCTGCAATGATTCGTCGGCATTAAACTCCTGAAATATTGTTGGGTCTGCTGCTGTAAATTGGTCTACTGTCTGCGTTCCAAATCCAATATAAGAACTCCACCCTTGCGCTACATTACATGTCATAATTCATTCTCCTTTATAATTTTTGTTTCTTCTTTTATTTCTTCTTTCACGGCCTCAAAAAATGGGGTTTCTGCTAACTTCATTGCAGAATCGGGCAATTCTTTTATGTCACCATAGCTAAAACTGTAGCGTTTGCCCTCAACGGTTACAGTTCTTTTATTTGTAATACATTTTATTTTCATTCTTCCCTCCTGTTGTTTATTACAAAATCTTTTATATTTAAGGTTAAATTGATATCGCAATAGACTATATCGTCTTGATAGGTGCTGATGCTGCCCACTGATATAACGCTAGATTTTCTTCCGTATTGTAATAATCTGGGATCTAGGCTGCCATCCGTTTTACTGCTGATCACGTCTAAAACTCTTTCAATTAAAGGTAAAATTCCATTAGTACCATCAAAATAAAAGTTGTCTGATCCTGTCCCTGTAGTTCTACATAGAACCGTAAGAACCAATCCAACATCAGCTTCCTTTTTGTTGGCTGAACACGCTTCAAATGTTTCGCTAATAAATGAGCTGCTAGCATTTAATACTAATTTAGGGAAAGAATTTGTGCCGTCGTTTTGTAATTTGTTGCCTATCTGAAAATTGACCACGTCATCAAGTAAGTTACCTGATTGCATAGCTGTATCAATTCTATTTTTAAATTCTGTAATAATGCTTGTGTAAACTCCCATTATCTAAACCCCAATTTTGTAAGCATTTCGTTAGTATTTTTTATCATTTCTTTATCTATCTTGGGTACAAAAATTTTAGCTAAAGGCTTTTTTGCTCTTCTGGCTGGGATATTGGCTTTTTTAGATAATACAATCCCTACATCCTTAAATATTTCATACTTTTTTCTTCCCTTAGGTTTTTTTAATTCTTTAAAAAGTTTATTTAAGGCTGATTGCTTGATTCCTGATTTAGTTTTTACGCTATCTTTAATAGGGATTGTTAAGTATTTCCTTTTTTTTGGCCTTACAGTGTGCGCTCTTGCTCCGTTTTCTAATACATTTACTTGAGGTGCTTTTGATGCGACTTCATAACTGGTAGGTGTTAGCCCTGCGAGCTGAAACGATTGTCTGGCAAACCCACTTTTTTTGGGGTAGTCTGTTTTGATTTCTTTGAATGCAAAGATTGCGGTTTGCTTAATAACTTTAGGGTATTCTCGTTTGATACCTGAATTTATATCAAGAAGTTCATTGACTGTCTTTTCCATGTTTTGTAATTCTAGATTCAAATTGTAACCCACCTATATCTATTTAAGGTTTTTTTGACAATTGAAGGTATCTTAGTTGATATAAAGCCCTCTATGTCCCCATCGTCGCCCTGTACCACTTGAACGCCTAGCCCTGTAAGTATTTGTGCGATTTCTAAAGTTGCCGTCACTATATCTGTTGGCGGTGTTGTGTAGCCTATAGAACATGTAAGGTCTATTGATTTTCTGTTTGTTGACCAACTATGACTTTTTTCAATTGTGCCTGCTGTTTTATATGCATAAAAGTCTGTGTTCTCTGTTAGTGCTTTTTCGTCTTCAACAATTACTATTGGCACTGTATCTGTCAAAGGTGCGTTTAGTATAATTGTGTTATTTAAAATGGCTATATTATCTATAATACTGTATCTATCAATTATCAAATTGGATATTGTTTTTTCATAAAAAAAAGTGCTTGTTAATGTGTCAATTATTCTGCTTGAACGTGTGATCGCTTCGCCTAGATAGGTATCGTTATATACGTCCGCTCCTGTTGGTCGTTTTAATTTTCTTTTTAATTCATCGATAGTACAGTAATCCATTTTAATGCCCTTTTATTCTTCTGTTTTTTTTGTTTTTCTTTTTGGTTTTTCTGGCAATTTAGTGCCCTTAACAAAATAGCCTTTGTCTAGTAATTCTTTTGTTACTTTAATTGAATCGCCTGCTTTAAGCTGGTATCCATCTTTATAAAACCCTACTCTTAATATTCCATTTTTTTCACTCATTTTTTATACCTCCCTTGTTACGGTAGCCCCCCCATCACAAAAAAGGGGAAAGATGAAGGGGCTACTTTCATTCTAAACTAATAAATCTCTAAAACTAGCTTAATGGGTTATTTTTTACCCCTTGTAGTGTTACGAACTTACTGCTTGATTGGCTAGGCATTGCCTGCTTGTAATGTATTTGAACACGCATAGCAGTTTCAGCACTTGCGAAAGCATAATCAGCGCTAGTAGCAATTTCTAGTTGCCCTTTTTGGTAAATTCTAAAATTAGGTAGAGAGCCAAACAGAACAGTAACGTCGGTGCCACCAGTGTTAGCAACTAAAGCGTTATTTGTTCTAGACATTAAATCAGAAGAAATAATTGGACGGCCTGTAGCGTTATGAATCATCTGACCATTAACCATAGATACAGCATTAATTGGCATACCTTGGCTGTCTTTCTCGTTTTTGATTCTTAGCCATTCTCTTGTATCAAGAATAAACACGCCTTGGTTACGCCCTTGGCTAGCAGCTGCGGCATACATGTTGCTTAAATCATTGTCTACAATATCGCCGTTTCCTGTTCCTGAACCACCTGAAATATTAATGCAGTCTAATGCTGTAACGCCTGCACTAAAATTGATACCCAAGAATGCACTTGAACTATCGCCTGAAGCAATTAATGGCTCAAGAAGTCTGATTTTTGCGTCTGCTGCTAATTCGGTTAATTCTGAAACTAGGTTATAGTCTACATCTTCAAACATTGTGTTAGCAATGAAAATCAACTGGCCTGCTGTTTTATATTCAACAACTTCTGCTAGTGTGTCTGGTCGTTGTTCTGCATAGTCTGAACGGGTATCCGCTCTAAAAGTAAAATCGGTGTTAGTTAGTCCATTGATCTGGGTTTTTTGTGTTCCCTGTCTTATTTGAACAGCATCAAGTAGCTGGCTGTTAGTATAAACTAATTTATCAACCTCTTGATCAAATTCTATTCGGATAGGGTTGCCACCTTCTAAAGCAATATCTGGGGTTAATCCGTTTGCAGATTTTCTTACGTTTTCAGCTTTTTGGCAAAGTTCAGCCATTTCGCTTGCATCTTTTTGTGTGAATGTGCCTTCGCTTTGTTTTTTCTTTAGTCTGAAAGCTTTAGCAACATCTGCACGCCATGCCCCTGCTGGCTCTGATACTTCAACTTGTGAAGCTGATTTTTCAAGCAGTGAGGGAACCTTGATTTCTTTTAGTTTTGCCTCGATAGCTTTTTCAACTCTTTCATTTAAAGCGTCGGAAGCTCTTTTTTCTTGGGCACTTTTTTCTAAAGACTTTTTTATTTCAAATGCTCTTTTTGCGGTTTCAATTCCCTTCACTATCTCATTGTCGCTCAAGTCTGAAAACTTTTCAGCACATTTTGAAATAATTTCATCTACACAAACATTTTTAGATAATAATTCTGTTACAAATTCGTTCATTTTATTTACTCCTTAATTAATTTTTTAAGCCTTTTTATACGTGTTGTAATACTCTCTTTGGTTTCCTCTAGCGGTACTTCCTTAGATTTCTCTTGTATTGTTTTGACCTTAAATTTAGCTTGATCGTTTGCAGGGATAGGCACGATCGACGCCTCTAACAATATGACATCTTTAATTATGTTTTTCTCATATTTGCATAAACCACCCATTGAAAAGCTATTTAGTGCGCCATCCTTAATCAATTGGCGTTCGTGCTGGGTTTCGGGTGTGTTGCTTATATATCCCTCTGCTAACACCCCTTTATCGTCTATAGTAAACTTAGTAAAAGCTCCCATCTGGTCTACTGTTGAATTCATGTGATTTCTTAATAGCGGTACAACTTTATTTGCTTCTAATGTTTCGTTAAAAGCTTCTTTGTCTACCACGTCACCCTCTAAGTCCATATTTTCGAATGTGGTTATATAGCCTTTTACGTATAATTTATCGTCCCCATCAATACAAGATGGGCATATTTTATTGATAGTTTGGATGGTTGCGTGCGTTGAATCAAGTTCTATATTCTTGCTTTTAAGGTACGATATCGCTTTTTGTTTTAATTCCATTTTAACTCCTTGGTACAATTGTCCCTGTGTGATTAGGGTGAAATGTTAATTGAGACGCTTCCTCAATAGGTACGTTCTTCTTGTTGCAGTCCGGTACTTCATCGTCACACCCAACAACATCAACTACTTTTACGTCTAACTCTTTGTACGATTGAATGGTTGCTGTATCCCATGTCTTGCTTGCCTCTGTTCTGGCTATTCTCATTGCTCTGCTTCCGCTGGTACTGTCTAATGTGCCGTATAAATCTTCTATCTGGCTGGATAATTCGCTAAGACTTAACCCCTCGTCTACCATTACATTAAGTAATCGCTCTAATTCTTCCTTACGGCTAGGCGTTATCTGTTCAACTATCTTATCTGTTAGGGTAGCCACTTGTTTATTGAATACGGGGTTTTTTGTAGTAGCATCAAATTCTATATCAAAGTATTCGTTTAACTCGTTATAAGATATGCTTAATGCAGATGTGAACATCTTTTTAGCTGTTTTTTCTAGCTCTTTTGTTTCAACGCTGACATTATAAAGGTCTTTTATGTTCGCTGCTTTTTTTAATCCTGTTTGGACTCTACTTTCTTGTTTTTTATAAAATGAGGCTATGTCTTTAGCTATTTTATTTGCGATTTTTTCTCTGGTTCTTTTAGAAAAGCGTATAAAATTATCTTGGTTGAAATTCTCTAACGCTTTAGATATATACGTTTTTTTAAACTCTTTTTCTGTTGTCTGTATTAAATTACTTGCGTTAAGCTCGTCTAGTGTTTCTACATTAATATAATCAGTTTTTATGTATCTATTGTTAGCCTCTTGATCTTCAACAGTTGGCAGCCCAAGCATTTCTCTGTATTCGTTTTGAGATATTGCCCCACGATCAAACAATCTTTGACCAACCTCTGACTCTTCGTTTCTATCGATAGCCACTGGATACTTAAATTTAAAGGTTAGGCTTTTATCAAACCTATTCAAAATGTTCTGATAAGCATAAGCAAGCTGTTTAGAATACTTAGGTAATGTGTTTTTGAAGTAGCGCTTCATTTGTTGCGTGCTGCTGTATCCTTGTACTTTGTTTAAATCGCCTGAAATAACGGGTGGCAACTCAAAAATATTAGCCACATCCTGACGGGTCATTTCTTTTTGGCTTAAAAAATCCATATCTTTATGCGATAAATTAAGCGGTTTTACGTCTGTGTTAGGCGGTAATTTAATAATTTTATGCATATTAGATAGCCCTTGATATTGAATATCTATAGCTTTCTTCCACATTTCGTATTGCTGTGGTCCAAGGTCTTCTTTTTGCATTGCTGCAAGGTTTGACATTGCTCCTTGCCTAAAAAATGCTTTATTAAAAATGTTTTGGTACATATCGATCTCTAGCATAGGTGCGTTGGCCTGAATTTTGCCCATTCCTCGTATAGCATTGTAAGGGCTGCTGCCTTTTATATGTATAATAGAATCTTTATTTAACATTCTATTGTTTAGGGTCTGTAAGAGAGTTCCTGTTGCTTGATAGTGGCTTATTGTGTTGTAGCTGGATATATCTTTAGCCTTAATTATGGTTCCATTAGAGACAATATCAATTTCTGACGGGTTAAGTACGCTTATTCTGCTAGGCTTGTTGTTCATTAAAGCGAGTGCATCGCCTTGTTCTGGCAACCAAAAAAAGTTGCCTTCAAGCAAAAAATGCAGCATTGATATTTGTCGTAACTCAAAGCCCGTCAAATTATCGTTTGGCTGCTCAATAAGCTGCTCAAATTCTAGATTATTAACTATTTCCCCTTTTTTATTAAGCAAAAAATATTCTAGTGATGCAATATCTGATGATAAAATACCTGCCATCGTCGATATGTAGTTAATTGTGTTATAAGCGTTTAGATATTGTTCTGGACTGGCCAATACTGGCGTACCATTAATTATTGTAGGCTTGTCGAACGCATCAAACTGAGACATGCCCTTTTGTGTCTTTTTTCTAAAAAAGTTGAATATATTCACCCTATTTTTTTCCCTTGCCCTTGTGTGTAGATAACTTCCCAATTATCTACTACTTATATTTTACACTATATTTTTTTAAAAAGTACCCCTCAAATACTTACGGGACGAAAAAGCTGCGTATCGTAAAGCGTCTATGCTGTCATCCTCTTCTTTTATGGGTTCTTCTTGCTGTATTTCGTCTTTTGTTTCCTTCCACCGATATTTAGGTAATTCACGTATAAGATTTACACAAGTATTATTGATCTTGATTCTTGTATGCTTGTTTTCGTCCACATTAAAGAACGTGCATAAATACTGAATGCCTGCGGAAACGGCATTATCTGCGGCCCTACATGGATACACGCCCGATCTTTTGAACTGGTCTATGTGTTCTGGCTCATCTGGCGCTAAATAAAACATTTCAACGGGGTATTTGTTTAAAATTCCCTTGGCTAATTTAACCCATGTTTCTGCCGTAGGGTCTTGACTAACAACTGGTACTCTTGGTTTAGCTATTTCTTCAAGTACATGGATATCGTCATCTTTTGTTATCCCAATCACACATATACAGCCGTTATGGGTATACCCCCAATCCACACCACAAAATATATATTTATATACATCTTTTTTATATTGAATTTTATCTATATGAATACTGCTATCGTAGTTATCTATGATCTGGCCTTGGAATGCATCGGCGCACGCTAAATAGTTGCGCTTAAAGTACCTTTCGGGCATCGTTCTTCTGGCTGTTTCAACCTCTTTTATTAGCTCTGGGTTGGTTGTGTTTTCGGCTGTTGTCCAGAAGTGGCCTTCCCATTCACTATCCTTTTTTTCGGATTGCTGAGACAACGGTCGTATGTCTTCCATATACCAGTTAGGCAACGGAGTGGTCGTCATTATTCCCCAGCCCTGCTTATCTGATAACGTGGGTCTTAGGTTGTCATTCCATACCGCTTTTTTTAATCGTGCGGTTTCTGTGATGTAACATCCGTTTAAGCCTGAACCAACTAACGATTGCGGGTTATCCCCTGATTTAAAATGGATTAAAATATTTGGCTTTAACCATAGCTTAGGCGGGTTTGAACGTGATTTGTCATCTTGAATCAACTCTTCTGGCAAGAACAAGAAAATATGCTGCATTACCTCTTTAATAATGGTGTATGTAGGTGCTAAAAACCAGTACTCAAGCTTGGGCACATTCCGTTTAAAATTTACTTTATCGTCTGGGATGCCTTTTCCGTCGGCTAAATCTCGATATATATACTGTATAGCTTTCCTTGTGCCTATCCAGTCCTTGCCCCCACGGCGCCCAGCCATAATATCTATAAACCTAGCATTACTTTGCCATACTGCTTCTTGTTTTGGATGCCCCCCTATTTTTTCTGGAAAATTAAGGGTTAATGCCAATTATAAAGCCCACTTTCCTTTTAGGTAATTATATATATTAGTATCCGTAGTTGCACTTGTTGCCTCGTGTAATATAATCATTTCAAGCCAATTTTGAACAAGTCCTTGTGTTTGGTCGGCTTTGTTAGCGTTAAGGTAAAAGTCCCCAGTTGTTAGATTAGCTGCGTAATCATTAACTTGGCCTCTGAATATATCATCAATAACAAGGCTTGCCGTACCTGCAACGCCATCCAATTTATATATATAAACGTGATACGCCCCAGTATAAGGGGTTCCCGTTGGGGTTAAATTACTATGGAAAGTACTACTGCCATCCGCTCGACAATTAAACACATTGCTGCTTGAACCTGATTCAATATTAAAATCATTGGGGAATTGGCTCCACGATATTGCAGATTGATTAATATTGGTTATATTTACAGGAATAACGTTGGTCAAAAATACAAACGTCATACTTGAATTGATATTGTTAACAGGAAAATTAATTTTCTTCATTGATTTCTGAATGTTGTCGAACTCTACTGTATTCAGGCCATTGCGTTTGTTTGTTGGTGATTGAGTTATAGGACGATATAGAGCCGTAGAATCTAAATTATTATTACCACCACTTAAATCAATCAATGTATTAAGTTCAAAGCCACCACCTAACGCTGGACCAATCAACATACCTCTAAGATTAGATGCATCATAAAATGCTGCTATATTGGTTAGGTTTCTAGGGTCTAATATCGCCCATTTATTTTTGAAAAAACTAATAAGGTTAGCATCATCAACTGCCGATACCACCCCTTCATAAAACATAAATTCTGCCAAATTAGCTTCTAAAAATCGGACATTTTGAACATCTCGGCCAATTTTAATAGTAGCAGTGGTTCCCATCGTGCCAGTATAAGCTGTTTGGCCTACTTGATTTCCGTTTATTGATAAAGTTGCCGTATTATTTAGATGGTCTAATTCATACTTGTATATCATATAATTGTATTCGTAAGGTGCATCTGCTGGAATAATATCTGAATGAAAACTGCTTACAACGGCAGAATCGAACTTGGCAGAATTGTTAGAAACAATTGATACAGTGTTACCTAAATCATCCTCAATCGCAACCAGCGTGTCTAAAACATTATTAACAGTCTTAACTTTAGCCACCATATAGAAAGTGAAGCTATTAGTCATATCAATTGTGCCTGATATCAACGCTGAATTTTGACCTTCAATCAAATCAACTACATTAAGGCTATTTTGCTGGAAGCCGTTTATTTTGGGCGTACCAAGTACACTGAAATTATTATTATTCCCTGATTTATCGTTAACTTGTGACACATCATTACCTGTTGCAATAATGCTGCTCAAGTCGTCAAATTCAAGTAATACCGTTCTATCCGTTGGTACTGGTGGCGGTTCAGGCGGTGCGTCGGCTACTTGTAGATATAGCCCCTGATAAGCTATGCCCTCAAGGTCTGTTACGCCCTCGTATGCTGTACTTGATTCCCCTGCCATTTATACCCCCGCTTGTATAACAGATATAAAAAGCTCTCCACCAGTAATACTAGCCACATTCAACCTTACTGCTGTAACTGGCACGCTAAAGTTGCCGTCTAGCTCATCGGCTGCTGTTGCCTCGCTAAGCCCTTTTAGATATTTATGTTCACGCACTGAATTTGCTGGTGCTGTGTCTGGGTCTTTAGAGAATGTATATTCAACTGCTGCACTGAATGCTGTAGTAGATCCATTATGATAGACGCTTATACCTACTGGGTACGTTGATCTGTGATTATTTAATAATATCCAATCAGTAACGCCTGCTGCTGTTACTCCTAGCCTATTTTCTACGCCTAAAACTATATTCTGTGCTGCCATTTATGCCCCTACCTTTTGTTTTTATTTACCAAAGTTAATAACGATATCGTCCTTATTTAATTCTATCGTATTTTCTATTGATTGCAATGGTTTACCCTCTACCCTGTCAAATATCGTGTTGATAGCTCTTATATTCCCTTCTAGCGCTGAACCTACAAGTTTTGCAGCAACACCATACACAAGGTTTTTATCTGATTCGAGTGTTACGATTTTTTGCTTTCCGTTCACGGTAAAATCGATTTTCATTTTTGTGGATAAAAGTATATCCGATAACGCCTCGGATATATATTTTTTCTTTGGCGGTCTGCCAGCAGGGTTCCCACTTTTACCCTTTTCGAACTTAGCCATAAATCTAGTATAGCTGTTTTATTTTATGAAAATCAATTATTCCTCGGCACGTACAAAGTTTTGTCGATACAGCCACGTATCCATATATACCAAAAAATACTCATTATTTTTAGTTCTACATAGGATTTCGTCGGGTCGATAGGATACGATATTATAGCAATCTTTAGGTATCTTAGTATTATACGTTGTTTTTTTTGACGGCAATAAATCTATAGCCTGCGCTGATATAGTTAATGCAATTATTAAACATATTGTTAGTAGTTTGTTTTTCATTTTTTATCCTTTATAATTAAATCTAGCATAAGCGTTTATAACGTGCTAGCGTCAATCGGCGCTCTTCTTATTGGGATAACACTCCCTGTCATCAATAGGCTAGGCGGTTATGACTCTCCGCCTAGCCCCTTCCTTATTCAACCCTTATTCTTAGTTTTGATATATTTCAATAATCGCTCTACTGTTTCTCTTCCTTTCTCGTGTTTTTGCTTGGCCTGCAAGAATAAATCAGGGTATTTGCGTCTGATATTAGCAATTTCTAGATTCGCATCATACAGCCTCTGCCTGCACTTATCACGTTGTCGCATTAATTGTTCAATTTCAAGAATAGAATACATAATTAAACCCTCACGTATTTGTGTTGAGTGGCTAACCCTACAATAAGATCATCATCTTTTTCTATATTAATATATTTAGTTATAGCTAATAAATCCGTTTCGTCCCAATACGCCTTAGCCTGATCTACTATAGCTTTAACTTGCTGTAATGAATCAAACATTACAGATTCGCCACCATTTGAACATTCTCTAAATCTATGGCCGTCATATATAAAGCCATCGTAATTATCGTTGTATTTTGATTTAAAAATACACTCGTAAAATACCTTTATATCATAATCATATCCAAGGTTGATTTCGTCTCCATATACCTCAACCTCATTAAAATCTAAATCTTCCCATTTTACAGAATTTTCTAACATACCCATATTTGACTCCTTTGTTTTAAACCGGTCGAAATCGACTGGTTTATATTTAAAATAACTAACCTAACGGTAAAAAAGCATCCTCATCATCTGGGTCTACCACACAATTATATAAATCGTCTGGATAGCCATCGCCACTATTATCATCATCGTATTTATCAGTCACAATGTGGGAAGATCTCCAAAACAATTCTCTTAACTCTTCCGCATACGGATGAGCATCCGAACTAAATTCCCATAGATACTCGTATAGTTTATTGAACTCTGCATACAGCTCCATTAACTCTATATTTTTTCTTGTGGTGTAATATTCATCATTATACCAAACGCTCCCATTTTCTTCCCCAGACATTTCTGATAAATCTAGGCTATAAGCAGCGCTTATTTCCTGTAGATCATCTAATTCATATATCTTTTTTTCATTCATTTTTTTAAACCCTCACGTATTTATATTGAGTGGATAAACCTACAACAAGTTCATCATCTTTTTCTATATTTATATACTTTGTTATAGCTAATAAATCCGTTTGGTCCCAATATTCCTTAGCCTGATCTACAATATCCTTAATTTCCTTCAATGAATTAAACATTACAGATTCGCCCCCATTTGAACGCTCTATGAACATATGGCCGTCATATATAAACCCATCGTAATTATCGATGTATTTTGATTTAAAAACACACTCGTAAAATACCTTTATTTGATAATCATATCCAAGGTTGATTTCGTCTCCATACACATCAAACTCATTAAAATCTAAATCTTCCCATTTTTCAGAATTTTGTAACATATTCATTTTTTAAACTCCTTTTTATTTTTTGAAATCTATATACTGAAATCTATATACTGAAATCTATATACTGAAATCTATATACTGAAATCTATATACTGAAATCTATATACTGAAATCTATACAGTTAAATCTATACTGAAATCTATATAAATATACAGTTATGTAGATTTATTTATTTCTAGATATGATATATTTATCGTCATAGCATATGTATAACGGGTTAGACATATCTATAGTATCAGTTCTTTTGACTAGCCTATACTTAGCTATAAAATGCTTTACAGTCATACTGCCCAATAAATTCAATATTTTAATATTCATTTTTTCACCTCTCTCTTATCTCTAATCTCTGTATCTATAGTACAGTATTATTTTATATTGTCAACACCTTTTTAATTTTTGTTTTTAGTTGAATCAATATAATACTACTATAACTATAATATTGTATAATGTCAACACCTTTTTAATTTTGTTTTTAGTGTTGACAGTACTATAAAACTACTGTAATATAGTTACTATAATATATGAAAGGATTTATTAGTTAGTATAGAGAGATTAGAGAGAAGAGATAAGGAGTTAAAAAAATGAATGAATATGACCAGCAAGCTAAGGACTTTTTAGATTGTACTAGTACAACTATAGATATAGAGTTTATAAAACACGATTACCATTTTATAGATGATACCGATACAAGGGATGTCTATAAAATAACCCTTAAAAGAGGCCGTCGTGAATATAGTTTTAACTTTGGCCAAAGTCTAGCTAAGTCTGTAAATCCTAAAAATTGGCTTAGTTCTAACAAAAGGGTATCCCCGACTCCGTATGATGCATTATCGTGTTTGAGTGGGTATA
>Ga0129348_1000619_pt1 | contig 12866 bp, 13 predicted proteins | sample CPBDNA_4_FD_94424 | JGI IMG/M metagenome (GOLD analysis project Ga0129348, IMG submission 94424) | Freshwater to marine salinity gradient microbial communities from Chesapeake Bay, USA - CPBay_Sum_27_0.8_DNA | ecosystem: Environmental > Aquatic > Marine > Coastal | place: USA: Chesapeake Bay...
CCTCCCCTTAAGACTCAAGCCGTAAGGCACACATTTTAAGGAGTAAGCTATGAGCTTCATTGATCAAATCTCTAAAGCATCTGCCCGTCGTCAATCAGAGTACTTTGGTGTTGGACAATACCTCGTCCGTATCAACGACTTCAAAGAGGGCGCAAACCGCTCTGGTCGCGCTTTCGTTGTACTTGAGTGTACCGTACTTGACTCTGACGACCTCGACGCAAACCCTCGCGGTTCTGAGCGTTCGTGGTTGCTGATGCAGGATATGGAGACAACCCCTAAGAACGTCCGAGCGATGCTTTGTGCGGTACTCGGTATTTCTGACTCGGGATTGACTACCGATATGATTGGTAAGGCTCTTACGCCTGACGAGTCAACTGGTAAGTCAGCGCTCGCAGACCTCAAGGTGTTCGTCCATGCGAAGAACATCAAGACCCGTCGCGGAACTGACTTCACCCTCCTCAACTTCTCTACTGTCAACCAAGAGGCTGATAGTCTTGAGGACGTTCAGTTCTAAGGTAGCAAAACTACTGAAGAGTGAAACGATCTAGCGCTAGGTTTTTTCCTGTTTCTACTAGCGCGTGATCTCAGGAGTCTAAACCCTCCTGGGCGAAAGCCCTGCCTGACTCGACTTGCCACCGAGTTAAAGGCAGGGCTTTCGTTTATCTATAGAAAAATCACCGTGGTAGAGCTATAGTGTAGGGTATGATATAATTAACACCCTATCACTAAGCTACTGGAGGCTCACCATGATGAAGCGTACCTATACCCTCGACGCGCAACCTGACGGCGGTGGAGGCTTTGACCCTATCATTCTCGATAAAAGCAACCTCGGTTTTGACCCTGCTGATACGCTCGTAACTATTCAGGCTAGCGCAGGTGGCCTTGACGGTGGAGACTATACCGTTCAGTTTCGACCTCACAAGGGACTAGGTTTTGTTGACTTCGAGGCTAACGTACCTGTCACCTCGGCTGTACTAATGGCCCAGGGCTTCGCGCTAGAGGCGGTGCGTGTATCGTTCAGCAACCTCGGCGCTAACGCTGCGCCTAAAGCGGTTGTAACCTTTATCTCGCGCTCATTCTAAGGAGGGTTTAAATGGCAATCTTAACTGGTAACGGAGCTACCGAAGACCGCCCAGGGGTTATCGAGATAGCTACCGACGCTGAAGCTTTTGCGGGCGCTAATGTAGACCGCGCTATTACGCCTGATCAACTCCTCGCAGTTGTGGGTCAAGGTGTAGCTGCGGTCGCAGGTGGTCTTGTCTACCGAGGCGTTTTTGATGCGACTCAGCAGCTCCCTGATCTATCCAACGCCCTACAGGGTGACTTCTATAAAATCGACGTGGCTGGCGCTGCGTTTGGTCAGAACTTCTCTGTAGGGGATATGTTACTGATCAACGCCGATATGGGCGGCGTTATCGACAACGCTAAGATCGACAAGATTGACAACGGCGAGTCGCTAGCTCAACTTGATGATCTTACCGACGTAACTATCCTCGCACCCTCACAAGGCCAGGTCTTGCGCTATGATGGGGCAGAGTGGGTCAACGAGGCGATCAGCGCAGACGACCTCGCAGGTGACTTCAACGCTTCCAACTACACTGGTGGCGCAGCGCAATCTATCCTGATCCATCTTCAGGGTATTGACCTAGAGCTTAACAACCGCGCCGACACGGTAAACTCTGTATCGGTAGTCAACGGCGCAGTCACTATTGACGGCGATGATATTGTTGCCCCTCACACTGGTGTAAACTACGTCGCAGCTAACACCGACACTATCACAACCCACCTCTCAGGGATTGATACGAAGCTCGGTGGGATTGACACAACTATCGCAGCGCTAGACCTACAAGATCTTACCGATGTAGCCCTTACGGGTACTTTAAGCGCAGGGGAAGTCTTACGGTATAGCGGAGCAGAGTGGGTAGATGCTCGCCTCTCTTCAGACGATATTGACTCTGATCACACTGGCGTTAATTATACCCAGGCGGATAACACCGTTACGGGTCAACTCTCAGGTATTGATAGCGAACTACCTAACAAAGCCGATACGGTCAACTCCGTAGCTGTCGCTAACGGCGCAGTTACTATCGACGGTGATGATATTGTAGCTCCACATACGGGCGTTAATTATACCGCCGCAAATACCGATACGGTTACAACGCACTTCGCAGGTATTGATACGCAGCTCGGCAACGTTGCTACCAGCATTAACAACATCGCCGCGCAAAATAACAATATCGCGCTAGACGCAGACGACCTCCCTGCCGACTATTTAGCAAGTAACTATACGGGGTTAGCGGCTGACTCTGTAAAGACACATCTTCAGGGTATTGATAATGAGCTTAATAACCGCGCTGATACGGTCAACTCCGTAGCGGTAGTCGGAGGAGCTGTCACTATCGACTCGGGGGATATTGTAGGCAATCACGCTGCGGCTAACTATAGTGCGTTGAATACGGACACAATCACCGCGCATCTTGCGGGGATTGATAGCGAGCTTAATGATAGAGCCGATACGGTAAACTCTGTCGCAGTTGTAAATGGAGCTGTCACTATCGACGGTGACGACATGGTAGCGCCTCATACGGGCGTTAATTACACTGGCGCTAACACCGACACGGTAACTACCCACTTCAACCTGGTGGACGCTAAACTAGGAGTTATCGACGGCGCTATCGCAGCTTTAGACCTAAGCTCTTTAACCTCGGTCAACCTCTCAGGGACACTTACTGACGGCGAGGTGATGCGTTATAACGGAGCGCAGTGGGTAGATGCTCGCCTCTCTACCGATGATGTTGACTCTGATCACGCAGAGGTTAATTACACCGCCGCTGACGCTAAAGTAACAAGTCACCTCTCGGGGATTGACACTGAGCTGGGTGCGCTCGACACTAAGATTGATAACCTTACGCTTAACCCTCTAGCGGACGTTACAATCTCGGGAACACTTACTGACGGCGAGGTACTACGTTACAACGCTGGGTCAACGCAGTGGGTAGACGCTCGACTAGGTACTGATGATGTTGACTCTGGTCACGCTGCGGTCAACTATAACGCGGCTAATGATACGGTGACGGCCCACCTCTCAGGGATTGACACTGAGCTGGGGAGCGTTGCTACTAGTATTAACAACATTCAGGCGCAAAATAACAACATCGCACTCGATGCCGATGATCTACCCTCGGACTACCTCGCAACCAACTACACTGGATTAGCTGCTGACTCTGTAAAGACGCATCTTCAGGGTATTGATGATGAGTTCGCGAACCGAGCCGATACGGTCAACTCCGTAGCTGTAGTTGCGGGAGCGGTCACTATCGACGGTGATGATATTGTCGCACCTCGCAACGGCGTTCAGTATTCAGCCGCAAATACGGACACAATCACCACACACCTCGCCGCTATTGACACGGAGTTCAATGATAGAGCTTCATCCGTAAATGCGGTTAATGTTGTTAATGGATCGGTTGTTATCGAGGCTGATGATATTGTCGCACCTGTAAGCCCCACTAACTATACGGCTAATAACCTTGATCACATCGCTACGCACCTCGGCGGTATTGATACGGCGCTAGGTGGCAAGGCTGATACGGTCAACGGTGTAGCGGTGGCCGCAGGTTCAGTCACTATTGACGCTGATGATGTAGTCGCGCCTCATACCGCCGTTAATTATACCGCCGCAAATACAGACACTGTACTTGTACACCTCCAGGGTATTGATAGTGCCTTAGCGGTGGCCGTAAGTAACGCAGGTATTGATGATCTACAAGATGTAGTCCTTACGGGTACATTGAGTTCAGGAGAGGTACTTAAATACGACGGTAACAACTGGGTTGACGCGCAACTTGATTATAGCGAGTTAGCTAATACGCCTACGCTTCCAGCATCAAGTGATGATCTTACTAGTGATCATACGGGTGTAAATTATACGGGAGCGCTTAACGCTACCCTCACCGTTCACCTCTCGGGAATTGATAGCGAGCTTAACAACCGCGCCGATACGGTCAACTCCGTAGCGGTAGTCGGAGGCGCAGTCACTATTGACTCAGGTGATATTGTAGGTGATCACACTGGTGTAAACTATACCGCCCTCAATAGTGATACGCTCTCAACCCACCTCTCAGGGATTGACACTAAACTAGGCACTACCGACGCGGCTATCGCAGCGCTTGATCTTGATGATCTAACGTCTGTCAGCTTGTCAGGTACATTAAGCGCTGGCGAGGTGCTTCGATATAGTGGCGCAGCCTGGGTTGACTCTCAACTCGACTATAGCGACCTGGTAAACACGCCCACTATCCCTAGTGACTCGGATGATATAACAACTCTTCACAACGCGGTAAACTACACCGCAGTGAATACTGACACACTAACCACCCACATCGCTGCGATTGATAGTAAGATCGGGACGTTAGAGGGCGCTGGGTCAGTTGATGATGTTTCCGCAGCTACAAACCTAGTTCGCGGTAGACTCTATCAAGCCACCAACGCCACTGACGTGACCCACACCTTACCCGCTAGCGCGAATAGCGAAGAGGGCGACAAGATCCGCCTTTACCGCTCGCAAGCTGCTGGGCTGGTTACAATCCAACAAAACGGTGGTGACGCTGGCTCGATCATTCGCACCGCAGAGGGGTTTGTATCTAGCTTCACCGTCAACCTCGTAGGTGAGTTTGTCGAGATTGTTTTTGACGCTGATGATACGATTTGGCGCGTTGTTCAAGAGCGAGCTGCGTATATCGAGGCTACAATTACAACTACGAGTGACCCTTATACCGTAACGCGACCTAACGCACTCTTCGAGCTAGACGCAGCAGGTACGACTCGTATTAACGTGACGCTCCCCGCGTACTCGCGCCTAAAGAGTGGCGATAGCTTCAGGTTCATAGTTAATGCGGATAGAGAGGTAGAGCTTAACGTTGCGGCTGCCGACTCGGGTAATGTGCCTTTCGTACTAGCAGGAACAAACGAGGGTGATCAGGTAGTACTTAACGCACTAGCGGGTCAACCGTTTGAGGTTAAGTGTATCAGCAGCGGCGGATCAGACGAGTTCATTGTTCAGCAAGTCCTCGGTACTGCGAGTAAGTACGACGTAGGCACTTCTGCTAACAATGTTGTTCAGCTAGACGGTACGGGCAAGCTACCAGCGGTAGACGGATCACAACTTATCAATGTAGCTGGCGGAGGCGCTGGCTTCACCTTTGACCGTAAAGCTGCTAACTTTACCGCTAGCGCTAACTACCACTATTCAATCTCTACCTCTGCTGGAGCAGTCACAATGACACTACCTGCGATCAGTGCGGTGGGGGCGGGCGATCAGGTTCGCTTATTCTTCCGAGAGCGTGGAGCTACTAACGATATAACTATCAACGTGGCCGCAGCGAGCGGAGACTTGATCAACGGCGCTGGCTCGTTTACTATGGATATTCAGTACGAGTCTTATACCTTTGTCGCGAATACCACTGACTCAATATGGGAGGTCGTATAATGGCTAGAACATTCCAAAGACTCGAAAAACACGTTTACTACGTCGGGGAGCTTCTACTTGTAGAAAGCTCAACACCCTACACCCCGTTACAAACGATGTACTTTAAAAGCGCTAGGATCACCCTAGACGCTGGGCCGCAAGGCGCAGGCAATACGATTGTCTCGATCATCCGTAACGGCAACGTAAATGATATTATCTACTCCACCTCATTCGCTGCGGGTGAAACATCAAAGACTCTTAGTACAGAAGCGACCCTTAACGCTGGTGATACGATGAGCCTTAATGTATCTTCCGTGGCTGACACAAGCGGTGGATCAGACCTTGTTTTTGCTCTTGAATATCATCACTAAGGATTGAACCTATGGACATTATTATCGACGGGCGCGGCACTCTTACGCTAGCCCTTGAAGCTGGCGATTTAACGGTCACTACGGAGGAGGGTGTTATGATCTTCCGAACCAAAGGCGACCCGCGTAAACCGAGCAACCCGAGTTTTGCCTCTTTGGAAGATGCGCTCGCGTACTTTAACACTCTCCCTCTCTCCCAACCTGTACCCGTTGCGCCTGAAGAAGAAGCGCCTCAAGGAGTATAAAAATGGCTAAGATTAAGACCGCTTTCGGTAAATATACGTCTAACTCTAATGTTGACTTCGCCCGCACTCAGTGTGGCGCTGTAGTCAGCCACGACCGCTCAGTTGTTTGGGTGGGCGACTCGGGGTTAGACTATGATACTCTAAACCCTTTCTTCGACAAGCCTTGTGGGGCGCTACAAGCTTTCGGTGGTAACGAGTATATCCCCGACCTCGGAACATCGTTATTGGCCACTAAGCCTGTAGCTCACGCGGGTCACAACTCCTACTTCGATAATCAGAACGCCACCTACGCGGGGCGTATTGGGCATATGCCTGAGACGTGGATGAAGAACCTCGACAAGTCAGGTCGCATGAGTAACGGGACGATCTATCGCTTCCTCGACTCTGGAGGCAACCCGCACTCGCTTGTTATCTATAACCGCGTAGGTACAAACACGAATAGTAACTTTGTACTACTCGCGGGGGATAACCTAGAAAATCCCGCCAACGTGACCACGGGTACTCTCGCCAATCCTGTGACCGCTACTAGTGGGTCACTGTTAGGTAGAATGTATCAGCCAATCCACACGGACGCTGTTAATAAAGTTATTTACGCATATGCGTGGTGCTACCGTACATCATACCCCGCCACTACAATGTATGAGATCTTTAAAATCCCGTTCACCACTATTCCTATTGACGGGACGCTCTCACTCGGTACTCCAGTACCGCTCGCACTAGGCTATCAGGGTAACGGTCGCTTCATGGACTCTAACCCCTCATGGTACTGCGGTAACAACAACGCAGGTGACGCTTGTTTCATTACTCAGATTGAGAATGAAACTCTATACGTCGGTACGAGCGCAGGTAGTAACCGAATACCAACCACGGCGATTAAGACTGCGAACCAACACCGCATCCGTTTTAATAAGTACGACCCTGTTACTAACACGGTTACGAGCATCGCTGACCTTAAAGGTACTGAGGGTTTTGTAGGCAACGTAGCTAACACTACTACGGTAGCTGCGGATCATATCAGTCACTATACTATGAGCCACTTCGAGCCGTCACCTATCGTCGGTGAGACGGATATTTACTACGCCTACTCCCCCTGTCTTGATAGCGTAGCAGGTACTTATAGCCTCCTACTCTTCACCTGGGACAAAGCTAATGATACTTTCGCAGCCGAGGCTGTATCTATGAGCTTCAACGGCTCTGACGTTATCAGTGACTTCATCACCCAGTGCGAGACAACAGCCCTCTCTAATGAGCAGGCGACTCTTAACGTAGCTCTCACTAAAGATGGAGCTAACTACTACGTTCATATGTTTTGGACGCACTCATCGGCAGACGGCCTCGCCACATTCTCGGGAGCTACGCAGCAAAAGATGCTTACAATGAGTATCAACGCTGCGGACTTCAGCTCCCTCTCGTATCATAGCGATATTGCTTTCCCCGCTCTTGCTTACGCGCCACAAGACTCAAACAACACGAAGTGGTTTGTTATTGAAGCGTCAGCGGCAGCTCTCTACTCTTTCTCGGCGGTAGGCTGGGCTAAGACTGCTACCGAGTCTGGCACTTGTAGAGCAATCTCGCAGGATCAAGACTCGCGCTACTGGTCGCTGATGCTTAACGCAGGTGACTACGCAGACATTACGACTTTCCCCGAACACTTTAACGGTAGTTACAAGCCGTTTAACGTAAGTCTTCACCTCCTCTCGGCGGACTTACCTACGAGTGTAAGTGTAGTGTTTGAAGATGATACGATTACCTACGCGGGTAACAACTTGACGAAGAACCTACTGGTCAACGCTTATGATACGAACGGTAGCCGCGTAGCTAAGTCGGTTACTTTGAAGATCACTGGTAGTAACGCCGTGTTCCAAAGTAACAACGCGACTAGTTTGACCACCACCACTTCAGCTGCGGGTGATCTAACTGTGCCGCTAACAATCAGTGGCGCTGGCTTCATCAACATCTCAGCGTCGTTCGCTATTTAATAAGGAGGGGTTATGACACTACCATCATTTATCGACGTAGTAACATTCACGGTTGGGAAGAACGTCACTAGCTCGTATCGCGGTGGTGTTACTACCCTCCGTCCAGCCCACGCTATTAAGTACGTCAATTCTGACGCTGTTGACCCTGACGCGGGAGACGAGGTTATTGGCCAAGCCTCAATCGGTGTTCAGCGAAGCACTAAAGAGTCGATGCTAGGTGATATTTATGTAGGTACGAACGCCTATATAAACGTGGCGGGAGGCGACGTGGTATTCGCCTTTAACGCTGGAGCTACGGGCGATACGCAGATAAATCCTGCCGAGCAGGGGATAGAGGTAAACGTCCCGCAAGTACCTCAGTTCAGCACTAGTATTTTTTGGGTATAGTTGATACTCTTCTCACTCCACTTAAAGTGAGAAGAGGTCACAATGAACTTTATCAAAGAAAACGCTATACCCCTAGCGGCGGTGGCGTTGCTTATTATCGCTGCGGTGTATTCACTTGAAGCTGCGCTTGTGTTTCTATCGGGTATAGCCTCGGCTCTGTTCGGGTCTAATCGCCGTAAGACTAAAGAGCTTAGCGAGAAAGCTGAATTAATTCAGCAGGTTGAGAGCGAAAAAGTAGCGGTTAAAGCTGAGCTTGCTGCTATTGATAAGCGCCACGCCAAAGAGCTAGATGAACTAGTAGCTAGTAGCGAGGAGGATATTGACTCATGGCTAGATCAATAATCTTACTACTGGCCTTAACCGCTCCCACTACGGGATTGTGGATCAACGCTGCGGGTGAAGAGGTTACTAAACCTTGTCCATCGGCTCTACAAATGAGCGACCGCGCTAGACTACCACAAGGCTGCGTTGCCCACGTCCCTGGTGTGTGGCTATCCCGTGACACTTTTAAGGAGGGCGAGCTTGAGCGTGTAAAACTACGCGCAGAGCTTGATAAAGCCGCAGCTAGGGAAAAGGTGTTAAGCCAACGCATAGCGGACTTGGAGCTACAAGTTACGCTTGTGGCGGTAGAGCAGGTTTGTCCCGCCTGTAACTGCTACACTGAAATAATCACAACTACATCACTCGCCGTAGGAGGATGCGCATTATGGACGCTCTCACGCTAACCGCTATCGCAAGCTTCGTCGCTGTACTAGGCTTCGCGTACCAATACATGAAAGACCGATATAGACAAGGACACTCGATGGGTAAGCTCGAACAACGAGTAGCTGCCCTAGAAAATGATAAACAACTGCTAGAGACTTTTTCGCAGACCCTGACGGAGACTCGAATGGCAGTAACTAGACTGGAGCAAAAAGTAGATCATATGTTGGAGCGTAACCGATGAGAGAGGTTAAGTACATATACGGGGATAAGATCGGCGCAGTATCTTTTGTGGACTTTATGGGTGATGATAAGAGGGCAGCTCACGCGGCGCGTGTCAGCTTACTGAATGATAGCCTTGAGGGTCTAGGTGATGATCTTGATGATCGAGACAAGCGTTTAATAAAGTTCCTCTTACGGGAGCGTCACACCTCCCCGTTTGAACATAGTACCTACTCGGTACGCATCACCTGCCCGATGTTTGTACGCTCCCAAATCCAGCGTCACCGTACATTCAGCTATAATGAGGTCAGCCGTAGGTATACAAGTAAAGACCTAGAGTTTTTCATTCCCGCGAAGCTACGCCAACAAGCTGATAAGAACCTACAATGCTCTACCTCTGAAGAGGTTGAAGAGGCGCTACAAGCTAGGGAGTTATACAAAGGGGCGATAGCCTCGGCGCTAACCTCTTATAATATGTTACTTGAGGCTGGGGTTTGTAGAGAGCAGGCAAGAGGTATACTCCCGCAAACGCTCTATACTGAATTCTACATGACGGGTAACTTATTGAATTGGTTGAAGTTTTTGAAACTACGTTTACACCCTCACGCACAGCCCGAGGCGCAGGCGGTGGCGCAGGCGGTTAAAGAGTTATTGTGCGAGGACTTTCCTTACACAATGGAGGTCTTTTTCAGTGAAGACGAAACACCTTAAATACTGGCTCGAATGTACGCTAGCCCTAGCAGAGCTGAGTGAATGTTCACGGCGTAAGTTTGGCGCTATCATTGTTGACCCTGTATCAAACGTGTCTTTGGTAAACGGGTATAACGGCGCAGCTCGCGGTGGCAGTAAACAATGCGCTGGTGATAACGCTTGCTCTAGGGATATACATCAATGCGAGAGCGGTACGCGACTTGAGATAGGGTGTAATCACGCCGAGGCAAACGCTCTCGCAAATGCGGCTAGAATAGGTATATCGACTTTAGATAAGTGGCTAGTGGTCAACGGCGAGCCTTGTATAGCTTGCGCGAAGTTGATCCATCAGGCGGGTATATCAAAAGTAGTGTGTCTCCAGGGTGTATATACTGTACATAACGGTATAGAATATCTTAAGCAGCACCTGGAGGTTCATCAAGTTAGCCTGGCCGAAGATGATCTTAAAGAGGTACTAACCGCTGAGCGTAAGCTACCGTTGTTTGCGTACCCGACTGCGCAGCCCTCGCCTTTTTCTATCACACCTGGTAGAGTAGGTACTGATAAATAAAATAACTAGGAGTTACATTATGGGTATTTTCTCACGTCTATTCGGACGCTCTGAAGAGAGCAATATTAATGTTGAGGAGGAGGTGTTTAAGGCGCTTCCTGCCCCTCCCGCAACCGCTCCCGAGCCGCAGAGTCGTCAATACTCGCCTAACGACGTGGCTAACGCCTATATGATGGAGGGACTAGAGCAAGGTGGCGGAGAGCCTACAAAGGGTTTGGACTACGACCAGTTACTAGCTATGAGTCGCGTTCCGCTTATCGCGACTATCATTCAGACTAGGGTTAATCAGGTCGCAGAGTTTGCTACGCCCTCTCGGTCGGGCTATCAACTCGGTTTTCAAATACGTCTCAAAGACAGAGAAGACGCGCCTAGCGAAGAGGAGCAAGAGGTTATTCAGCAGCTCTACACTTTTATGATAAGCTGTGGCGACCCGCGTATTAACTATGAAACTAACTTCGAGTCTTTTCTGCGTATGTTGGTTCGCGACTCTCTTATCTACGACCAGGCTTGTTTTGAGGTTATACGCAATAGAGGCGGAGGAGTAGCTGGCTTCATTAACGTAGACTCTCGCACAATCCGTAGAGCCAAAATGACAAAGCAGGAAAAAGACGCTGGTCGCCGTGACCCTGCTAAGCCGCAGTTTGTTCAAGTGATTAACGACAAGGCTACTGCGGAGTTTCACGCTAAAGACTTATGCTTCGGTATTCGTCGCCCGCGCAGTGATCTACGCTATTATGGGTATGGCTTCCCCGAGTTAGAAGAGGCGATTATGATGATCACCCACCTACTCAACGCCGATATTTACAACGCTGCGAACTTCACTAACGGCATATCCGTAGCGGGTATTGTAGCGGTTAAGTCGAAGATGCAGCCGCAGTTGTTCCGCCAGTTTCGCCGCGAGTTTTACCAAATGCTCTCAGGTAGCGCTAACGCTAAGAAGACTCCACTAGTTCAACTAGACCCTGACTCGGGCGAAGATCTTAAAGCTATTAACCTTAGTTCCAGCAATAAGGATATGGAGTTTCAGCAGTGGCAGCACTACCTCATCAAAACTATATGTTCGATGTACCAAATCGACCCGATGGAGATTGGGTTTAAGTTTGGTGATGAGGGCGCTCGCAGCTCTCTAAATCAGGCTAGTGGTACGGAGCGCGTTATTATGAGTAAAGAGAAAGGCTTACGCCCTCTACTCCGCGCAGTTCAAGGCTGGCTAAACAAGTATGTTATCGAGGAGCTTGATGAACGTTTTGAGCTTGTCTTCACGGGTCTTGATAGTATCAGCCCTACCGACGAGCTTAAACTTAACGTAGAGAAAGTTAAGGCGTTTATGACAATCAACGAGGTACGCGCTCTCTATGATTTAGAGCCAATCCCTAACGGTGACACTATTTTGGACGGCGCGTATATGTCAAACTTCGGGTCACAAGAGGGAGGCGATCAAAATGCCTGATCAGAGTAAAACATTCACCGTACCGCAAGCGGTTAGAGACGCAGCTAAGCGAGGGCTGGAGCTTCGTAAAGAACACGGTCGCGGTGGGCTAGACACACGGCAAGCTAAGAAAGAGGGAGTTGGTAGCGGTGTACAACGCGCCAGTAACCTCATTCAAGGTAGCGTGACCTATAGAACGGTTAAGCGTATGTTAGCTTTCTTTAACCGCCACAAGGCGTTTAAGGAGCATCATAAAGACAAGACCTCTGCGGCGTATATATCATGGCTTATTTGGGGCGGCGACCCTGGATTTGCCTGGGCAAAACGTATAGTTAAGGAAGAGGAGAAAGTCGAGAAAGGTAGCTTTAGCGCACTCATGTTAGGGTTAGATGAGAGCGACCCTGTGTGGGATGAACCTATCGGCGGTGAGCCTGTAGGTGGCGAGCCTGTACTAAATACATTTACATCTTTGCTAAAAGCGAGTAAAACATTTACTGAGCTAGTCGAGGAGGCGGAAGAGGCTAAAGATATATTAGACGAGCAAGAAGACCTTAGCGAGCTAACTGAAGAAGACGCACAACGGCTACATGAACAAGACCCGATGATAATTCCGCCTCGGCCTGAAGATGAAGTAAGCAAGTCCGCAGAACCTGTAGAAGAAGACGACGAAGACGACTTAGATGATACGCTAGACGCTATTAGTTATACGCCTAACATTCAGCTCGATCCTCGGCAGCTCAACCCTCATATCAAGAAAGCGATGAAGCTACGGCAACACCTAACTAAGAGCCAGCCGCAAGCTAAAC
>Ga0129348_1000620_pt1 | contig 12854 bp, 12 predicted proteins | sample CPBDNA_4_FD_94424 | JGI IMG/M metagenome (GOLD analysis project Ga0129348, IMG submission 94424) | Freshwater to marine salinity gradient microbial communities from Chesapeake Bay, USA - CPBay_Sum_27_0.8_DNA | ecosystem: Environmental > Aquatic > Marine > Coastal | place: USA: Chesapeake Bay...
CCAGGGACCGTGGTCGCTCGGCAGCCTCCCAGAGGAGCGATGGGTCGCCGCCCGGTGCATCGAGCGAAGCCAGACCGCTGGCCACCGGCTTGTAGACGCCCACCCGGCACCCCGCTGCTCGAAGCATCCGGGCGATCAGGGCCGCCGCCACCGTCTTGCCGACGTCGGTATCGGTGCCCGTCACGAACAGCCCGGGCGGCAGGCTTGCTGAAGTTTCCTGCATGGCCGCGTAAAAATCCGCCACAATCTCCGGAAACGAAAGAACTCGATTGCCCGAAGCCGACAGTATTTTTACACTGCGGTAGCAACTGAGACTGATTCTCACAACCAGCAGGTTGGTGATTCCCTCACCCGCCCGTGTTAACAAAACCGATGGCGATCGCGACCCTCACGCTCGAAGATCTTCCCGTGGCCGCGGAAGCTCGCGTCGCCGACGTCATTGGTGACGACGCCGTGGCGATCCGGCTGCTGGAGATGGGGCTCACTCCCGGCGTGGTCGTCCGGGTGATGGGCCGGGCTCCGTTTGGCGATCCGTTGGAACTTCAGATTCGTGGCTACCGGCTCTCGATTCGACGGGCCGAGGCTGCCCGGGTCACGCTCGCGTCCGACTGAACCGTCTGCCCATTGCCCAACCGCATGGAAAAGCCTGCGAGCGGTCCCGACCCAGCCCGGCTCACGGTCGCCCTGCTCGGCAATCCCAATACCGGCAAGAGCACGCTGTTCTCAGCCCTGGCAGGGATTCCGACCCGGGTGGGCAACTATCCGGGCGTGACGGTCGAGGAGAAACTCGGCCGCTTCAGCCACCGTGCCCGGCAGATCGACCTGATCGATCTGCCGGGCACGTACAGCCTCGCGCCGCAGGGACCGGACGAGCGGGTGGCGGTCGATGTGCTGCACGGGCGGCTGGCGGGCGTTCCTCGGCCAGAGGTGGTGGTGGTGGTGGCTGACGCCACCAATCTGGAGCGAAATCTCTTTCTCGCCACCCAGGCCACCGAGCTGGGCCTGCCGCTGGTCGTCGCCCTCACGCTCTGCGATATCGGCCGGCGGCGGGGCACCGCGATCGACACCGAACTCCTGGCCGAGCGACTCGGCTGCCCGGTGATCGCCCTGGCGACGCCCAGCGGCGAAGGGCTCGCCGAACTGCGGGATGCCATCGTGGCCGGCCCCGCGGCCGGTCCGCCCGCTCCCCTTGGCTTGGAAGGGGCCGGCCCGGAAGACTCGCGGCCGGCGGCGGCCCGCGATGCGATTCGCCGCTATGCCCTCATCGAGCGGCTTCTCGACGGCGTCGTCCGCCGGGCACCGGCCGCGAAGCCCCTGCCGGAGGACCGGATCGACCGGCTGCTGACCCACAAGCTCTGGGGTACGCTCGTCTTCGCAGCGGTGATGCTGGTGGTGTTCAGTTCGATCTTCTGGCTGGCCGCGCCGCTGATGGATCTGATCTCGGGCGGCATGGAATGGCTCTCGGCGAGGGTTTCCGACCTGCTGCCGCCCGGGGCGATCCGGGATCTTGTGGTCGATGGAGTCTTGGCGGGAATCGGCGGGGTGGTGGTATTCGTGCCGCAGATCGCGCTGTTGTTTCTCCTGATCGCGGTGCTCGAGGGCTGCGGCTATCTCGCCCGGGCGGCCTATTTAATGGACCGGCTGCTGGTCGGAGTCGGCCTGAGCGGCAAATCGTTCATCCCGCTGCTTTCGAGCTTCGCCTGCGCGATCCCCGGGATCATGGCGGCCCGCACGATCGAAAACCGCCGCGACCGGCTGCTGACGATCCTGGTGGCGCCTCTGATGAGCTGCTCGGCCCGGCTGCCGGTCTACCTGCTGTTGACCGGGGCCTTCGTGCCCGATGTCGCCGTCGGGGTCGCCTGGCTGCGGCTGCCGGCGGTGGTGCTCACCGGGATGTACGGCCTGGGGGTGGTCGTGGCGGCGGCGGTGGCCTGGCTGCTGTCTCGGACGTTCTTCCGGGGGCCGCCGCAGCCCTTCGTGATGGAACTGCCCTCCTGGCGGTGGCCGCAGGCGGCGGTGGTGCTCGAGCGGGCCCGGGAGGCGGTCTGGTCGTTTCTCCAAAACGCCGGGACGCTGATCCTGGCGGTGAGTGTGGTCGTCTGGGCCCTCTCCAACTATCCCCGCAACGAAGTGAGGATCGAGGCCGACATCGAAGCACAGCAGACGCAGCTTGCCGACCGGCTCACCGACGCAGCCCTGCCGCCGGCCGAGCGAGCTGAACTCTCCTCGGAAGTTGCATCGCTCGAGACGCCCGAGGGCCGGGCAGCAGCCCGTCTGGCGGCCATTCAACGGGGCAGCCTCCTCGGAAAAACAGGCCGATTTGTGGAGCCGCTGGTGCGGCCGCTCGGCTGGGACTGGCGGATCGGCTGCGCCGCGATCGCGAGCTTCCCCGCCCGCGAAGTGGTCCTCGGCACGCTGGCGGTGCTCTACAACCTGCCGGCCGAGGAGGCCGAGGGAACCGCCCTCGAGCGGCGGCTCAAGGCGGCTCGCTGGGACGGCACCGGCCGGCCGGTCTTCACGCTTCCGGTCGCCCTCTCGATCATGGTCTTCTTCGCGCTGTGTGCTCAGTGTGCCAGCACCCTGGTGGTGATCGGCCGGGAAACCGGCTCCTGGGTCTGGCCGGTGGTCACCTTCACCTACATGACGGTCCTGGCCTGGCTGGGAGCCTTCGCCACCTACCAACTGGGAACGTGGCTGGGCTGGTAACACGGATTTGGGCGACATGCAGGACTTGATCGCCATCACTGTCGCCGTGCTCACCGGAGCCTGGCTGGTCTGGTCGCTGATTCGCCGGCTGGGCCGACCATCCTGCGGACCACCGACAGCCACGCCTCCCGGGAGCGACGGGTTCGTGCCGCTCGACTCGCTCAAACCGCCTCCGCAAAAAAAATCGGGGCGGCCCGCAGGCCGCCCCGATCGCTGATTCACGCACCTGCCGGGTGTCCCGGCAGGCGGCGGCTCAATACATGTCGTAGTCACCGCCGTGGCCCGCTCCGCCCTTGGCCTTGGCGTCCTTCGGCTTCTCGGCGATCAGGGCATCGCTGGTCAGGAGGAGCGTCGAGACGCTGGTGGCGTTTTGGAGCGCCGTCCGCGTCACCTTGGCCGGGTCGATGACGCCTGCCTTGACGAGGTCTTCATAGGCACCGGTCGCGGCGTTGTAGCCGTTGTTGCCGGTGGCCTCGAGTACCTTCTCGCAGACGATCGAGCCGTCCTGGCCGGCGTTGGAGGCGATCATCGAGAGCGGGGCCCGGGAGGCCCGGATCACGATCTGGTAACCCACCGTCTCATCGTCGCTGAGGCCCTTGGGCTTCAGCTGCGAGCAGGCCCGCAGGAGGGCGACACCGCCGCCGGGAAGAATTCCCTCCTCGACGGCCGCCCGCGTGGCATGCAGGGCATCCTCGACGCGGGCCTTTTTCTCCTTCATCTCACTCTCGGTGGCCGCCCCGACGTTGATCTTGGCGACGCCGCCGGAGAGCTTGGCCAGCCGCTCCTCGAGCTTCTCGCGGTCGTAGTCGCTCGTCGAGTTCTCGATCTCGCGACGAATCTGCTCGATCCGGGCCTTGATGTCGGCGGCCTTGCCGGCCCCCTCGATGATCGTCGTGTTGTCCTTGTCGATGATCACCTTCTTGGCCCGGCCGAGCTCGGCCAGTCCGAGATTCTCGAGCTTCATCCCGAGGTTCTCGAAGACCGGCGTCGCCCCGGTCAGGATCGCGATGTCCTCGAGCATCGCCTTGCGGCGATCGCCGTAGCCGGGTGCCTTGACGGCGGCCACCTGGAAGGTGCCTCGCAGCCGGTTGATCACCAGCGTGGCCAGGGCCTCGCCGTCCACCTCCTCGGAGACGATCAGAAGCGGCTTGCCGGAGTTCACGACCGCCTCGAGCAGCGGCACGATGTCCTTGACCGTCGAGATTTTCTTCTCGAAGACCAGGATGTAGCAGTCCTCAAGGACGCACTGCATCTGCTGGGGATCGGTCACAAAGTAGGGCGACAGATAGCCCCGGTCGAACTGCATTCCCTCGACGAACTCGATCTCCGTCTTGAGGCTCTTGCCCTCGTCGACGGTGATCACGCCATCCTTGCCGACCTTGTCCATCGCTTCGGCCAAGAGATCACCGATCTCGGTGTCGTTGTTGGCGGCGATCGAGGCCACCTGGGCCATCTCCTTCTTGCCCTTGACCGGAATCGACATCTCGCGGAGCTTGCCAGTGATGTCGGCCACGGCCTTCTCAATGCCGCTCTTCATCTGGATCGGATTGACGCCCGAGACGACCGCCCGAAGGCCCTCGTTGAAGACGGCCTCGGCGAGCACCGTCGCGGTGGTCGTGCCGTCGCCGGCGACGTCGCTGGTCTTGCTGGCGACCTCGCGGACCATCCGAGCGCCCATGTTCTCATAGACATCCTCGAGGTCGATTTCCTTGGCGACCGTGACGCCGTCCTTGGTCACCGTCGGCGAGCCGAAGCTCTTCTGGAGGATCACGTTGCGGCCCTTCGGGCCGAGGGTCACCTTGACGGCGCGGGCGAGCTTGGAAACACCCCGCCGCATCGCCTCGCGGGCCTCCTGATCGAATGCCATCATCTTCGACATGGTTTGCGTTCTCCTATGTGCCTGGTCTGAAAAAGTCTTGTCTGTCAAATTCCGAAAACTGGTGGCGGGGACTGATCGCTCCCGCGGCCTGACAACGGGCTGGTCAGTCGAGGATCGCGAGGATGTCGTCTTCACGCATCAGGAGGAGCTCCTCGTCTCCCACCTTGAAGGCTTCACCGGCATAGCTCGTGAAGATCACGCGGTCGCCGGGCTTGACCTGCAGCTGGTGCCGGACGCCCTTGTCGTCGCACTTGCCCTCGCCGACGCTGACGACGGTGCCGCGGGCCGGCTTGTCCTTGGCGGAATCGGGAAGCAGGATCCCGCCCGATGTCTTCTGCTCGCTCTTCTCACGCTCCACGACCACGCGGTCGCCGAGAGGGATGAGGGTCGACTTCTTGCGGGCGGGCTTGGTGGCAGTCGCTGTCATGCTCGTCGTGGCCTCTGCTGGGAATCTGGAAAAGGGACGGATGGAAGCTCGCGAATCCTTCGCTCGATCAGGCGGCCCCGGGCCGCTTCTGCCGGTCGTGCCAAAGACGCGATCCGGGACGCAACCTGCCGCTACCGACCCCTGCAGGAGCCGGCACTTGCCACAGAGCAAGTCGCGCGCCAGAACCGTGACACGGGCCGAGGGTGGCCCTTGATTGCACGATTTTGGCTTTTAAAACTGATTTTTCAGAACCGCCGTGCATGGGGCAGCCGCGCCCAGCCCACTGACGCCGCTGCCAGATTGGCAGGGCCGGGAGCCGGCGACCGAGGAAACCCGGGCAAGCGGACACCCTCCGACCAGTCGTGATCCAGCCCGCCGGGAACCGACCCCGCGGGACCTTCAGCCCGCAGCTCTCCTCCAACCTGCTGCCGCCGTGCAGCCCGTGGCAGGCGGCAGCCGAAATGGGTAAGGTGGGTTTTTTGCCGTTATTTCCGGCCCCTCACCGGCTGATGGCAGGCCCATCGGTCGGCCGGACGAGAAAGGGAGGCGATGGCTACCCATCAGCGGATTGACGTTTCCAAGACGGGCGATGTCTCGGTCGTCCGGTTTCAGGATGCGAAGATCCTGGACGAAGCGGCGATCCAGGAGCTCGGCACGGAGCTCTTCGCCCTCGTCGAGCTCGATAATCGCAAGGCGATTCTCCTCGATTTCGACGGCGTTGAGTTTCTCTCGAGTGCCGCCCTGGGCAAGTTGATCACGTTTGACCGGAAGGTGAAGACGGCCAAGGGCCGCCTCAAAATGTGCGGAATCGCCCCTGGTATTCTCGAGGTATTCCAGGTAACGAAGCTCAATAAGGTCTTCGACATCCGCAGCGACGTGGCCGAGGGCCTCGCTGCTTTTTGACGAGAGATACCCGGGTATCGACCGGTCGATCCCGGAGGAGCCGGCAACGAGGCCGAACGCGGAGTGAACGGCATGGCGGAGCAACCCCCGGCAGCAGCGTGGCAGCAATCGATCGATTTGCCGAGTGAACGGGGCGCCAGCCGGCTGGTCACCGATGAGCTGCTCGCCCAACTCGGCACCCACGGCTGGCCATCTGACGAAATTTTTGCAATCCATCTGGCGGCCGAAGAGGCGCTCGTCAACGCGGTGGTGCATGGCAACCGGCTCGATCCGGCCAAGCGGGTTCGGGTTGAATGCCATGTGAGCCCTGACATCGTCCGCCTGGAGGTGACCGACGAGGGAGAGGGCTTCGATCCCGAAAGCGTGCCTGACTGCACCCTGGAAGAGAGGCTCGAGTCACCCAGCGGTCGGGGCGTGATGCTGATGCGGTCGTTCATGACCCGGATCGAGTACAACGCCAAGGGCAATAGCGTCCTGCTCGAAAAGCGGCGGGGAGAGCCGCCGGCCTCCGAGCAAGCGGCCGGCGACCAGCCTGGCTGAACGCCGCCGGCAAACCCGTGCAACCAGTCGGCCATTCGCCACCCGCCCGGCCTGCCCGAGTCCGGCCTGCCAAGCAAGTCCGCGGGCGAGCCCACTCTCTCGCATCAGGGCTCCTGGAACGCTATTCTTACGGGCCCACCGATCCCCGATAGCTCAATGGTAGAGCGGCCGGCTGTTAACCGGTAGGTTGTAGGTTCGAGTCCTACTCGGGGAGCTACCTTTGCAGGGCGGAGCAGCGGCTCGCGTGGAGCGGCACCAAAAACCGAACTACAGCACACCGCCCGGGTCGACTGGGGGTAGCAGGGGCTCAAGCGCGGTGAGGATACTCGATGCCTTTTCGATCGCCCTGACAGCACTCGCACGTGTCGCCTCGGCCACGCCGCAGAATCGGGATCCGTGTCGATGACGGCCTCGGCGGCGGCCAAGGCGCGGCCGGCTTTTGCCCATTGGCTACGAACGAATTCGTTCATGCCGCTACACCGAAGCGGCGGATCTCGCGAAGCAATGGGCTATCGCCGCGATAGTATTCCTCTTGGGCAAGCACTTTCACGCTGACGCGGCGCCCCAGTCGCAAAGAAACCGGATACACGGCGATCAAGCTCCGCTCCAGTTCCTCTCCAAAGTCAACGATCAGACGTTTCAGCACCACGAGCAAGTCGATGTCGCTCTCCGGACTTGCCTGCCCTCGGGCCTCTGATCCGAAGAGCACGACGGTGCTCAAACGCTCCCCGTAGGCACGCTCCAGCCGTTCCCGCAGTTCGGCGAGCAGAGCGGAGGTGGTCATGTTGGATTCCTGGGGATAGGAGCGTGCCTGAGAGACTCATTCTACCGACGGCTCGGTGCGACCTCCTGCGGACTACCAGCTGCGTCGGATTCTGCGTCGCCTTCCCCCAGCAACCCCGTTTTCCCGAATGAAAAAGCGGTTGTGCGTTGCCCTACTCGGGGAGCTTTCTTCGCATGGTGTCGCACCGGCTACACCACTCGTCTCGATCCTTATCTACTCAGGGGGCGCCCTCGCGGCCAGCTTCGGCCTCCTGCACGAGCCACGTTCCGGGCGTCATGATCGCGAGTCCGTAGAAACGAGTGCCGAGCAGGCGGCCAAAATCGGCGCGATCGAGAGTCAACAGGACGTCGGCCGTCGCCAGGGCACTAAACAGGATCGGCCGGTCCTTGTTCACGGGAAACACGGCCGGCTTGTCGATCGTCAATACATCATCGACCAGATCGAGTCGAGATCGCAGCCGCAGCCACGCGACCGTGACCGGAGCGGTGAAGCCCGCCAGATTCCTGTTGACTTCGTCAACCGCGTACGGCGTTGTGATCAAACGCCAGTCCCGCGTCGATGCCCGATGAAAGAGTTCCCGGGAGGCACCCTCCGCCGACACGGCCGCAGCGATCAGCACGCTCGAGTCGAGAAACAGCCTCACGGCCGCGCTCGAAGCCGCCGCATGTCCGCCTCGTCTTCCGCGATCCAGCCGGCAATCTCATCGGGCGTGAACGTTCGTGGTTCGGGTAGCGGGGCGCCCTCGGCCCGGAGTCGCGACGCCAAAAAGAGCATCAGTTCTTGCTTCTCGGCAGGCGAGAGTCCCGCGGCGGCAGATTCGATCTCGGCAAGAGTGACCATGAGCACAAGCGTACACCGTACAGCACCCACCTGCCAAGGACCCGCAGACAGCCAGTCCTCTTGGACAAGACATCCTGCCAGGCATTTGCCGTCGCTTGGTGCGGACTCCTGCGGCTTTGTGCGAAGTTAAGCGTGCGTCGGATTCTGCGTCGCCTTCCCCCAGCAACCCCCGTTTTCCCGCAGGAAAAGGCGGTTGTGCGTTGCCCTACTCGGGGAGCTACGCCCTCTTTCGCAGGAGGTCGCATTGAGCCGTAGGAGGTCGCAAGTCGTTCTGCGGCTTGTGTTTTTGGCGCGGGACGATTTTTTCGGTGAGAACTCCTGCGGCGTCCTGCGAGCACCGGATCTGGTGCACCATCGAGACCAGATCACTCCTGAATCCGATCGGGTGCAGGCCGTCGCCGCTCGCGTGGTATGGTTGCGAGTCACTTCCGCGACGCAGCCGTTTGAACCGATCTGCCCGTTGAGCCGGTGATCCCCATGCCCAGAGAACGCGTCGCCGACAAACGTCTCCGAGCCGAGCAGGTGCTCGCCGCCCTCGACCGGGGCTATCCCGATGCGGCCACGGAACTGGCCTTCGGCACGCCCTTTGAACTGCTCGTCGCCACGATCCTCTCGGCGCAGGCCACCGACGTGAGCGTCAACGCCGCCACGCCGGCGCTCTTTGCCGCCTATCCAGACGCGGCGGCCCTCGCCCAAGCCACTCCCGAACAGGTCGAGCCCTTCATCAAGACGATCGGCCTGTTTCGCAACAAAGCCAAGAACGTCGTGGCGGCGGCCAAGCGGATCGTCGATCTCCACGGAGGCGAGGTGCCCGAAGACTACGACGCCCTGCTCGCCCTGCCCGGCGTGGGCCGAAAGACCGCCAATGTGGTCGCCAGCAACGCCTTTGGCCGCCCGGCCATCGCTGTCGACACCCACGTCGGCAGGCTCGCCCGCCGACTGAAGTTCAGCAGCCACCAGGATCCCAACAAAGTGGAGAAGGATCTTGAGTTACTCTTCCCACAAGACCGCTGGACCTTCCTCCACCACTCACTGATCCTCCACGGCCGACGCGTCTGCCATGCCCGCAGCCCCAACTGCAACGCCTGCAATCTCGCGGCCCTCTGCCCATCCGCTGAACCAGAGGGCGCTGCGACGGCGTGAGAGCCGTGGCAGCGCAGACGACAGCACGCCGCCCCGCTCCAGTTGGTGGTCAGCACCTCCTGCACACCCTACCGGACCAGCCTGCTCACCGGCTGCCACTTCTGACAGACCGGCAAACAAGAAAGGGTTGCATTCCTTTTTTGATCGTGAGAGTCATCTGCGGGACAGGCGGCGGCGGGATTACGGCCGGAGGAACGCCAGTTGGGCCGATCAATGATGGGTCGATCTGGTATCGGTTTCGAACCCGCCCCTGAATCAGGCGTTGGAGTCGACTACCCGGAAGAAGGGTCTTGGGGGCCCGTTCCTGAAGAGCCTCAGTTGCGGCCGCGGAATGGCTCGTAGATCCTGATTTGAAACAGGAGTTCATTCGCTGAAAACTGCCCGTCGTACAAGCCGCCGTTGGACGGGATGACAAACCTCACCTCGTTCAACGAATAAAAGCGGTACCCGAGGTCGAGCGTGATCCGGTCGCTCACCGCATACACCACGCCGCCGCCAGCCTGCCACGCAAACTGCGTCGCCTGAACATCGGCAAGGATCGCTTGACTTCCGAAGATAACGTCGCTCGACCACCGATAGCCGCCAGCACCGATTCCTCCACCGCCATAAAGGCCAAACTTTTTCGTGATGGAGACATCCCGCCACGCATTGCACAAGACCGACCAGTTGTCTGTTGACGCTTGTCCAAACTCGTTCTGGATCCCGTCACGATATCGACCCGCCGCTTCGACCCGCCACTGGCCTCGTGGGCGGGAAAAGGCCATGCCGACCGCGCCACCAGCGGTGAAACTTTCTGCGTATTCGTTTTGACTCGCGGGCTCCCCGGGATAGGTGAACTGCCCCCAGGACGCACCGATGATCGGCGACACATACCAGCGACGTGTGGCGCCATCATCCCCACGAGTCAGGCCGACAGGCTGGAGGAGCGCTCCGATGTCGACGTCCTGTGCGGACGCAGCGGAAGGAATCACATTCACGCCTTCAAACGAGCTCGCGACCGCCGTTTGGCAGCAGAGCGCAACGACCGCGAGGGATAATCCGATCGAAGTTCGCATAGTTTCCTCCCGTCGCTGTTCGGATGGTGGGCCGCCTGTTGGTCGATTGCCGACGCTCGCGACAGGGGGGACTTCGGCTGCCAATCCCTCTGCCCGTGACAAAGACCCGACCGGTCGAACCCGACAGCCGAACCCGTAAAATTTCCTGAAAAGGCAACCAGCCGCCGTTCCATTTTCACCAACACGATCAGTTTGCCTTGTTCGGAGGTCGTAACGGCACTTTTCGCCGGCGGTGTGAAGGGACGGTCGGCAAGCCTGCTCTTGATAGCCCACGCCCTGCGCGAACTGCCGGCCGCCCTGCTCGCAGAAACGGTCGCCTGCGTTCCGCTGGCATTCGGCGGGCCGCCGCCCACCCCGGGGCCTGCCGTTCAGAGCAGCCGCCCGCCGGCGGACGGACGCGAGACAAAGATCTCGGGCGTGATGCCGGTGGCCGCAAGATAGCCGGCGTGTAGGCGGGCCGCGATCTCGGCGGCCCGGCTGCTCTCGCAGAGCGTGACCGTCGAACCGCCGAAGCCGCCGCCAGTCATTCGACTGCCAATCACGCCGCCGGAGCGGCCGATCTCGCCTGCGAGTGCGACCATCGTGTCGAGTTCCGGGCAGGAGACCTCGAAGTCGTCGCGGAGCGACTGGTGACTGGCCGCCATCAGCGGACCGAGCGACTCCATCTCACCGGCCTCGAGGGCCTCGGCAGCCGCCACGGTCCGGGTGATCTCACCGACGACATGCCGGCTGCGGCGATTGATCGGGTCACCGAGCCGGTCCCAGGCCGCCTCGACGTCGGCCATCGTCACCTCCCGCCAGGAGGCCTTGCCGAGCATCGCCAGGCCGTCCTCGGTGTTCTTCCGGCGGGCGGCATAGCCGCCGTCGGTCAGCTCGTGGTGGACGTTCGTATTGGCAATCAGGACCGTCAACGCGGGGTCGGAAAAAGGAACCAGCCGCGGTTCGCCCGATCGGCAGTCGATCAGCACGAGCCGATCGGGTTGGCCGAAGGTCGAGGCAAACTGGTCCATGATGCCGCAGGGCACACCGGCAAAGTCGTGCTCTGCCCGCTGGCAAAGCAGGGCCTTCTCCCGCAGTTCAAGCGAGCTGCCCGTCAGCCCCTCGAGCAGCGCGGCCGTCGCACACTCAAGCGCCGCCGAGGAAGAGAGCCCGGCTCCCATCGGCAGCGATGAAACCACCCAGGCGTCGAAGCCCGGCACGTTCATCCCCCGGTCTCGGCCACGGTCCTGAAAGCCTCGGATCACGCCGCGGACGTAGTTGGCCCACTTCGGCAAACCTGGTGTCACCGCGGCCGTCAGGTCGATCCTGGCCGGCTCCCCGTCCGCCGAGCCGATCCGGGCCTCGTGACGTCCGTTGGGCGCCGCCGCCATCACGACGCAGCGGTCGAGGGCGAAGGGCATCACAAATCCATCGCAGTAGTCGATGTGCTCACCGATCAGATTGACGCGACCCGGCGCCGCCGCGGTGAGGGTGGCCTCGCAGCCGAACGCCGTGCGAAGGGCAGTAGCCGCAGCCGTGGCCAGGTCGGGAAGCGGGACAGCGGGAAGCAGCGTCATGGTCGTCGGCGGGGTTGGAGGGCGGGTGCCGGTCGGCCCGGGAGCCAGGGCGGCGTTTCAGAGATCGGTCGCAGGCGCCCCGGCCCCCGCCCAGCCCGGGCGGGGCGTGAGCAGAAACGACCAGGCGTATTCCCCGCGCGGCTTGATGCGGTATCGCTCCAGCGGCTTCTCGCCCCACGAGGTGGTGCCGCCGAGGCCGGTGTTGCGATGGTCGATCCGCAGCAGATACTGCCCCGCGGACGGCACCAGGTCGATCGCGTTGCGGCCGGACTCCAGCGAGAGGAGCGTGACTGGCACCACGGCAAACTCGAGGAGATGCTCGCCGAGGGCTTCGACGCCGAACGGGGCAGGCTCCTCGCCAGCATCCAGCACCAGCCAGCGAACCCCGGTGCGGAGCCCCGCCTCCTGCGGATCGGTGTAGCGGTGGAAGACCGCGGCAACGGTTTGTTCATGGATGCCCGTCCAGGCACTTGCCCGTCGGTCCTCGTAGTTCTCCCCCGGTCCGCGACCATACCAGCGACAGGCCCGCACCCGATCAGAGATGCCGCACCGCATCCCGATCCGGGGCAGGATCGGCAGGCTGCCCCGCGGTCGCACGGTCGGGCTGACCGAAATCTCGCCCGACGGATGGAACCGCCAGCGGACGGTCGCGGTCGATGACCCCGCCGGAATCCGCAACTCCGAGCAGACCTCGATGCAGTCGTCTCGACGTGTCACCGCCACCGACTCGGCCACTGCAGCCGGGCCGGCATCCCGCCAGATCCGCAGTGACCGCTGGTAGCCGGCCCCCTCGTCGTTGTTGGTCATCGGCCGCCAGAAATCGAGCTGGAAGGGCGAGGTGACCCGGGCCGGCCCGCCGCTGCGGTCCTTCCAGGACTCGAGCATCCCGCTTCGCCTGCCGACGGTGGCCGTCTGACCGCCGAAGCTGACGGTGACCGCGTTCTCATCCTCGCGGAAGCTGCAGTCGCCCCCCTCAGCAGCAGGACCGGCTGACGTCCGCCTCCCCCAGGGCAGGGAAAAC
>Ga0129348_1000621_pt1 | contig 12845 bp, 10 predicted proteins | sample CPBDNA_4_FD_94424 | JGI IMG/M metagenome (GOLD analysis project Ga0129348, IMG submission 94424) | Freshwater to marine salinity gradient microbial communities from Chesapeake Bay, USA - CPBay_Sum_27_0.8_DNA | ecosystem: Environmental > Aquatic > Marine > Coastal | place: USA: Chesapeake Bay...
CAATAGACCCTGTAGCGGCTGTTCCAAGGCCAAAAGCGCCAAGCCCACCAACCGCACCAAGGATGCCACGAATGGCCTGCGACTGCTCTGACCTACCCACGAGCCCCTTACCGCCAAAGGGCTGTAGTTTTGCCCCCAGTGCGAGGTCTCCTAGATTCTGATCACCTACAGCGCCCTCTAGTATCTTAAGCGCCTCTTGGCGCTTAGAAGTTTTGTCATCGGAGTCAAATGCGCGCATGAGACGCCCACCCACATCGGGCTTAGTGAGACGCTCTCCGTTTCTTACTTTTCTCTTGAGTGTGCTTAACTCATCGACACTGATCTTGCCAAACTGCTCATCAAGTGCCTCCTTGAGATTCATACGCTCAGAATAGCCGCGCATAAGGTCTCTGTACTTGTCATTCTTCCCAAGCAGGCCGCTTATGTTTTTGCGTAATGCAGAGAGCACGCGGCGTGTGTTTTGCGTTCCCGCTTGCTGCGTGTTTAGGTCGCTCAAGCGCGTGTCTATTCGCTTCTTAATGCTATCCAGCCCGCCAAATGTTAACGTCCCAACGCTTCTTGCGTCTTGTGCAAGTTCGTTGTATAGCTTTGCCATCTCACTACTGGATTCCACATCTACACCAAGCTGGTCGGTGCGATCCACCTCAAACCCATCTTGAAACTCTATACCACGATCATTCCTTCTTATCTTAGGCTTGACCCGCATGGGGATCTGTGTTGAGGCAAACGCGTCATTGAAAAACTGTGCGATGTAATCGTCAGCGTTGCCTTGCAATGGTGCGTCCCAAATGCCATCTCTAATCAACTGGCTCTTAGCTGCTTCATACTCCTTATTTGCCAGCCTAATGTTCTCAACATAGGCACGCAGGTAGCGATCCTCTGCCCTTGCAACAGCCTCATCGCCCTGGAGCAGCTGATCCTCGATGATGGCGCGCGATTCGGGCTTCTGTGAGCGGCGCGATAATTGATTGATAGCCTCTTCGCCTGCCGAGGAGTAAAGGCCGAGCGTGTTGCGCGCGACTTGGTTTGTAAGAGTGTCACCTTCTCGCGTGATGGTTTTTGCAGCTTTGCGGACGGGCGCCGATACGGCTCTACCCGTCCCACGCGCTACAGCGCCTGTAGTGCGCGCGGCTGCTGTGAGGGGGTCTAAGTTCTCAATCATCCGACCAGCCCTCGCGAGCTTGCCCGCGCGCCCAGCCTTGCCTATCGCGCCCAGTAACCCGCCCCCGAGCGCAATGTTGGATGCTGCGCGCACTGGGCGATTTTCAAAGTCCCTTATCTCATCTATAAACTGACGCCCCGCGCCGCGTGCAGCCTGCTCAACCTCGTCATCGACAAAGTCTGTGCCGAGTGCGATGTCTGCCGCGCCTCCCGCAAGCATCCCAATGCCCTTGGCTGTCTGTAGGGGAGAGGATACCGCGTCTATGATGCCCCCAATATCCTCGCCTACCGTGCGCCCCAAATCATCGATGGCTCTATCGGCAAATGAGCGATCATCGCCCACTTCAATGTTCATCAACTTAGAGACGCGCCGCCCCACCTCTTCTGGGTCATACTCTCTGAAGTCTGGACGTTCCCGCTGGACCGCTAATCCCAGTTCGCGAAATGTTCTATAGGTAGCCATCAGTTCCCCGCCATGACGGATTGCGCGCTGCCCAGTGAGCCAAATAGGCTTGTGCCAGTTTGCTTTGGTGGTCCAGCAAACCTATTGAGATCACTTGCCGAGAATGCACCATTTGCGCCTATGCTTGCGCCCCATCCACCTGCAAGCACATTGCCCTGCGCTTGCAGATTGCGCCCGTAATTGATAAGAGCGCGCAGGTTTCTAAGTTTCGCTTGTTGCGTTTCAAGAGAATCACTTGGCATCGGCAGTGCCCTTTGCAGCGCCTCTGCATCCTTGTCGGTAGGCTTGCTGCCCTGCACTGCTACAGCAAGTGCCACACCTGCGGTTTGCGACAAGTCCATAGCAGCAACTGCTTCGGGGTAATACCTTCTCACAAAGGGTATTTGCGCTATGATCTCAGCGTATGGTTTTGTGTTTTGAGGGGAAGCCTGGAGTGCCTTCATATAGGTGTCCAAAATTGCATTGGGGTCTTCAGCCCCCTCGCCGCTAACTTGGCCACCTCCCGCCTTGAGGCCAGCCATGCGCTCCTTGGACTGCAATTCTGCATTCAAGGCGTTTTGCGCAATCTTAGTATCGCCAACGCCTTTTAATGCTGCACCCAGTGCGCCCAACAGCCCTCCACCTGTGCTCGTGGCAGTGCGAGGTGTTGCCATTTCCGCTGGTCTTCCCAAGAACGCCGCTACTGCATTATTGACGCGCTGCTCTTTTGCCGCTGATCTATTTGCGCGATCTTGTGCGCGACCTTGCATGAGGCCACCAACACCCTGCCCTAATACTCCGAGAGCACTGATCAACTCTGGATTCTTGCCCAAGAAGGACAGTATTAAATTCCGAGAAGGGGGCGCTGAGGGTTGCTGTAATGCAGTGGGCGGCTTGGCAGCAGGCTGCGCAGGGACGTCCACCGCATTTTCAACTGTCACATCTTCTTCGGTATCGAGCTGTGGCGCTGGCGATACGTCTTCGCGTAACCTTATTGGCCCCTGCCGTATTAACGTGTTTGCGCGGATAGACCGATCGAGAGTGGGCGCCATTTGGCTCGCCACCTGCTGCAACTCTGGCGATTGCCCCGTCAGAGTTGGATTCTCTGCCCCTAAAGCGCGAAGGGCCTCCTCCCCCTGCATGGTCTGGCCATTAAGGCCACGTATTTCCACTGATGGGGTGTTCTCCGCGCCGCGCAATCCAATTGCTTCTGTTAATATTTTTTCAAAGTCTGGCGCAGTATTAAACTGAGTTAGCCCCACATTGCCGCCCATGTCCGAAAGCCGCATCTGAGCTTTAGCGTTGGCCATCTCATCGTCTGTGGCGGGATAGAACTGAGCCTCATTGGGGCGCTTGGCCGTGATCCCCCCCGCTGCCCCACTCGCCATCGTTTGTTGATTTGGAGTAGTGAAGTAATCAACTGCAGGCTGGCCACCCTCTTGCCTTATAATGGCATTGGCTAATCCCTGTGGATCTATACTGGATAGCTTTGCGCCCAATCCAACTCCCAAAAAGGAGGGTATGTTGGCAAGAGCAGCGGCATTGCCAGAGGGGTCATCTGAAGCGGGCGTGTATTTGTTTATAAACTCGCCCAGCGTAAGGTCGCGGCCTGTGTCAATGCCCAACTGTTGATAGAGCGCACTTAAGCCAGCAGGGGGATCTGCAAATTGCACATAGCCCCTATTATCAACACCCGTAACCCTATCCCCCCAATATCCTTTAGCAGTGCCAAGGTCCACAGCTCTAAGGTTTCCTGGGTTATTAAAGCGAACACTCAGTGGTGGGTTGTTCATTAGTAAGAGCCTGTGATTATGGTGTGTATCGCTGGAATGGACTGTTGTTGCCAAGGTTAGGATCAGAAACCCCACCGTAGCCTTGATACTGCGCCGAGGTGCTGACGGGGTTAGGCGCTTGGGGCATCCGCGAGAGGCCAAATTGCATAGCCAACGGCGCCAATTGCGCCAAAATGCCCAACCCCTGCGTGGTGCCCGATGGTCTTGCATTGACTTGTGCTTGTCCTGGTGTTGTGCGGCGAAATGAAGCGATCGCCTCCAACACAGCTTGCTCTTCCTCTTGACGCTTACGCGCTTTTTCCATGTCGCTCTGCGCGCTACGGCCAGCCAAATAGTTTAGCCCTTGACCAACACCCGTTGAGATGAGTGCTATTGTGAGTGGGTCCACTTTAGCTTTTCCTTTCCCATGTATCCGTTTCCCTGTTCCATGTAGCTATGACTGTGCCACTTCCTACTGCGATCAAATCATTGCCATCTACTCTCGTGTTAGAAGCGCTAAAGTTTTCATTCTGCTGAAAAAAGCGATCTAATCCTCTAGCCTGTGCCGCTGCGCGTGATAGTGGCGAATCTTTAGGCGAGTTAGTGTCCGTTGAAGTGCTTACATCCTGTCCAGAAAACAGCGCGTCAAAAGCGTTGGTGATGTTGGCATTTAGGTCATCTGGCAAAGCGCCCTGCAAGAAACTGTTGCCATCCGTAGCACTTAACAGGCTTACCAACTGGCCGAATCTGCGCTCATCAATGAGGCTCGACGCGTCACGGTTTGCTATGTTAGCCGCTTCCAACTGTGACGGCTGCAGTAGGTTGTTAAAGTCGATCTGCTGGTTTGCCAGTAGGCTTTCCAGTGTCTGCCTATCGCCAAACTGCCCCGTAGCGAGATTCTGCTGGAGTAGGTTGTTGGCAGTGGTTTGATCCATCACGCCTTGGTTGACCAACTCCTGTAAGGCAGTAGCATTCGTTCCCTGTTGCTGTAAACTGCCGATATTACCTTGGTTGACTAACGCCTGCAGCAGTCTATCGTTTGTCCCTTGCGTGGCAATCTGTGAGATAGCCTGCTGGCCGAGGATCCGCTGCAGCGCCTCCGCATTTGTGCCCTGCTGCTCTAATCCAGCAATGTTGCCCTGGTTGATTAGCGTCTGTAGCAGCCTATCGCTCGTGCCCTGTGCGCCAATCTGAGAAAGGGCCTGCTGGCCTAAGATGCGCTGTAGCGCCTGCTGGTTGGTGCCCTGCTGCGAGAGTTGGCCCAATGCGCCCTGGTTGACCAGATCCTGCAAGAGACGCTGGTTGGTGCCCTGTGCAGCCAACTGCGAGAGGGACTGCCTGCCTAAAATGTTTTGCAGAGCTTGGTCCGCTGTGCTCTGCGCGCTGATCTGGTCCAGCCTGTTTTGCAACTCAGCCGCAAACTGACCCTCACCCACGCGCGCTTGACGCACACCCTCTTCAAACTGTTCGCGATCTGTCACGCCGCCCTGTAACAGTTGACGTGACGTTACGCGATCCGCCAGGTCCTGCTGCGCTTGCAACTGACGCAATCCAAGGTCAGCAGCAAACTGCTCGTCGGCACTTCTACGCGCCGCATCGGCCAACTGCCTATCTGCTATACCAAACTGCTGATCTGCATTGAGGCGCTGGGCATCTAGGTCTGCGGCTTGGTTAGCGAGGGCCCCACGCAGGTCTTGATCGCGCGCCGTTAAGCCTGCATTCATAGCAGCAATCTGGCCTTGAAGCGATGTGGCTTGGTTCGATTGCCCAGCGGTTAGGTCTTGCTGGCGTCCCGTCAGCAGTGCCTCAAGGTTTAGCCGCTGTGCGTCCAGCCCTGCCGCTTGATTGGCAAGGGCAATGTTGGAGTCCTGCTGGCGTCCTGCGAGCACGGCATCTAAGTTTGCGCGCTGTGCATCAAGGTCTGCCTGCTGGTTGGCGAGTGCAGTGAGGCGATCCTGCTCGCGTCCACGCAAGCGCGCATCTGCCTGCGATTCCTGCGCGCGTAGGTTGGCAAGCTGGTTTAACTCCGCTGCGCTCAAGTCCTGTCCGCGCGCCGCCAGTGCCTGCTGCTCATTAAACCTCTGCGCGTCAAGGTTGGCCTGCTGGTTCGCAAGCGCAGCACTCAGATCCTGCCCACGCGCGCCCAGCACTGCCTCCAAGTTACTCTGGCCTGCCGTGAGGTCTTGTCCACGCGCCTGCAGCCTCTGCGCATCGCCCGTTATTCCGCGATTTGACGCTAATCCTGCCAGGTCTATAGCAGCCTGCAGGGCGGGGTCACTCTGACTTAGGGCATACCCTTGGGCCAATGCACTCAACCGATCCCTGCGCAGGTTCTGGTTGCCCTCTTCAAACACATCCACCGTGTTACCCGACTGCAGCACGCCCAGCCTGTTTAGTTGGGCGATATCCTGCTCGCGCTGGCGCGCCGCTGTGTTCTCCAAGTCTGCCAGCAGTGCGGCTGTCTGCGGATTGCCTGCGCCACCCATTGCATTGGCATTCTGTATCCGACCAAGGAGTAGGTTGCCAAATTGCGTCTCAAAGTCAGATGCGCCTGCCGTGGGGGCGAACTCACCCAAGGCAATGCGCTCATTCATGGCATTGAGCGCTGCATTCTGCGCCTGCACGTTGCTGTTGTAGTCCCCTAACCCAATATTTTGCGCTGACATGGTGGGGTTAAATGCAGCGAGACTCTGAGCCTGGGCCTGTATATTGGGATTGATCGCTGCCAGCGATGCCTGCTGCGCTTGGGCATCGAAGTTTACAGGGTCGAGGTTGATATTCTGCGTGGAGATGGTAGGAGTGAACCGATCGAGCCCAATCTGTTGCGAGGTGGCTGCAGGCAAGTTAAACTGCAGCCCTGCATTTGCGATATTGAAATCACGCAGGCCACTTATAGCGTTTTGTCCAAACGTCTCACCCTTCCCTATCGCATTCTGTATCATCTGCATCTGCTGCTCGCGCAATTCGCGATCCGATGCACCGCCCGTAGCGCGCGCAGCGGCGTCACTGGGCGCACCTGCGTTGGATAACGTCTCTACAGGAGAGACTGCAGTGGTCGTGGGTGCGGAGGCTACGCGCTCACCCTGCGTAGCTGCCATATTCGTCATCGTGGGCGCGGCCTGTGCAGGGTTAGCACTGATAGATGCGCGCAGGGCGTCATTCTCAGCCTGTAATGCTTGGACCTGCTGCTGATTTTGGTAGGTTGGATCGCTGCCCAGCAGTGATCGGTAGGCATCCGATCCCAGATATGTATTAATCTCGTCCTGTATGTTTTGCGAGAGGTCGTTTGCCGTCAGCCCGCCGCTGCTGCGCCAGTTGCCGATGCCTGCGCCAGTAAATGCGGCAGGGTTGCGCTGAATAGCCGCCATCAACTCCTCACGCGCATCAGCCTGCGCAAAGAAATCATTGAGCATCCCAGCATTGGTGCCCGCAAGTCCAGCATTTGGGTCTACCCCGCCGCCGCCGCCGCCGCCGCCGCCACCATCACTCACCACAGTCGCTGGGCGATCGGGCAACATATCACTTGCTGCTGCCCCAGAGCTTGCAAGGATAGCGTTAGGGTCTACTGGCTTTGCGCTGGGGCCACTTGGAGGGGGCGTAGGCGGAGGTGGAGGTGGAGGTGGAGGAGCTGAACCGCCCCCGCCAGAGGGGACAGTAGAACTTGTTGAACCCACTCCCGTATCTGGTCCGCTTACTAAATCACTTGTAACAAATGGGCGATCGGGCTTGACGCCCATTGTGGGGTTGCTGTTAGGGCCAAAGGGACCAGTAAAACCATCGGGGAAGCCCGTGACTATAGGAACATCAGTGCCCTGCTTGGGAGGCACGGGCGCTCCCATAGGCGCACCACTTCCACCCGTGCCCATAGGCGCACCACTATACTGGCCCTTGTCTGCCTCCATGAAGAATCTGTCAAACATGCTTAGTGTATTGTTGGGATCGTAGATTCTTTTGCCGCCCACTAATCCGCTGGTGCTACCACCAAAAACTTTAGCCATTAGCTATTCCGTGCCCTACGGCGCTTACGTCCGATTGGTTTGTATTGAAGATGTATCCGTCGAAAGGTGCCCACTTGGTTGATCCCACCATTGGAATACTTGAGGCTGCTGTGTGGGTCATACCCCGCTAAGTCCGTGTCTCTACCGATCATGCGCGTTGTGCCTAAGATGCCTGCTCCCAGCGCGTCAGCGCCGAGCACAAACGAGTTGCTCTTTAGAGACAACTGCTCCGTAGTGCCTATGAGACCAGAGGAATCCTGCGTGACGCTCGCGTAGTAATCGCCCGCGCCATCGAAATATGTGCGCGCATACAGCCATCGCAGGCGCACGTCCGAACCGAAGGGCGCAGGGGCGCCCGTTGTAAAAGACCAGGAGATAGCCGAGCCATTATCGCTAGTGCCCGTCTCCATGTCATACAGGATGCCATCATAGCCACCCGCGTGCGGTTTGCCTGCAATCAGCCCCACACAGGATCTTCCTGCTGCGTACTCCCAAGGGCCCGACCAGCAATTGTAGCGTGTGTTGTATGCTACTATATGGTTGGGCTTGGTCTGTCCCGTCCCGTAGGGCAAGAAAAACCACACCTCATTGGCGTCTGGGTACCGAATAGAGAACGCATTGGCTAAAGCGGATGTGTTGATCTCGGGCCAATAGCCATCGTCAAGCTGATAGCTGATTTTTGTGACCTGCGCGCCACCCGACCACGAGTAGATGCCGTCATCTTGCAGGAAGAGCTGCACATCGGCGGGCAATGATACGGTGCTTAAACCATTGACCCCTGCCTCCACCGTCCTCTGCTGGCGATGGTAGGGTATCGTCGTATTTCCCGTAGGGATGAGCGTGGAGATGCCATCGCGCGTATGCACGATCAGTGCGTTCTGGGCTGGGACGAGTGCCGTGATCTCGGCTTGGAAATTGTAGAATGATGTAGCGCCCCATGCCTCTATGTCTCCTATGTCAGAATACCAGAGTTGTGAGGTATTGGCATTAGTGTTGGCCATCCACAGTCTGTTGTCATACCACGCCATGTGTTTGGCCGTAGTAAATCGGCCATCAACACTCAAAGCGGAGGCGTTGCCTGTGCCCGTCCATTTCCACGGCGCATCTACGCCATTGGTGGCAACAAGCGTGCCGTTGCAGTTGGCACTCTCAAATGTGTTTGTGTCACCAGGGGTGATGGTGAGCGCACCTGTTATAGCACTCCATCCACTATTGTAGTAGTAGAGAGCCGCGCCTGCGGCAATGACAACATACGTGGTGGATGCATTAGGCTTAAACTCCGCAGACAGTGTTATAGTGGGAGTTCCAGCCAGCGCAGCGGCACTCTGGTAGGAGGCGGTTCCAGCGCGCGTTTCCACTTGGCCAGAACTCCCAATGCGCATGTTCCACATATCCGACAGGCCCTTGGGACCGACATCCTCTACGGCGTTGCTATAGAGGACGCCCTCTGTCCAAGGTCCATATTGTACGGTGTCGGCCTGTATCGCCATTACTGTAGCGATCCCTCCTCAATGCGGAAGTTCAGCATAAAGCGCGAATCCCTGCGGCGCAGTCTATACTCCCTATTGCCCGACATGCGACCATTGACCTCTTTGGCCTGCCGTATATACCGCTCCATCTCACCCGCGTTGAGCCGCGCGCTTGTGTCATCGCCGTATTCGACCATGATGCCAGCGGCTGCGCCCATATAGAGGGCATGGTGCAGCAGGAGCGGTATACCGTGATCCTGCAGCAGGTCATCGGTGTCGTTTGCAGACGTTAGCTCGGGGAAGGTTTTGTAATAACGATACTTGATGATCTCACCCGATGTGTCGGGCGTGGGGTGAAACTCTACGATGGGCGCGCCAGATGAGGCGTCTGTTCCTGCAACGTATACCCACGCAGCATCGCCCGTGCGTGACTGGTCGGGATCGTCCGAATCAATCTCGCTGCTGTTAACGATTAACAGAGGACGGTCGTTGGTCTCATCGCGGAACGATAGCAGGTGCTGCACGTCCGTAGACAGTGTATACTCACGCTGCAGCGCCACCGTGGTGAGCGACTTCTCCTCATACATCCACCACCACGTAGCGCGCGTAGCGATGTCTTGCAAGGTTGCATTGACATAGACGCGCGCCTGTGAGCGGTATTCGGAGTTGGTCTCCGTGAGACCAGCGCGCTGTATAGCGCGGTCCAACACATCGTTTAGTAGCATTAGTTACATTTGGGCCTGCGTTGCCATATCTGCAGCGGGGCCACCTAACGAGCGAGCCTGTGCAGTGAGCCCCTTGCGCCAGTTGCGGAGGAATTTCTCCACAGCAGCGGGGCCTTTCTCGGTAACGCTTTCGGGTATTGGTGTCTGGTATCCTTCGACCTGCAAACAGTCACCAACTTGGGTAGCAACGAGCCGAGCGTTGGCGTTGGACAGTTTAGAGGTCTCGGGTGAGCTCTCTTCCTCCTCTGCGCCTCCTGCCTCGCGCTCCATCTGGGCAACCTTTGCAGCGAGGCCCTTAATCATCTCAGCCATCTGCTCGGGGCTCATGCCCTCCACCGTTGGTGCTTTATTCTCTGTAGTGCTTTTAGCCATTATATTGCCTCCCCTTTATGTGGATAGGGAGGACGCCTGCCGTGCGCCCTCCCCACTCACAGTGTGTTTAGATGACCCCGTCAAAGACGAAGGGGTTATCAATCTCAACCTCTGCCAAGCCAGAGGAGGGCGTGCCGATAGCCGAAGCCGACTTAGCTCCAACAATGACATCACCCGCCACAACGGCATCGTCAATACTGCCAGCGGTGGACGTGGCATAACAGTCCGCATTGTCAGCAAACGAGGCGAGCACTTTCGCCACGGCTTTGCCACGGATCTGATACCAGCCATACTGGCTAGCAACATTGGCACTCATGGCAACAGCCACGGGGCCTTTGGCATCGGCGGCCAGCAGGGCAGTGGAGTGATCGTCACGATTGAACGTGACAACCGAACCCACTGCAGTGCTCGCTACGCCTTTGAGGTAGATAAACTCACCGACACCATAGTCGGTGCTAGCCAAATCCTTCGCTTTGACCGTGAGGCCCAGCGGGAAATTGGCGGTGGTGCTGGTTGCATCAATAGCCTGCGCGCCTCCGATATACCCAGGCTCAATGCGCTTCCAAGTAGCCATTTAGCTATTCCTATCTGTTAGGGTTTAGGAGGAGGTTAGGTTGTAGATCACGCCTTGACGGCGACGATTGTTCGTGGTCAACTGGCTCGACAACACCACGAAGCTCGTGCGCGCCAACTGGTTGGCGGGCTCGCGGAACGGCGTCTTGGCGAAATTGAGACCTTCCTGGACCTTGAACTTGAGATACTTGCTCTGGAGCATGTACATCAAGCCACTACCGCAGTCGCGGTCCATGATGACTTCCGCGAAGCGATACATGGGGTTGGAGCCGTCAAGATCGTTGGCATCGCTACCCGTCAAGCGCAGATACGTGCCGCCCTCAAAGAGCGATTCGTAGTCTCCACCAAGGGCGAAGGTCGTGATGATCATGTCAACTTTGTCATTCCCCTCGGAGACCTCGTTATACAGGTTCTTCATACGGATCAAACCTTCAAACGTGTCACCGCTGGCGGTCAGGAAAGACGTGTCAGACGTAGCGTTCTCACGCTTGTTGTCCCACCACGTTTCCGTGCCAGAGTTGATGCCACCAATAGTAGCACCCGAAGCGGTTGAGACGATGTCGGGCAGGCCGATGATGGCCTTGCCACTCTGAGCCGTGTGTAGCGCAGAGTTGACCGTGTCGAAGTGCGTGGTCATAGCGCGGCGCGTCTTGCTCTCCAGCAACTTGACGGCGCTGTCGCTCTTGCGGCTTTCCTTTTCTTCGGTCATGCTGATCGTGATGGGGGTAGCCAAGTAGCGCCAGTTGTAAAACGCTGCCGTTACGCCATCCGTAGCATCCGTGTTGAGGGTGTCATAGCCGTCAAACCACTGCGAGGTGTCGAGGGCATACATCAAGTCCTCTTGGATTTCCTTCCCGCCGACCTCGGTTTCAAGGACGCCGCCTTTGCGGAATCTGTCGACGGTGGGGAAGCTATCGCTGATATTGTCCGTGAGACGCTTGCGCTTTGCACGCATAGATAGCGTCCAAGCCTCGTCCCACGTTTCGTTGGTAGTAGAAGCTGCCATTTATGTTTCTCGTTGTGTGTTGGTGTTAATCAAATCCCAGATTACGCATAGCCGCCATCAGATCGGCCTCTGTCTCTACGCGCGCACCGTTGGTCGTTGCGCGTGCATTGCCAGAGCTGGCCGTGCGCTTGGCTGTGGATCGCACATTGCGATCTGTCTGCCGTGCTGCCTGTAGCTGTTCAGCGGTTTTCCCCGTGATCGACTCAAACGCCTCTTTGACCGTGCTGCCTTGGTCAACAAGCGCCTTCATCGCATACATCTGGCGTTCATTGAGGTTGTCCACCTCATTGCCGTATGCCTGCCGCACTTCAGCAATCTGATTCATCCGCTGCTGCACCTGCTGTTGCTGTAGGTATTGAGCAAATGCTTGATTGCCTTGATTGGCCTGCTCTAACTGTGATCGCAACTGATTGATCTGTTCCAGCATGGGAGCAGACTGTTGCTCAAAAAGCGTAGAGACCACTTCAAGGCCCCGCCGCTCGTCCTCGTCCAAGTATTGGCCAAGGCGCTCCATCGGCGTAGGCTCTTGCTGGGGTTGCTGATACATCTGCTGTATCTGCGTTATGGCCTGCAGATACTGCTGGCGCTCCTCTGCTGCGCGGGTCTGCTCCGCGCGCGCTTGCTGTTGCGCCTGTGTGTAGCTGGCTTGGAAATTCTTAGCCAACTGCGCTACAGGTTTGTATTGATCTGGTAGCGTATTTGCGTCTACGCGCAGCCAATCGACCTTGTTGGGGTCAAAGTCTGCGCTTGATCCTACGTCGGAGTGTCCACTTTGCGATTCTAAGCTCTCGCCTCGAGTGTCCCCGTCTAAATCGGCGCCAAAATCTGGCGTGGATTCTTCACTGGGAGTCGAAGAGGGTGCATCGTCTACGCTGATGGAGTCCTCTGTTGTGATTTCGCTCATAGTATAGGTTGCCTCCTATGTGGTTTACATCCGCGCATCCTGTGGACGTTCTGTCCAAGATGCTCTATCTAACCCAACTGTAGGCTCTTCTCTCCGCTTGGATCGACTGCCTTTTATGGGGTCATTCGTTTCTATCAGATTGTGCTCTTTTAAGTACTTTTTCTTCTCTTCGTAGCTATTGAAGACGCGACCAACGGCAGGTTGCCACACGCCATACATGGACGCGGCGCTGGTAATCTGACCCAGTCGCTTTACACCCGCAAAATGCTGAGTGCTCTTTTTCTTGCCACACGATCCGCACGCACGCACCTTGGGCAGTTCACTCAAGGAGAAGTACAGATCGGGCTCCTTGTGCCCGCAGGCACTACAAGCGTAATCGTATATGGGCATGATTTAGTTTTGGTTTGGATCTGCTGCGGATAC
>Ga0129348_1000623_pt1 | contig 12841 bp, 12 predicted proteins | sample CPBDNA_4_FD_94424 | JGI IMG/M metagenome (GOLD analysis project Ga0129348, IMG submission 94424) | Freshwater to marine salinity gradient microbial communities from Chesapeake Bay, USA - CPBay_Sum_27_0.8_DNA | ecosystem: Environmental > Aquatic > Marine > Coastal | place: USA: Chesapeake Bay...
AAGGTGGTCCTCTCAGGCCACTACGGCAACTTCGAACTCGCTGCCTACCTGTTTGGGGTGTTTGGCTTTCGCACCTTCTCCGTCGCTCGTGAACTCGACAATCCGCTGCTCGACCGCTTTGTGACGGAGTTTCGGGAGTCTCGCGGTCAGAAGATTCTCCCGAAGAAGGGGAGCGCTCCAGACGTTTCCCTGGTGCTCGAAGAGAAGGGGGCCCTCGGCCTGCTCGGTGACCAGGCGGCGGGCCCACGCAGCAGCTGGGTCAACTTTTTTGGCCGCCCCGTCAGCGTCCACAAAGCGATTGCGGTCTTCGCGCTTACCTCCGAGGCGCCGGTGATGGTATTTACTGCCACCCGCCGTGGCGGCCTATTCTCCTTTGATGTGCGACTGGAGGGACTCGTCGATCCGGCCGATGACACACCAGAGACGGCTGACAACCATGCCCTCTCACAGTGGTATACCTCGCTACTCGAAGGGGCGATCCGCCGAGTGCCTGCCCAGTATTGGTGGGTGCACAACCGCTGGCGAGGGGCTCCTCCGAAGGTTACAAAGCGTCATCAGGCGGCCTGAGAGAGAGCCGCCTCTTCGACGAGCACGTGGTGGCAGCGAAAAAGTATGGCTGAATGGATTCATGTAGCGGCAGTGTCAGACTGCCCTCCAGGTACGGCCATCGAGCGACTCGCCGGCGAGCGGATCATCGCCATCGCCAATATCGAGGGGACTTACCACGCCCTCGACGGCCTCTGTGCCCATCAAGGCGGACCGCTCGGACAAGGCAGCCTCTGTGGTCACACGCTCACCTGCCCCTGGCATGGCTGGGAATACGATGCCACCAGCGGCCAGCACCGCACGGCCCCCACGGTGCGACAAGACACCTTTCAGATCGAAGAGCGTGACGGCGACCTATTCGTCTGTCTTGAAGCCCCGCTCGATCCCTCAGCGGAGCGGTCGTGATTCGCTTTCGTACCTTCCGAAACTCGGATCCCCCGCTGCTCGCTGACCTCTGGCGGTCGGCGTCGCTCGGCCCACTCGCGATGCAGCCAATGTCGACGGCGCTGCTGGAGACGGCGGTCTTCTCCAAGCCCTACTTCGATCGCCACGGCCTGATCGTGGCCTATGACGAGAAGCAGATTGTCGGCTTCGCGCATGCGGCCTTCGGCCCCAACGCCGACCGCTCCGCACTCGACCACTCGACCGGTTCGATTGTGATGCTGGTGGTGCCACCACAACCCGACGAGCCAGCGATTGCCGCAGGCCTGATTGAACGAGCCCGCAGCTACCTCCATCAGCAGGGAGCCTCCACCGTCCTCGCAGGCGGTGGCCCACACCTCGGCGGCTTCTATCTGGGACTCTACGGGGGCGCTGATCTTCCCGGCATCCTTGATTCCTCGCCGACGATGCAGCAGAGTTTTCTCAGTCAGGGCTTCACCCCATCCGATCGCATCGCGGTGATGCGACGCACCGTGGCTGGCTATCGTCCACCGATTGATCGTGTACAGGTGAACCTCCGTCGCACCACGCAGCTGACCGCCATCGATGAGCCCGACCGCCGCAGCTGGTGGGAGGCGGCGTTGACCACAGGCGTCTGCCTGCGACGGTATGACCTCAAGACTCGTGACGCCAGCGTGGTGGCCTCAGCACTGTTCTGGGACATGCAGCCGATGGCGGCCGCGTGTGGCATTGCCGCCGCAGGCCTGCTCGACCTCTGTGTGGTCCCCCATCGCCGCCGGGAAGGCCTGGGCCACTATCTGCTCGCAGAAGCGATGCACGACCTCGCCAGCGAAGGGGTGGGCGTGGTGGAGGCCCACGCTCCCGCCTCCAAGGTCGCCATCAGCAGTCTGCTTAAAAAACTCGGCTTTGAGACCGCCTGCTTTGGCACGGTCTACGCCGAGCCGAGCGATGCCGCGAACAGCAGTTCCGTTTCTGGGGACGCCGTATCGGCAGAGCCTTCGCCTGCGTGAATCCACGCGAGCCGTGTCGGGCCTGGAGATGCTCGCGATCGACTCTGCCGTCTCGATCTAGCGACCGATCTCCAGCTTCTCCAGCTGGAGCACATGGTCGACAAGGTCAGCAGAGGCTGCTGCCAGTCCACCCTCGGTTCGGGCCAGCCGCGTGGAGAGCGGCGGCGTGCCTGGATCACGACGGAGATCGGTCAGGTAATCCTGCAAGAGCGCCCGACGTTCTGATGACGTCTCGAGCAGCCAGTGCACCCAGCACCAGGCCTCGGCATAGTGATCCTGCGTGAACAAGCCCGCATCGAGGTACGACTCGAGACGCTGCAGGTCGGGCTGCCAAGTGCCCTCAAGCAGTTTGCCGGCCAGGCGATCGACATGCTCCAGGTGTACCTGGCCGTCACTTCTCGGCAGTTCGAAGTATTCCGCGATGCCTTCATCGAGCCAGAGCGGGATCTCTCCTTCGACAGCATGCAGATAGCCATGCGTGGTCTCATGACGCAGATCTTCTGCAATGCGATCCTGCCAGTGGGCGTAGATCGAAAGCGATGTGTCGGTCTTCACGAAGAAGGCACGCCGGGCGGGAAATCCCGGGAAGGTGGCAGCAGCGTAGGCCTCATAACGGTCACGATGCTCAAACAGATAGAGGTGGATCGGCTCATCAGAGATCGGCAGGCCCAGGCGGTCACTCACATCCACCCGCAGTTGCTCGAGTTCTCGCACGATCCGGTGTCGTCGGGCGAGCGGGAAGTCAGCGTGGATCACAAGCTGGCCAGCTTCGATCTCTGTTCGCTGCGGCGGCATGAAGACATCATCATGCAGCCCTGTCATCGAGAGGCTTGTGACAGACCAACGCTCCGGCACCACCATCCCCAGGTGACCGCAGCCGACAACCGTGGCCAGCAGCATCGCGATCACGCCACCACGCAGACGACTCCGCTGGCGGAGTCCGCGTCGACCGGCACAGCGAGAGTGGGAAAACAGAGCGGGCACGTTAGCAGCGGAGGAGCGACGAGGCAGAAAACGGCGGACAAAGACCGGGGAAATGACACACCCGATGGCCAAAGACTCTAGCGAGACGGTCCAGCCAGACCAAGGTCAGCCCAGCCGCGGCTGTAAGCACCACTGCATGGTCGCTGCGAGCAGATCCGCCTCGATCAGCCGGCCGAGCAGATGACTGCCGCCCGCATCGCGAACCGCCTCGGCGGTGTGGCCTCGCGGAAACGACTCCAATAGCAAGATTGGCCGCAACGGATGCGTGTGATGGAGCGTGCGGACGTGGTTGATTTCCTCCACGCCCACGTCGCCCGCGTCCCAGAGCAGGAGATCCCCTTCCACGTTCGGCGACGGTTTGCCGATGGTGCGGCTCATCACCCGCGTTCCGGCGGCCACCGCCAGCAGTTCAAGCCCCTCACACAACAGCCGACTCTCGGCGGCCACCGCAGTCTGCAGCACCGGCTTCCGCCAGCGGAGAAAGTCGGCAACACGAGCGAGGAGCCGGTCCTCCCGGCGGCTCGTGACCGGGGTTCCCAGCCCCCCCACACGGCCGGCCGCGCGTTGCTCCGACCACATCTGCAGGCGACCTGGCAGCTCATACCAGGGCACCGGCACCGCTCCCGGCAGGGACGGTCCCCGTCGCCGCCAGCCATCAACACCGCTGCCGACCACAACCACGAGCACTGCCAACGGCCAGCATCGGGCCAGGCGGATGAGCATCTGCCGTGTCACCTCGCCTGACCAGCTCATTGGCAGCAGAATCAGGCTAGGCGGTGCCGCAGGCTCGCTCACTGCTGCGGGAGTCTGCGGACCATCTGCTCCTGCCGTCTGCTGCAACGCCTCCTCGCAACACGCCACCTGCTGCAGGGCCAGCTGCTCACCAGCCCACCGCAACGCCAACGCCATCTCAGCATCCGCAGCCGACCCTACCCAGAGCCCAGACATCGGCACCAACATCGCTGCCGGCATCCGCTGCTCAAGGCTGATGGTCTGATCAATCATGCAGAGGAACCGAGCCCCGCTCGGCGGCTTTCCCAGGGGCGTGAAGTGACACCACTTCAGCAGCCTATCCCGCGTTCACAGGGCAGCACAATCTCAGCATCCTGCCCCGTTTCCAGCCCACTGAAAGCGACCTTGACCCTCCGCTTCCAACCCGGCACTAATGACGGTGCTCGCGGATGCACGATGGCTTCAAGGATGAGGCCGCCCCATCCGCCTGTGAAAGAGCAGGGCAGGAGGCCCGTCAGATGGCACGCAACAACGACGATCACCCACGCCACGATCGCTCAGGACGTCGGTCCCGCAACGCAGGTGGAAAGCCACAGCGGCCAGGGCTGCGTCTCTCTGAAACGCTCAGCAATCCGCAGTTCGTCGCCTGCGACGACGTGCTTGCCAAGGGCTGTTACGACAATCCGCGTGCCTGCGGGCCGGGCGATGTGTTTGTGGCCCGAAGCGATGACCAGCGGGACGGCCACGAGCTGATTTCCGAAGCGGTTGCCCGCGGCTGCAGCGGTGTTGTCGCAGAGCGGCTTGTGCCCACGTTTGGTGCGCCGCTGTGCCTCGTTTCCGACGCTGCCGCAGCCTACACCCGAATCGTGCACAGTCTGGCAGGCAACCCGGCCCAGGCACTCGATCTGGTGGCGATCACTGGCACCAGTGGCAAGACCACCACCTCCTGGCTGACCGCGGCCGTGCTCTCCGAAGCAGGCCACAGCGTGGGCGTGCTCTCCGACCTCGGCTGTCTCGACGCGGGCAGCATTGAAGCAGAGCCACCAGCAAAGCTTTCCGATCCACACATCATGGTCGAATGGCTCAAGCGGCTGATTGCCAGCGGCTGCAGTCATGCCGTGCTCGAGGTCTCTAGCGAGATGCTCGCCGCACAGGCCCTCGCAGGCCTCTCGTGTGGCACGGTGGCTGTGACCAACCTCGCCTCGGCCCACCTCGACCGTCACGGTTCGGTGGAGGCCTACCATGCCGTGAAACAGCGGATCCTCAGCAGCCTGCCCTCGACAGGCTGCTTCGTGGGCAACGCTGATGATCCCAACGTGCTGGCAATGGCGTCACACCTTCACGACTCCCGACAGGGTCATGTACGCCAGCTGCTCGCAGGCCTGCGGACTACTGCCGACCTGACCGCCTCCCCCGTGGAACGAGGCCTCAATGGCCAGACCTTCCTGCTGCGAACAGGCCGCGAAATGATGCCGGTGGCCGTTTCAACGCCGGTGGCTTCGTACGCTCGCAATGCGCTCGTGGCAGCCGCTGTCGGCATAACACATGGTGCCTCGCTGGCAACCATCGCCCGGGGCCTTGAAGCAGTCAGCAGCGTGACCGGTCGGCTGGAACGCCTCGACCGCGGCCAAGACTTCGCCTGCTTCGTCGACCAGCCCACCAGCGGCCATCAGCTTGCCTCCACCCTGGCAAGCCTGCGACACCTGACTGGCCATGGCCGACTCGTGGCCGCCGTCGACATCGATGTGGCCGATGCATTGGAGGGTCTCGGACGACGCCAGCGGTTCGGCTCGCGGCTGCTGCGATGGTGTGACGACTGTATCCTGATCCCCAATCGCCTCAGCCGGAAAGCCACTGACCACAGCACCCGCTTTCTCGCCGGCTTTGACCGAGCGCTCTCGCAGCTGCAGAAAGGTGACTGCCTCGTTGTGGTCGGCCACCCAGGCTGGGACGAAGATCCCACGGATCCGGCCGGCGAACGGATGTCGGCCCAGATGCTCGCTGAAGGCTGGTTCCGGGTGGCCTGTCCGCCAGAATGGACCCCAGACTGGCGGCGTGCTGCCTGACAAGTGGAGTGGACGGGCTGCTCACCCCGCTTCACAATCTCCTCAGTGGCTTCCTGACTTCAGGATGGCCGCTCTGACGGTCGTCTGGCACAGACGTCACCCGCTCACCGATCCTTGCAGCAGACGCCTCGGGAACCGCCTTTGATGAACTCGGCTGAATGTTTTGATGACCTCGGCGTTGCCGTCGCCACCGACGAGCCACTCGCCTCGCACACCTGGCTGGGCGTGGGTGGTGCCGCTCGCTACTTCTGCGAACCGGTCGATGTCGACGCGCTGACCAAGGTGGTGCGTCGGTGCCATGAGCGACAGGTGCCGATTCGTGTGATCGGTGGAGGCTCCAATGTACTGATCGCGTCGAGCGGCTTTGACGGAATGGTCGTTCGCCTGACCGGCCCTCAGTTCTGCGAGATTCGCGCGGAGCGGCCCTCCATCGTGGCCGGCGCCGGAGCCAAGCTCGTGCATGTGGTCACCGCAGCCGTGCAGGCAGGCCTCGCTGGACTCGAGACGCTTGTGGGCATTCCAGGCACGATCGGTGGCGGCTTAGTCGGCAACGCCAGCGGCCGTGGCGGCGACATCGGCCAGCGGGTGCGGGAAGTGACCGTGCTCACCCGCGAGGGTGAGATCGAGGTCCGCAGCGGCAGCGACCTCGCCTTTCAATCACGGTGGAGCAACCTCGACGACGCGATCATCTTGAGCTGTCGACTGGAACTCGAGGAAGAGCCGGTGGATACGCTCACCAAGCGGATGCAGAAGCAGTGGATCCTTGAACGTGCTGAACAGCCTTCCGGCACCCGCACGGTGGCGATGATGTTTCAGGATCCACCTGGCAGCACCGCGGCATCACTGATCAGCCAGTCGGGAGCCAAAGAGCGGGTGGTCGGGAATGCGGCCGTTTCGGTGTCGCACGCGAACTTTGTGGTCACCAAGCCTGACTGCGGCAGCGACGACGTCCGCAGCCTGCTGGAACAGGTGCGAGCCCAGGTTAGCGAGCGGCTTAGTGTGAATCTCACCCCGCAGATCGAGGTCTGGTGACAATGCGACAGGCCGGTCGTCGACAGGCCGACGCGGTCGAGCAGCCGGCCGAAGGCATGGCTGCATTTCTGTCGCAGCGTCAGGCAGGCCTGGGCGTACTTGTTGTCACGGTGCTGGCGGCTGTGGCAGCAGGTGTTGCCTGGCAGCGGTTTGGCCCTGACGTCCGTCAGCGGCCCGACTACCTCCTGCAGCCTGAGAACGTTGAGCTGATCGGCCAGCCGCCCTGGGTGAAAGGCAACATCACGCTCCAGGCGCTCCGTGACGCGAGCCTCGACGGACAGTTGCCGCTGGACGACCCTGAGCTTGCGCGGCGGCTCGCTCGCGCTTTTGACGTGCATCCCTGGGTGCGGTCGGTCGATCGCGTGGAGGTCCGCAGCCCCGCAACTGCCGTGGTGACGATCAGCTGCCGCGAGCCGGTGGCGATGGTCCGAGTTACCGGCGGGCTGCTGCCGGTCGATAGCGAAGGCGTGGTGCTGCCAAGTGATGGATTTACCCCTGACGAGGCAGCTGCCTATCCCGTGGTCGCCGGTGTCACCTCACTGCCGCAAGGGCCGGCGGGGGCCGCCTGGGGCGATCAGGCCGTTGAGGAGGCGGTGGCGGTCGTGGCCGTGACCTCACCGGAGTGGCCGGCATTGAGTCTCGTGGAGTGCCGCCTGCGACCGACGGCAGAGTCGCGAGAGTGGGATCTCATCAACACTGCTGGCGTGTCAATCGGCTTTGGCAGTTCACCAGGCCGTGAGCCTCTCGGCGAGCCTGGCATGGCGGAAAAGATTGTTGTCCTCAAGCGACTGGCTGCTGCCGGGCCGGTCAGCGAAGCGGTCGACCTGCGTGACCTCGTCGGCGACACCGAAGAGACTGGAGTGCCCCCCATTGACGCGGCCGCCGCACCGCCCGAGTCGTCTTCCGAACCCGGGGACACGCTCACTTCCCCGTGATCAGGCTGCGAACCTCGCGAAACCTAGCGTGCTCGGCCCCCTGACACCACTCAAAGAGCAGCGATTCGCTCGTCGTCAGCACCACGCCCGCCTGCTCCATCCGCCGCAGGCCCACTTCATGGTCGATGGCAAACCGGCTGCCCACGGCATCGACGGCCACAAAGACCGTGACGCCCTTTGCCACCAGATCGAGGGCTGTCTGCAGGATGCAGACATGGGTCTCAATCCCTGCGAGGACCACTGACTCGATGCCACTGCCCGGCTCCACAGCCAGACAGCCGCAGCCTGCAGCGCTGAAGGCCGTCTTCTCCTCGGCCGCAGGGAGACAGGCTGCGATGACCGGCAGGCTCGAGCCGAGTCCCTTGGGGTACTGTTCGGTGAGGCTCTGCCGAACGCCCAGCAGCTCCGCTGCCTGTGCGAGTCGCACCGTCCGCGCGACAATCTCTTCACCGCCGGGAATCACCGGCACAAGCCGTTCCTGAAGGTCGATCACCGCCAGCAGAGTGGACTCAGGCCTGGTTCGCACATCTCTCTCCTTGCCAGTGTCGCCGATCGCTCCACAGCCACAGGTGGGGCGTGGGCTGTGGAGTCTACAGGCGACGGGGGCTCCGCTGAGAGATGACGCTGTTTCCGGGTTGCCGGGCGAGCGGCTTGCGAGGTACACCTCGGATCTCCCTCGGAAGCCGTGCCGATGCCCTCTCATCCAGACCGACCGATCGTCGAACGCCTCCATCGACAGCGGCTGCTCGTCTGTGATGTTGTGTCGGCAGCCCGCAGGGTGCCCACGTTTCCTGTGGAGCGTTGGATGCCCCTGGCGAGCCTGGCAGACGCGCGTCACACCGCTGCACACAAGGCCGGGCTCCGCATCGGCTGGGCGACGATCTTCACCAAGGCCTACGCCCTCGTCGCCCGTGAGATGCCCGCTCTGCGAAGCTGGTATCTACCAGGCCTGTGGCCACGTCGGGCCACGAGCCCGGAGAGCGTCGCCACCGTCTCGATCAACCGCCGCGTGGACGAGGTCGACACCCTTTTCTGGGCACACCTTCCCACACCTGACCGACAGTCCCTAACGCAGCTTCAGGCCGAGATCAGCCGCCACGCCAGCGAACCGATCGAGGCCGTGTTTCGTCGTCAGCAGGAGCTTGCCGGGCTGCCTGGATGGCTGCGGCGGGGCGTGCTCTGGTGGAATCTTCACACCGCCTCGCGAAAGCGTGCCAAGCGGATGGGCACCTTTAGCGTCTCCACACTCGCCAGCCATGCCGCCTATAACCGGCTGCACCCAAGCCCCCTCACCACAAGCCTGGCGTACGGGCCGCTTGAGAGCGATGGCCGAGCTCTCGTCACGCTGCTCGCCGATCATCGGCTCCTCGATGGCGTGCCGGTAGCCCGCGCTCTCGAACGGCTCGAGCAGGTGCTCCTCGGGGAGATGGTCAACGAACTTCGCCAGCTGACCGATGCAGCCTCTGACCGTCAGGCGGCCTAGGCGGCAGCGACGTCGGCAAGCAGCTTTTGCAGAGCCGAGCCAGTCGCCCGCAGATGCAGCCGCCTCGACGACTCGCCTGTGATCTCGAGGTGGAGTTCGAGCCGTTCAGTCGGCAGGGCGGCAGCAATCCGCTCCGGCCACTCCACAGCCAGCCAGCCATCCTCGTCGACGAGCTCTTCCCAGCCGAGCGTCGCGAGGTCATCGAGCCCGGTCAGCCGGTAGGCATCGATGTGCACGAGCCGCGGCGGAAGGGCGGGGCGGTCGGCCTGAGCTGGCACCTGATGCAGATGCACCAGGGTGAAGGTGGGGCTGGTGACCTCGCTCGGATTGATCCCGACCGCTGCTGCGAGCTTCTTCACAAACGTGGTTTTACCTGCTCCTAGATCGCCGTCGATCGCCAGCATCACCTTCGACGGCAACACCGCGGCACACTTCTGGGCAAAGCGGGCCACCGCTGCTTCGTCCTCGCACGACACAATCACCTCCCGAGCCGTGGGCAGCTCCTGACGAGCGGGCCGTTCGTGGGGGCTGGGGCTTTCGTGATGGCTGGGCGTCTCAGCTGAACTCATGCAGGTATCCCTTCGCAGCGAGCGTACTGCGGCTCCCGTCAGCGGCAACAGCCACGAGCCCTGGCTCACCCAGCACACGACCGATGACCGCCAGCGGTGTGCCTGGCCAGCCGGCGAGGCGGCCCTCAGCGATCGCCTGCAGCAGCTGTGTGGCCTGCCCCTCAGGCATACTCATCAGCAGTTCAAAGTCTTCACCATCTCCCAGTGCACGGGCGAGTGCATCCCCATGCTCCGGATGGTCCGCAGCCGCCACCACGGCATCGGCATGAATCGGAATCTCAGCCAGCATGAGCTCGGCACCACACCCACTCGCTTCCATCATCCGTGAAAGATCGAGTGTCAGGCCATCACTGATGTCGATTGCGGCATGGATGGTGAATGCAGAGGAGAGCACACGGGCTTCCTCGACCCGAGGCTCGACCTCGAGATGACGGCCACGCAGACTGCCGCCCAGCCCACCCGTGACCAGCAGCAGATCTCCGGGCCGCGCGGCATCCCGCCGCCAGATGGTTCCAGGCGCCACGCTTCCCAGCACCGCCACGTTGACGACCAACGGGCCATCCCAGGCGGTGGTGTCACCGCCCACCAGCCGCACATCAAACCGGCTGGCCATCGCGAGCATCCCCTCCAGCAGCCGTTCCGCGATCTGCTGGCCACCTTGCCGAGGCAGCGTGACTGATGCCACCGCTGCCTCTGGCCTACCAGCCATCGCTGCCACGTCACTGAGATTCACACCGACAGCCTTCTGGCCAACCGCAAAGGGGTCGTAGTCGGGTGCAGGCGGGAAGTGCACCCCCTCAACCAGCATGTCGGTACAGAACACCGTGCGACGCCCGGCGGGCGGACGTAGGACCGCTGCATCATCACCGTTGCCGACATCGAGCCGGCTATCCGAGCCCACCTTCGCCTTGAGCCACTCGATGAACTGCTGCTCCACACAACACCTCCCGCAACAACGCCTCTGCGACCACTCTGTCGCAGTACCGATGCTACCGCCGGATGGTGTCCCAGGTGAGATGACCGAAGAGTGTTTCGCGACCTCGCAGCACGTAGAACTTCAGCGGGCCGAAGCACTCCTGCTGTGCACGGTCGAGCACGTAGGTCACGTTCTCCGGGCGAATCGTTTCCCAGACATGCAGGCCGACAAGAATGTCGCCCGACTGAATCCCTTGTTCGTCGGCTGGGCCATCGGGACGCACCTCAATCACTTCCAGGCCGCCACGATAGCGATTCTGCAGCTGCCGGACGCGGACCGATGACATCGGCTCCAGTCGCAGGCCGAGCTCCCGCCAGCAGCGTTCCTCTGGCGAGACGGCATCGGAGCGAAGCTGGGCGAGGGGCAGTTCGATCTGCTCAGCGCCCCCGGCCCGCACCACCTCGACGTTGACGCGTTCTCCAGCCTTACGGCCAAGCAGAGCACGTTCGATGTCGAGCTGGCTGGCAACCATCGAGTTGCCGATCCGCACGATGCGGTCGCCCGCTCGCACACCCACCTGCTCGGCAGGACTCGCTCGGTGAACGGTGGTCACGACGGCACCACCCTGCTGGTCACGACGGGCCACGATGCCATGCCAGGTGTGATCAAGCCGCTCAACCGAAAGCAGCTCCGAGACCACCTCAAGCACCTTGTCGACAGGAATCGCGAAGCCGATGCCCTGAGCACCCGCACGGACGGCGACATTGACGCCGATCATCTCACCGTCGATGTTCAGCAGGGGACCGCCGGAGTTGCCCGGGTTGATGCTGGCGTCGGTCTGCACGAGATCGTCATACCGCTGCGTGCGGCTGACCTCCACCGAGCGATGCAGAGCAGACACGATGCCGCGGGTGACGGTGTGCTCGTAGCCATAGGCGTTGCCCAGGGCCAGCACCGTCTCGCCGATCATCAGGTCGCTCGAGGTTCCAATCCGCACCACCTGCAGCTGATGCGGTGGACTGATCTTGATGATTGCCAGATCCGTACGAAGGTCGTGTGAGATCAGCTTAGCTGAGGTCGTCGCACCGCTGGCGAGCGTAACCTCGATCCGCTCCACACCTTCCACCACATGGTAGTTGGTGACCACATAGCCACGGCTATCAATGATTGCGCCTGTGCCCATGCCGTTGACACGCTTGGGCTCATCCGTGTCTGCGGAGGTGATCACCTTCTGGCCATGAATGTTGACCACGGCATCACGCTGCGAGGCGATCGCCTGCACGATTGGCGTGTTACGGGCCTCCGACGCAACGGCTGCTGGCAGCACCGCACACCAGGTCAGAGCACAGAACACCAGGCCGACGAACGAGGACTGGAGGCTCGCGACCCGACTGGCGAGTCGCGCGGAAGAAGGCTGACGTCGCGGCATGGCAGGCAGATTCTTGTCGGGAGGCGAAACGGGGCAACCCGCGGCCCCCACCACAAGAATCGGACCCTCAGCCCCCCGATATCGACGGGCGGAGAGCCACCCGGGAGAAACTACCCACTCGCCCCAAATTTCCCGAATTCCATGCCGTAGGAGGGGGCGAGGCTACTAGTCAGAGGGCCCCTGCATGAGCAGCGGCAACACCTGGAGAGCGAGAAACACCCCCAAGGCAGCGAGTACGAGAAATGGCCAGACCGACATCAGCTGTTCGCCAAATGCCCAGCCTGCCTGATCGGCAATTCCACCGATGGTGGTTGCTACAACCAAGACCATCAGGGCCAGCATCACCAGCCCACAGCCCATCGAGGCCATCGTGCCTTTGAAGGTGCCCAGCTCAGTAAACTCCTCCTGATGGAGGTCAATCGCACGGCCTCGGGCCAGACTTCGCGGCACCGTTTCGGCCAGTTCAATCGCTCGGGCGGCGTCGCCCCAGCTTGCCTGAGGCGTGAGCCCAGCGGCAGTGTCGCCGGACAACGCTGAGGCAGGGATGTCGACATGGTCGCTCGTGGCCGCAAGCGACCGCTGCAGCGTGGAAAACATGACCCTTCCAGCGTCAAACGGTGGCGCTGCTTCGCTGCCCTCCAGGTCGTGCCACCGCCAGACCGCGGGCCCGCTAGTGCTCTCTGGAATCTCGACACGGATCTGTCCGGTCGCGCCGATCAGCGTCAGTTCCGCTGCGG
>Ga0129348_1000626_pt1 | contig 12820 bp, 3 predicted proteins | sample CPBDNA_4_FD_94424 | JGI IMG/M metagenome (GOLD analysis project Ga0129348, IMG submission 94424) | Freshwater to marine salinity gradient microbial communities from Chesapeake Bay, USA - CPBay_Sum_27_0.8_DNA | ecosystem: Environmental > Aquatic > Marine > Coastal | place: USA: Chesapeake Bay...
AATGGTGCTCCTGAGGGGCAAGAGAACGTCATATTCTTCAGTTCAATCTTATCACCAGTATTCAGTTCGTGAGCACTAGCAGAAGTTACTGTGAGAATACCAGTTGAATTGTCATAAGCAGCAGTAGAAATGCCAGTGAATGTTCCTGTAGTAGAAACACCAGCAACAGCAGTCAGTTGTCCAAGAGTAACTGTTGGAACTGCCTTAGCAGGAATCAAAGGTGCATATCCAAGACCATTTGTAGCACCAAGAGAGACTGGAACACCCCCTCTTGGAAGTTGATTTAAGTTAATGTCAGATTGGTCAACAATTTGAGATCCACCTTCTGACAAGATGCCAGTAAAGACGATGCTGCTGATACCAGCAACTTCAGTAATACTAAAGTTGTTATTAATGTTATTTGGAGTTGATGGTGCTTGGAATATTCCATTAATGAATACAACACCATTTCCACCAGTGGTTCCGATTCCTGTTACAGCTACACCTGCAGATGTAAGAGTAAACTCAGAAGTTACTCCGTCAAACTTATCAGAAACGTCATCAAACAACAAACTTGTTTCATAATCTTTTCTTAAATAGACTCTTCCAGTAAAGTTAGATCTTGGAATAGTTAATCCTCTAGAATCAAGATCTTCCCTACCAGCACCAGATGGTGCTTCAGTAAAGTTAATCGTGCTATCAACAATATTGTATGATCCTCTATAGATCGATACGGCATCAAACTGACTATGTGAAGTGACACTAGATCCAACAAAACCACGTTCTACCTCTACGATCGGTAAAGTGCCAATAACACCTACTCCAGAAGTATTGGTTGATCCAAGACCAACGATAGACACCTTCATGTATTCATCATTGACTCTAATCAAGTCAGCTGGTCTAATAGAGGAAATTCCACTAAGTTGAATGATCGTTGTTCCAGTTCCAACAGAATGCATAATCTGTTCGGACAATGGTGTCTTCAACAATGGTGATTGAACAATACCATCAATGGTGATAATGCTCTTCTCATTATTCTTACTCATCGAGAAGACGTGCTTGTTACCAGCACCAACATCAGTAAATGACACACCAATACCTGCTGTTGCCAGTGTAGAGGCAGTTGCAACCCTAAACTGAGAAGCATTGTCTCTAATAGCATAAACAGTTTGTGGGAGACGTGCTGTACCAACACCCGTATCATAAACTAAACCAGTTTCAGCAACACCTACTAAGTTAGATCCAGGTCTGTATACAAGTTCTTCACCTGTCTGGAAGAAGTGCTCTATTGTGAAGATACCAGTTGTTGTACTAAGAATTCCAGTGTTGGTGGGATCAATTGTCTTAGCAAAAATGTCTACCCCACCACTCTTAGCAGGGAAAGAAAGAATCTCTCTCTGATTAATACCATAGTAGACGGATTGAGAAACATTCTGATTTACGTCACCATAAGACAGGTCACCAATTCCGTCAGAATCACCATTGTTGTCAAGATCTCTGTAAAGAATCTCATTGAATGATTGAACTTGAATATCACCAGAATAGTCTGGGTGGAACTTCAGATCAACACCAGTGGCAGAGTATTCTGCAGAGAAAGTTCCAATACCATTATTATCATTAATGGAAAGATATGGATAACTCAAAGTATATAAGTTTTGTCTATCTTTTTGGTCATTCAGAAGATATACCTGGTGGATGGCATGTGTTTCACCAATACTCACCCTTACAGTAGATTTCAAGGACCCATCGGTAACACTGTTAATACCAGTGATTACTGTTGGTGTTCCGCCAGTTACAATCTCATAATCAGATTCGAATCTACCAGTTCTTTCTGTACCATCACTTGTTCCAGTGAACTTAAATCTATAAGTTCCAATGCCAGCACTGGTGGATCCAATACCAATAGTCTGAGTTCTAAGTCTTACGTTATTGGAACCATTGTTGTTGTAGATCAAACTTACAACACCAGAATCAATAGATGATGTAAATGATCCAATGAATGGACCAGACAGACCATTTAGTCCAACATTAGTGTTAAAGGCAGCTAACTCAGTAAGGTGAGTATCACCACCATTTTGTGTTAAAACCAGTTCAACATATTCTACAACATTGGAAAGTTCATCAAAGATTTCTACAGAGGTATAGAAGGCATCAGTGGTTGATGTGCTGAATCCTAAGATTGTAGTGCCAATGCCAACACCAACTTCTTGGGTTTTGGAGATCAGATCAACAAACCCGATACTTTGCGATCCAATACCAGCACTATCATCATCAAAGAATGTCTGCAGCAGTTTTACTTCATAATCGGTGTTGTAAATCTCATTAGGAGCAAATCTTAAAGAATACTGATTGGTATCCTCATCAAAGAATCCATCAAATTCACCGACAGTTTCACCAAGTCCTACTTTTTCCAGAATATATGTGTTGTCATTATTGTTGATCAAAACGAGTTCTTTGAGACTCATTTCAGCATCATTAGTGATGTCAACAACTTGAGTTAAGAACTTGTTAGTTTTTCTTCCATCTGTAAAAGATGCAACATCTTTAAACGCAAGAAGTTCATCAGAGTCTTCATTTAAGAACTGCGAACTAATATCATCAATTCCAATAACTCTATTCGTTTTGTTCAAAATGTAATCAGTAATCTGAACATTCTGAAGTTCGATAGACTTAGATGTAAATGCTGTAGCATCTAAATCAAGAGCAAAGTCAAAATCATTAATCGTATCTACCCTCTTAGAACCATCAAAAACATCAAGAACTAAGAATGGTTCTTCTTGTGCGGTTGTAAATGAAGCACCAACATTACCCTTTGGATTGATCTGAGTATCGGCAAAATTACGATATCCAGTTGGGTGTACATTATCGTTGACAAAACTAATAATATCATTAAATGCCTTTTCACTCTGAATAGAGTAAGACATTCTCTGATAATAGTCGTTATCACCAGTTACTTGATAATCCTCACTCAGTTTACCAATGTCATCATTCCACCCTCTTACAAACTGAGATGTAGAATCAATCTCAAATACTCCAACATTAGACTTAGTTTGATCTACAGTACATTTTGCACCAGTGACAGATCCAGTGAGTTTGTCACCATTCTCGAATGGTGTTGTTCCCGTGATGTTTAACTTGCTTGTAAGTGGATTGAAACTACTTACAACAAGGTTAGTGGATCCAGAAGTCAAATCATCATTAATATAGAGTGTTTCATTTGGTTCAAAGATAGAATTTTTCTTGAATACTCTGAACTCAGCAAGATCATCTGCTTTTACAACAGAGGCAAACAAACCTGGAGATGTAACAGCAATACCAGTATTTGTCGTAACAAAACTACTCAGATCATATGTGAGTTTATTTGGGTTTACACTGCTGTCATAACTGGATACGGTAAAGTATTGGTAACCATAATCAGAAGAGTTGTGACCATCACCAGTTGTAGAAGCAAGACCAATACCTTCAACAAAAATCAAATCACCTGCTTTAAATGGTGCTGTAGTGAAACCAAGAATTGGTGTGGAAACACTAACAGTAACAATATTGTCGGTGCTAGAAGCAACACTAACAACAGAAATACCATTGTCATTATTGATTGGAACAGCACGATATACAACGTCCTCTTTCAAACCAACTGGATTTCTATCGATTCGTATTCCAGCAGTTTCTTCACCACCAACTAAAGTAGTTGCACTTACCGCATTTCCAGAAAGTTCTGTAGATCCTTGGAAATCGGAAACTAACTCATCAGCAGATGGATCATAGAGAACAATATTTGGTGGTGTTAAGTAATTTTTTCCACCAGAAACAACAGTGATAGAATCGAGGGTGTTGTAATCTTTTACAGACAACTCACTTGGAATACTTGCTGTTGGAGTAAGAGTTTTATCTGATGGATAAGAGAATCCTGGAGTAAGAAGTCTTACCGAATCAAGTTTTCCAATCGTAGAAGAGTTGATTCTCAGTACCGCATCAGATCCATATGTTGAAGTAATGCTAGAGATACTAGGAACTGTCTTATAATCCAATCCACCGAATACAATCTTAATACTTTCAATAGAACCAGTGGCAGATGTAGATGTCGTCGAATATTCGATCAAATCACATTCAGAACTGGAATAAGAATCTCTTTCAGCAACTTTTGTCAGATTAACATCAAAAGTAGTGCTGGTTACTCCAGTTACTTTATAAGTTCCATTATACTTACTGTTATTGTATTGGATTTGACTATATCCAGTGACAGTAGCATCAGCAGTGCTAATAAATCCACCACTATCTAAGTTGTAGTAAAGGATGGATGGGAAGGCACTTGAGAATCCTACAGTAACACCAGCTCCAGCAGTTCCATTAACTCCGAAAGAAGATACTAAGAAGTTTGTAGTTTGACCAGTAGAAACAACTGCATTATCAAAGTCATCGTCATAGTATACTTTAAGGTTATATCCAGAAAGACTTGGATCTTCTAAGTTAAAGACAAGATCGTTGTTATTATAAACTGTTAATGGTGGATTAACTAAAGATAGTGTTTGAGAGGTTCCACCGACAGAAGTTAAGTTAACAAAAACTGGTGGGGAAGAAATAACATCAGTTTTTGTCTCAGAGAGTCTAAAAGTATTTCTATCGATTACGTAAACATAGTAAGAACCTGTGGAAAGACCACCGATTACTTCACTGGATTCATAATAAACCTTATCACCAGTTTTGTACTCATGGTTTGTTTTTGTAATGGTATCAGTCGTAGTATTGATACCAGCAGAACTAATGGCAACGGGATTTACGAGAAGTTTTTGGTCTACCAGCTTAACAACAACAGTTGTGCCAGTGCCAACACCAGTGCTGAGTCCAGGATTTACTTTTAACTGTATTGTATCACCATTTGTGAGACCATGTGTTTCTCCTGTAGAAACAGTTGCTGAAATCTTCTTAACATCTGCGGTTATTTGACTATAGTTTGATGTAAACTTGTAGTCATAAAGATTCGTGTAAGAAACATCACGGAAATATACTTGATCACCGTTCAATACGGTAGCAATGCCGATTGTGTCTTTAGATGTCTTGATGGCATATACCTGACTTGGCATGTAAAATACAGTGCCAGAAGGATCCGTGGAAATACCAATGGAAGTTGTACCGACTCCAACAGAATAAGAAATCGACTCATTGGTAACAAATGGGTGATCCTTTAGATAAATGTTTTGAGCTAAGATGCTTCTTTGTGTTGTAATCCCATTGAACTGGTAGGACCTTGTTGTAGAAATACCTGCTGTAGTTCCAATACCAACCGTTTCAAATGGATTAAAGTTAACTACACTTTGATTCTTAGATTCAAAGTATGGAGTATTCAAGGAAACAGAGAACTTTTGTGGTAAGAAGGTTACCGTTTCACTTGCGGTATGAGCAACACCAGTTTCAGATGTAAATCTCTTTACTCTTACAACACCATCTCCACTGAATACGTTTAAGATACCAAAAACTTCATTAGAGATTCTCAGAGAACTTCCAATGGAAACTGGAACACTAGATACACTGATATCGGTTGTCATTCCACTCACACCAGTGGTTCCCATGCCAACAACCAATCTAGAAGTCAAGATTCCAGCATTAACAATGTGAGATCCAGTCAATCCCTCAACGTAAGTAGATAATCCAGAAACCTGTACAATGTCACCATTGTTAAGATCAAAGTTTGGTTGAATGGTAAACTCTACATTATTGTCATCCTTCCAAGTTACGATAGCATTTTCGTAAATATCCTCTGTAGAGGCAATGCTAACAATAGATCTACCAGAAATCTTCGATACTTCAGCAGCAAGTCCAGTACCAACTTCAGTTTGACCAAAGTTAATGGTGTCACCAACTGCATATCTTGCGTTTCCAGTTGCAGCAATACTAATAGAATCAACAGAACCAGATTTTACAATATCAACAACAGAATCTTGAGAGAATACTTTGTATGGTTCAATGGCAAAGTCATAAGATGCACCAGTCTGACCAATCTTCTGTGGGAAAGTGTTTCTGATTAAGTCAGAGTTGTTGAAATCATAGTTTTGATCAATAGTAAGTGCTGGATCTACGTTTTCATCAATTTTTGTAGATCTGTAAGAATTTCCGATAAAGAATGGGAACTGTGGATTTCCAGCAGAATCAATAGTAGCAAAGTATGCATAGATTCCCTTTGGAAACTCATTGGTAACGGTAAATCTACCATTGAATTCATCAAGATCACCAGAGTCAATGAATCTGTAATCATCAACAAAGAATCCCAGTGGGAAAGTAGTCAGATTTGGTCTGTTCGTAATGTAAGAAGAACTGGAGGTATAACCAGATCCAACTTTTTTAATACCACTCTGAATATTCTCTGGATTGTTATATCCATAAGCACCATAGATTGGATTTCCGTCATACGCCCAACCAATGATTGGAGAGTGGAAAGATCCATTATCATCGAACGCATTTCTTAGTGTTTGTCCATAACCAATAGCAGCATACTCAAGACCTCTTCCTGGAGTAGGTGCTACGATTTCTCCACCATTATCATTAATCTTGGCAAAGTTATTAATACCTAAACGTCTCACGAAACCGTTCAGGATTGCCCCAGAACCAACGGAATTGACGTTGATGGTGGTAGATGTCGTATCGTAGTTTAAACCCTGCGCCAAAACGACTACAGAGGTCACTACACCAGCATTGTTAATCAGTGCTCTAAGTCTTGCTCCAGTTCCAGTTGTACCAGTTCCAACAGGATTGGAGTTAACTACCAGTTCTGGTGGAGAAGTGTAACCACTTCCACCACTCAAAACAAACACACTATCAATTCTTCCATTGAGAATAACGGGTCTTACCTCAGCATTCTTACCACTTTCAACAGTGATTTGTGGTGTCTTTTGGAAGTTTAAGATTTCCGATCCATAGTCAGTTCCAGCATTGTACAGGTAAGCATCTACAATAGGTCCTCTAACGATTGGAGTTGCTGTAAATGTTCCTTCTGTTTGCTGCGTTGTTACTGCTTTGATTGTTACCGTGATTTGTGGATACTTAAAGATGTGACTTCCTACTCCAACAGAACCAAGAGAAACATATTTGTTCCTGTTGAAATCAGAAAGGTTTGTTCCACCTACACCAGCATTGGCAAGTCTAAACTCATTATTGGAAACAGTCAATACCTTGTACTGAACTGTAGTGGAAAGTCCAGAGACAGCAGTATCGAAGTATTCGTACTCTACAAAATCACCATTAGTAAAGTTATGATTATTGAAAACAATACTGTCATTTGCAGTGTTAATACCTGTTGACTGAACAATGAGTTTTCTATTAGAATATCCTTGTCCAGGGTTAAGGACATTAATTCTATCAATTTTAAGCTTCTTATTAGTAGTTCTGAACTTCATCAGTCCAGCATTGTTCTCAGTGGTAATACCGATTGTATTAATACCTAACTGAGCATCCAGTTTTGTATTATGAATCTGAATGGTGCTACTATTGATGAACTTAGAATAGTAGATATTACCAGTTTGAAGTGTTAATCCTTGTACAGCATCATTAGATGTATTAGTAGCAATACCAAGAGCAGCATTACCTAATGCGTTGTATACAATAGGATCACCAGTTTGGAAGTTATGTTGGGTGTCAAATGTAATGGTGTTAGCACTTACATCAACACCACCACCTTCTGCTAAAGTATTGGCATTAAAGAATACTTCTCTAAACTCAGATGCAAGAATAGCAGAAGCAGTAGCACCTTCTCCATTACCACCAGTAACATCAATAGAAACGATTTCTTCAATATCAAAGTTGACTGGATCAACTAAAATGTCACTGAAAGAACCTTCAACAACTGGTTGCACTAATGCAGTAGTTCCAGAAGATACAGATGGATTTCCTACAATAACTCTAGGTGGATTAGCAGCATCATAACCACTACCACCAGTAAATACTTCTACTCTATTAAGAGGACCATAGAAAACAGAATCATCAACTTTATAGTTTGAGATCTCAACACCATTAATCAACATACCAGTAGTTCCTGGTTGTGTTAAATCTCTCTCACCAGTTACAATGTTTTGCTCTAGAGGAAACTTCTTTAAAAGTTTTTGTGGTTGAATAGAACCTTCTCTTTGTTGAGCAAGAATAAAATCATGTGGACCACTATTGGTTGGATTAAATCTTACAAAAGATCCTGCTGCCAAGAAAGATCTGGACAGTGCTAACTTAATTCTATTATTGTTTGGTGCTGGTTGTACTTGAACGTAGTAACTGGTGTTAGTTGTAAGACCAATGATTGCTGGAACAGATGGATCTGGTGAATAGATTACTTCGTCACCAGTTACAAATGGAACAACATTCTGGAAAGAAATAGTGTCATACGATAATTCGTTGACATCATAGTTTTGAATAGATCCAGATAATGTAGAAGCAACAGAAATTTGAGATTCTGTAGTTACTGGTCTAATCACATAAGTTGGCAAAGAGTTAGATGTTACATATCCAAACTCTTCATTCTCAATGTAAGTATTCAGTACGTCAGTTGCTAAAGTATTGTTACCTTGAGAAAGTGTTGCACCAATACTGACTGCTTTACTGATTCTTCTTCTAATGTCATAAGAACCAAGAGGATTGATGCCAGAATAATCACCAGAACCAAGAGTTACCGCATTATTTGTTAAGTTAACACTTACTACTTCTAAGTTAGCTGCGGCAATAGTCTGACTAGATCTTTCTACGATGTCAACGTAGTCACCTTGCTTTAAACTAGATCTATCAATGGTAGATTGTAGGTTAAAAGTAGATCCACTAAAGGAACTTACAAAATACCTAGCAGATGTGTTGTAGATCCAAGAGTTGAAGAAAACTTTTTTATAAGATGAATCAGACTGCTCGTTTGGAATAACTTGACCAAGATTCTTTACGGAAATCGTAGATCCTTCTACTGCTGAAAAAATATCTTCAGATGTGTTCAGACCACTCAAAACACCAGTTAAAACAAATCTAACCTGTCTAGTTAAATCGTTTTCTTCAAATGCATAAACCTCAAGATCTTGAGTGATTTCTGTTCTGGGATCAATATCTTCCGTAAGACCAGAACAACCTAAAAATTGAGTAATGGTTTTATCTTTATATGTGATTGTAATATCACCAATATTAAAAGATCCAGACTCTGGGAATCCGATTGTAGAGTCAACAGTTATTACACTGGCACCAGCAGAGTGACTTCCAATGGTAAAACTACTTCCTGGAATATTAAACTTACCTTCGATTAAACTCTCGTCACCAAATCCAGTGAACAAAGAGATTTTATAATATGTTTGTACACCAATATCATCACTAGTTCCTCTAGTAAAGATTTCTACCTCAGAGATTGGTCCACTAGCTTCTCCGATACCATTCTGTGGTTGTGCATCTTGGAACAGTGTAGTACCAGTGATTAGAGCAGGATTTCCACTAATCAGTTTTGCAACAACAACTTCTCTGCGAACATACTCTGCATAAGAGGGTTTTGCAAGAAACTGCTCAAGATCAATGACTTTTGAGTCAACACCATAGAGCACCTTGAGGAGAATCTTGATTGATTCTTCCGTACCTTTACTTTCGTATAAACTTCTCGATTCCTTAAGGAAGTTATTTACATCTAGACTTTCTGCAAGTGGAGTATTTTCTAATCCAGGTGCGTATAACTTTTTAAGTTTTCTGTAAAACTCTTTTAAAAAGAGCGCACTTAAGTTCTGAACAGAGGTTCCAGAGGTATGGGTATCTGCTTCAGACTGCGTAAATACCAGTTCTTGCGGATTGTTTGGAGCATGATAAGAGGTAATACCAGAAAATCCACGGACACAACCAGTAAAAGAGTTTGTTGTTAGTCCAGTGTAGGTAATGATTTCATTATCTAATCTAATCAGTCCGTATTCTTGCGGAAATCCCTTTGTATTTGTTACAAAGATTTCTGTATCTGTAGTAGAAATGCCCGCAGTTACCGTGGACATTCCAGCAATGATATCTGGAGTTAGTTTGTCTAACTTTAAGTAGTTGTCTAAGTTCTCAGCAATATCGACTGGACCACCAGCATATTCCTGGGAAGTGTAATATGATTTGAAAAAATCCACAGAAAGTGGATTTTCATCTTTGATAAATTCTGGAAGTTGATTATTTACAACTTGCTGAATTTTAACTCTGGATTCAAAGACAGAATTTGTGTTTATCATTTCCTACTAAGTTGTCCGTTGGTATAACTGGATGCGACTGGGAATCCTACCCCAGAAATTTGTTCACCAGATGTAATGGTATCTCTTGCCATATTTATGGTGCTATTAGAGATATCCAGTTGCAAATACAGGTCTTTTAGACCAATGACATCATTAGATTCTGGAACTGCCTGAATCTCAATTATTCCGTTTTGTTTGACTGTAGAAGTGATGTTGACTGTGTTGATTAAGATCTCACCTTTAACATAGTCAATAGATCCAGCAGCAGAAACAACTACAACTGGACCAGCATCAGATTCTTTAACAATAGCAATGGCACCAGTCTCCATATCAGCATTTGGGACATCAGTGAAGTACAATAGATCAGAAGAACCTTCTACAGTAAATCCAGTGCTCTTAATATTGAATCCTTCAGAAACTACATGGAACTTGTTTCCATAGCAAAGTTCATATTGAGTGTATTGATTCAATAATGCTTTCAAGTCTCTTCTAATAATCACTTTGGTGATATTAGATGTGATTGCTGTATTTGTATCATCAATTACCTTTACTGCTTTGCTATACTTAAATCTTCCACCAAAAGCATTAAGATCTACAGAGTCGGAATAAGTATTCAGACTAGAAATAACATCTGTTCTCAACTGCTTAATATCAGAGATCTGACTTGCATTGTAGAAAACAGAAGAATTAAGTTCAATGTACAGAAGTTTCAAGTCTTCGATTCTTTGATTTACTCCAGCAACAGAGTATTGCTTTAAATCACTCAGAATCTGTGTTTTAGTAAAGTCAGATAAGAAAGTACCATTTTTTGGTTTGATACTTAAAACAACAGTTCCAAATTCTGGTGGATCCAACTCTTCACCACCAACAACAGATACAGATTCTGTATCTGGATAGATTCTTTGAATGATTGCCTCGTAGTCTTTAGCAGTTACTGCTCTATACTGCGACGAATAAAGTCTAGGTGCAAAATATTTTACAGACTCGACTGGCTCAATATCAGAACCATCAGTAGCAGATTGATTTGTCGTTACAGTTACGATATTAGTTGGTAAGAAAGTAGCTCCATTGCTATTTCTTACGGATCCAGTAAAAGAGAAGTTAGTTGGACCATTTCCACTAGATCCATCACAGATAATGTAACTTACTTGGATGATAGATTGGTTTTCTAACTTCTTACCGAAGATACCATCACCAAACAAAAGTTCATATCTCTCATCGGCAACCTCTTGGATCAAATAGATCTCAGAGATTGAAGAAACGTTAATAATATTCTCTACTTGACGATAGTTTCTACCAACTGTCTCTTGTGGACCCCTTACAGAGACTCTAATCGAAGTAGTATCGATTCCTGGGTTATCGAGGATAAACCTCTGATCTACCGATGCATTGACCTGGAAGGTCTTTGTAAGTAAAGTTCCTTGGTAGATGTCAACATTGCTAAAAGATGCCCTTCTAGGTCCATTTCCGTTGACATCGGGACCAGTCAACACACTAGCAGTTGTAACATCTTCTGGAATGGAAAATACTACAGAACTATTGTCCGCAGAACCAACACAAACCAAACCTTTTGTAAGAGTTGCAGTTGGACTGGACCCAGTATAGTCAATATTAAAACTTACTTGACCTTTTGCTGATTTTCTTGATCTGGGAACATATCCAATATTTCTAGCAAGAGAAACTACGTTCTCTCTCAGGGTAGCAGAGTCAATAAATGACTCATTTACCACCATGTTGGAGTTAAATGCCGTAATATAGGTGTTATATGCTAGAGTGTCGATTAAGACAGCAAAGTTTGATCCCTCAAAGTCAAAATCAGTAAAATTTGAGTTTGCTCTCAAATAAGACTTGATAGATTCTTTGATTTGATCAAAATCTAAATTTGTAAATTTAGTTAATGGCATTTATCTCGTTACCTCAAGTATAAAAGAGATATTTTGTGGTGGTAAATCTTGTCCAACGATATCAAATGCTATAGTTACCTCAAAAGTGTTATCATCGGGTCTTGGAAACACTTCTACACTCAGATTTGCAACCCTTTGTTCATAATTTAGTACAACTTCTTCGATTTGCTGAGCAATAATGCTAGCAGTACCGTAATCGCAGAAGTCAAATAGTGTATTTCTGACATCAGATCCCAAATCTGGGTTAAAAAACCTTTCTGTTGGGATAGTTTCTACTAAATTCCGCACAGAGCGTGCTATTGCACGCTCATTTACAAGCACAGGAAGGTCTTTTGTGATAGGATGGGGAACAAAAGACAAAGAAATGTCCTTAAATGCCCTGGATCTGCGGGTTGAAGCCATGAAAAGGCATAATTTTAGACCATAAACCTATTTATCAGGTTTTCCATAACTTGGCTCAGTGCCATATTCCCAATCATCATAGTCTTCGTCGTTACGAATTCCTTCATGAAGCACAGTTTGACGTTTTAGATCGTGAACATGGTCTCCAACAACTTCTCTGAGAAGGTTATCGTTTTGTTTTTTCATAGGTTTTGTCCAGTAATCAGTAATCAATCCCCTTGTACCCCACATTGACTCCATATAATCAGTGTCTCTGTCTGGATAAGGTTGTCTTGTCATCTGTTTTCTCCTAAAAAGAGTGAACAGAACTTTTTACGGGGTTGCTATCCCGTTTTTTTG
>Ga0129348_1000628_pt1 | contig 12817 bp, 20 predicted proteins | sample CPBDNA_4_FD_94424 | JGI IMG/M metagenome (GOLD analysis project Ga0129348, IMG submission 94424) | Freshwater to marine salinity gradient microbial communities from Chesapeake Bay, USA - CPBay_Sum_27_0.8_DNA | ecosystem: Environmental > Aquatic > Marine > Coastal | place: USA: Chesapeake Bay...
CCGACAGGAGAAGGGCCGAGGATCGTTTGGCACGTTCCAAGTATTGACGGAGGACAGCATGGGTTCGTTCCAAGCGGAGTGGGATGAGTTGATGTTGGAGGGTCGAGATGTTCAGCAGGAGGCGTTGGATAATCCAGAGTATGCGGATGATCAGACGGCTGAGTTGATGGCCTTCATGGAAGAGGAGCGCATGCGTCGAGATATTACTCTCGTTGCAGCGGAATAATACTAGCATTAATATTGACAAAGGATCGGGGGCCGAGTGCCCCCATCCATTTAGAGTTACAGCCGTGACCAACTGGCGAGAGGTGTCTCACATATGCACCGATGTTGGCGGCAAGCTGTGAGTGTCTTAACCGCAGCAATTAGAGGGAAGCTATAATTCTCCGTTTCCTGATCTAATATTTTGGTCAAGGTTAGATATGTTGAGACGGTCCCGTTATGGCGTTGACGGTTTGGTCCGACTTGGTGCGATAAGTCATGGTTCGGCGGTCGTGGTTCGTTTCGGTTTGGTCGGGTCGGATGTGGTCAGGCGGTCGGGGCGAGATCCGGTTAGATCTGTTGCGGTATGTTCAGGCGGTCAAGTTGCGTTCGGGCGGGGTTCGGTTGGTTTGGCGGTCCCGTTTCGTTTGGGTCTCACAGGGTTCGGCTGGGCAAGATGTGGTAGGTTTCGGTGTGGCGGTCAAGTTCAGGCGGGTCCACGTTTGTTACGTTAAGGCGAGGTAAGGCGGTCGAGGTGCGTTCTGTTGTGTTACGACAAGTTGAGGTATGGGTTGGTTCAGTTACGGCGGTCGGGGCACGGTCCGGTTTGGAAGGGCACGGTGAGTCGGGGTTCGGCACAGGCATGGCCCGTTTTGGTTTGGCGGTCGAGGTATGATAAGATGAGGTATGACGAGTTGCGGTAGGGATTGGCATGTCGAGGTCAGTCGGGGCGGTCTAGGTTGGGTACGGCGGTGTGTGTTGGGTTTCGTTGGGTCAAGGTTTGTTAGGGCGGTTGGGGTCATTCTAGGTGAGGCGTGATATGTTCGGTTAAGGCGTGGCCTGGTCACGGTGCGGCGGTCTAGGCATGGTCCGCTCAGTTTGGTTACGGTCAGACGGTCGAGGTATGTCACGGTTGGGTTTGGTCGGGTCAGATGTGTTCGGGCGGGTCAAGGCGGTCTAGGTGGGGCACGTTCTGGTGTGGAAGCGCGGGGTTCGGCGGTCATTGTGTGGCGCGGTTTGGTCCGTCGCGATCAGTCGGGTTACGGCGGTCGAGGCGCGGCATGATGAGTCACGTTGCGGTCAGTCGGGTTGCGGTCACGGTACGGCGGTCGAGTCAAGGTCGGGTCTGGCGGGTTGGGTTCCGACAAGGTCGGTCATGGCGGTCAACTAAACAGCTAGAAAAGGAGAAAAGAAATGGCTGGTTTTCCAAAGAAAGAACGTCAAAGAATTATTGACGATTACTTAGCGGCATCGGGCCGCAACATGTTTCATCCTGCGGAGTTCGTGGATTGGTTGGGTGGACAGCCTGACCATGAGGCGTATGAGTGGTTCTATGGGATGGAAGATCAAGAAGCTGCACGACAGTGGCGCATACAGATGGCGCGTCAGATGGCGAGTGGTCTGAGGATCGTGGTTCAAGATTCGGCTCCCGAGGATCAGGTGGTGAGTATAACTGTGAGGGAGTATCCTACGTTTATAAGTCCTGTGAGTTTACGCAAGAAGGGCGGCGGCTACGAGCGGTTTGATCCTAACAGTGATGTCTCGCAGCGTGAGTTGCGGCGACAGGCCGCGACTGCATTGGCGACCTGGTTGGGAAGATATCGTGGCTGTGCGGAGAATTTTGGGTTAAACTTAACACCAATCGAGGAGATTGCGGAAGTTCTTAGAGAGAAAGGAGAGAGCGATGTTCAAGAAAATGTGGGATAAGTTGACGCGCAAGCGACAGACCAACCAGAAGCTGACGCGGAAGGAGGAGATCCTTGCCGAGTTGGACCGAGGTGCGGGGACCGCGAAGCAGTTGGCGGATCGTATGGGATTGAAGCTGACGATTGTCCGCACGAACCTGTCTGCCTTGCACAAGCAGGGTTTGATCAGGGACACGGGCATGGATGCAGGAACTGAAAGTGTGTGGGAAGTTGCTGATGGGTGACGAGCAGTTGACTACGTTTCAGGCGGCACAATTGAAATGGCTCAAGCAGCAAGTGGATAACTTACAGGACGAAAGGTACAAGAAAGATGCCCGTCCGAATATACACCGTGAGTTGTTTGCTGCTCGGGAAGAATTAGATAACTATGTTCAGGCTCTAAGAGATAGAGGATACAAAATATGAGTCGATGGACAGAAGCACAGAAAGAATGGCAGGGGTACAAGCGCAAGATGGCGTATGGTCAAGAGACTGTATCCCTGTCTCAACCACCATGGGAGAAAGAAGATGGCAGGCTTGGATCTGATAAGCGATCTAATAAAGAAAACACAAAAGCAGATCGACGACATCGAGTGGGAGAACCACAAGGATCCGAGGATCGAGGCCCTAGTTCGACAGCTTAACTATTACAAGGAGCAAGAGAAAGAAGGAGAAACATATGAACCGAGATTTTAAGACGGAAGCGATGGGCGTGTTGGTTGAGGGCAAGACGTACTCGGGTAGCGCGTTCGGTGTGAACGACGAGGGTGAGGCGGTGTTCTTCAACTCTCGGATTGTGGATCGGATGGAGCTCGAAGAGGGCGACGAGGTTGTGGCGCACTGCATACCTAACTACGCCGACAAGCGGGACGAGATCCCATGGCGTTGCATACGAGTTGAAGACGACTGACTTGCAACTAGCCCCCAGATACTGTATAAGTTTTGAACAAACGGACTACAACTGGGGGCAATCATGGCTCGAAAGAAGATGAAAGAGAAAGACAAGCAGCAGTTTCAGAACGTGGGATTGCTGAAGGAGGATCACGATCTGCTGCGGAAGTTGGCGGATGCGGAGCAAAGATCCATGGCACGACAGTTATCGGTGTTGATACGAAAAGCTGTTGCCGAAACGGAACCAGCATGATAGGCTACGTTTCATGTAGTTTAGACAACTGCTCGATATAGTAAGACCTCACGCCTGTGGCCTTACTGCCTCATAAACTAGCCCCGCTTTTGCGGGGTTATTTTTTTCTATAATTATTTTTTCGCCTCATTAGGTTTACCTTTTTTGCCTGCGATCTGGTAATCTTTTTCTTTTGAGTAGCCTCGGATCTGCGTGACGTTGTTACGCTTCATGTTCTTGAGGAACGCTGCGGCGATGTCGGGTGTGAACCCTGCCAGTTCCCCGAGCTCCCTTGAGGCGGAGTCCAGGTTGGTCCACCCTTTCTTGTAGTCACATACTGCTTCGATTATTTCGTCGTGGGTTTTAGCTTTAGCCATTCTCTTGCTTCCTCTCCTAGAACTTTGGCTCCGATGTTGATCTTGTCTCTCAAAGACTGCACGATCTTTTCGTCGATTGTACTTTCAGTAATTAGATCGACGTATGTCACGTTGTTCTTTTGTCCGATCCGGTGTGCGCGGTCCTCTGATTGGATGCGCGTTTCGAGATTGAAGTCATTCGCATAGTATACCACAAGGTTGGCTTCGGTCAAAGTCAGCCCGTAACCTGCGGTGGCGGGGTTGCCTACGAAGAACCGCAGTTTTGATTTTGGGTTCTGGAATGTTTGGACAATGGACTGGCGCACATCGTCTGATGTATCGCCGTAGTATGATGCAGCGCAGCCGTCTCCGAAAGTTTCGTTTAGTGTACGCGTGATCTGTTGGATGTCGTATCGGAAACGTGACCAGATGATTGCTTTGCCGTTGTGCTCTTCGAGTATTTCTTTGAGTGCCTCCATGCGGAGGGACGGGAAGTACAGCATCTCATCGTCGTCAGTCTTGAGATGGCCTGACATGATCTGTTGCAAGCGCAGCATCTGCGTGATTACGGCGGGGGCCGTGGACATTTCACCGCTGTCGAGCATGACCATGGCGTTCTGTCGGATCTGGTTGTACATGTCCCGTTGTTCGGGGGTCAGGCCAACGTAGCGCACTGTGTACATTTTGTCGGGGAGATCGAGGCAGTCTTTCTTGAGCACCCGATACGAGAACATGTCTATCTTGTCGGTAAGCTCGTCGAGATTTCGAAAGCCGACGATCTGTTGGAAGGCATGCTGCCCCATAGTTTTCTTTTGTACGATGGCGTAGCGACCTTGGAATGCGTAGTAGGAATCGTATCCTAGAAGACCTGGTCGTAGGAACTCGCACTGCGAATAGATATCCATCGGACTTTTTGTCACAGGGGAGCCTGTCAATAGTCTTTTGTACTTGAATCCCGATGCGATTTTCATCAAGTTCTTGGTGCGCTTGGCCTTGTGGTTTTTGATAGTTGTTGATTCGTCGATGGCGATCAGGCCATGAGGCCCAAGCGCACGAGCCATCCACTCCCCACCTTGCTTACCTTTTAAAGAAGAGAACGCTTCGACGTTCATGACAAAGATGGTGAGTCCATCGAACTTGTCCTTGACGGAGCGCATTTCTTCCTGTTGTGTTTTGTTTGGGGATGCGACCCATCGAATCACTCGGTGTGGTACTTCATCGGACATGTGTTCGGGTATTTCTTTGACGACCCAGTTGCGATACACGCCCTTGGGTGCGATGACCAAAGCGAAGTTGATCTGCCCAGCGAGGTACAGCATACCCATGTTGTCGATCAGAACTTTGGACTTGCCCGTTCCCATTTCCATGAACAGTCCGAACTCTGTCCGCTGCCACCCGTAATCAAGGGCCGTGGACTGATGTTCGAAGGGCTTTATTTTAAATTTGTAGTTGACAGACATCATATACCTCCACTATTGTCTACTGTACGGATAGCACGAGGCTACCGCAGAAAGCAACCCTGAAGAGGAAAAACTTATGACCGATATATTCGAGGACATATTTGACGAGGCCGACGCCCTCTCTAGCGTCGAAACAGGAACCGGAAAGCAACTGAGCTCTTTGGTTCGTAATCTCCGTAACGTCGAGCAACAGATCGAGGACGCGGAGGAACACCTCAAAGCACTGAAGCAAGAGAAGCACAAGCTCTCGGTTGAGAACATCCCAGCCTTGATGGACGAGATGGGGGTGGAGCGTCTGGATGTTGACGGGGTAACCGTCGAGAGAAAGATGATTGTCAGTGCGTCGATCCCTGCGGCACGGAAGGAAGAAGCCTTTGCGTGGCTGCGCTCCAATGGATTGGATGACATTATCAAGAACGATGTGACCTGTTCGTTTGGTAAAGGGGAAGACAATATTGTAGGCGATGTCGTTGGGCTCCTACAAGAGCGTGGTTTTGATCCACAAACCAAGACCCACGTTCATCCGTCCACACTCAAGGCGTTTGTGAAGGAGCGCATTACGGACGGCAAACCAATTGATCTCGACATGTTCGGGGCATTCATATCCAACGCTGCACAAATAAGGAGGAAAGCATAATGGGCGCAGTTGCTAAGAAAAAAGAAACCGCAGTATCGACCGATGTAATGGACGATATCCTTGAGTTCGCTGGCGAAGGTGCGGCGTATGACAGTAGCGAGATGCAGATCCCGTTTGTTCGGATCTTGCAAGCGATGTCACCGCAACTGAAGAAGCGCGAGGCAGAGTACATCGAAGGCTCTGAGCAAGGTGATATGTTTAATACTGTGACCAAGCAGCATTGGACGGGGGAAGATGGTATCATTGTCATCCCGTGCTACCAAACAACCAAGTACCTGGAGTTCACACCTCGGGATCAGGGTGGTGGTTTTCGGGGCGAGATACCTGCGACCGATGCGGTATTGCAACGAACCGAGCGTCAAGGCGCAAAGGAAATGTTGCCCAACGGTAACGAGTTGGTTAAGTCAGACCAGCATTACTGTTTGATTGTGGAAGCTGACGGCACGTATCAACCTGTGGTGATCGACATGAAGTCGAGCCAGTTAAAGGTGAGCCGCCGTTGGAAAACACAGATTGCAATGCAGAAGATCAAGCATCCGAAGACGGGCGCGATGATCACGCCTCCATTGTTTGCAACGCAATGGAAGTTTACTACGGTAGAAGAAAGCAATGACCAAGGGTCGTGGTTCAACTATCAGATAGAGAAGGTCGGGCTACTTGAGAGCCGAGATCTTATGCTTGAGGCCAAGGCGTTCCGCGATAGCGTAGCGGCTGGCGAAGTGAAAGCTGCACCAGAGGAGGGCTCCTCCACAGCGTCCTCTTCTAACTCGGACGATATTCCGTTTTAAGCAGCCTCGGGGGAGATGGCGGGACAAAACATCTCCCCCTTTTTCACTTTGGAGCAGTAGATGTCACAAGCTAAAAGACTGCTTGCCGCATATGTTGGGGCGTCGAGTGCCCATGGGACAACGATAGTTGGACGGATAGGACGGAACGGTAAGGCAGAATCACAAAGCAAAATTATACGGGAGCCTCTGACCGAGGATCTTGTTCAAGCGCACATCGACGGTACGCATGGGGTTGGGGCTATCCCGATCAACGAGAACAACGAATGCAAGTTCGGGGCTATTGACATCGATGTGTATGACTTGAACCATAAAGAATTACAGGAGCGCATACGCAAGTTGAAGCTCCCGTTGTTTCATTGCCGCTCGAAGTCGGGTGGTGCTCACCTGTATTTGTTCCTCAAAGAGTTTGAGCAAGCAGCCGTGGTCCGTGAATACCTGACCGAGATGTCGATCATGCTTGGTCACAGTGGGGTGGAGATCTTTCCAAAGCAGGACAAGATCATTGCCGAGCGTGGGGACGTGGGCAACTTTATTAACATGCCATACTTTAATGCAGAGTTACCGCAGCGGTTTTGTTACAACGAGAAGGTCGAGGCGATGGAACTCGACGAGTTCTTGGATGCGGTGGACAAGGGCCGTGTTGCGCTGTCTGAGTTAGAAGCGGTACGGGCCACGACCAAAGCGCGTAAGCATTTCACTGACGGGCCTCCGTGTATACGGGAGATCTTTTCGGACGGGCCGCAGTCGGAGCCGCGAAACAAACTGCTGTTTTTTATCGGAGTGTATTGCAAGAAGAAGTTTCCTGATGATTGGCACGGGGCGATAGAGGAATACAACCGGACTTTGTTTTCTCCACCGCTGCCTTCGAAGGAAGTATCGACGATCATTCAACAGCATGAGAAGAAAGATTACAGCTATACATGCAGTGACGAGCCGTTCAAGTCATACTGTGATCCGGCGCTCTGCGTGTTGGCGAAGCACGGTATCAGTGACGATGCACCGGATGCGCCACAGGTTGGTGGCCTGACGATCATGCTGTCGGAACCAAGGCTGTACTTTATGGACGTAAACGGGACACGGATCCAACTGTCCACGGAGCAACTACAGAACCAAACCCTGTGGCAACGGGCATGCATGGAGCAGTGTATGTTTATGCCGCCGACAACCAAGGCTAACCGCTGGCAGCAGATGGTCAACGGGCTGATGAGCCAAGCGACATACATCGACGTACCAGAGGAACTGACCATGGCAGGGCAGTTCAAGGATCTGTTGCGGACGTATTGCACGAGCCACATTCGGGCGATGGCACCGGAGGAACTGGACATGGGTAAACCGTGGACCGATGGCGGCATTACGAAGTTCAAGTTGGAGGGGCTGTTGGAGTTTCTGCACAACCGCCGCTTCAATGTTACCAGCCGTGGGTGGGTGACACAGATGATCCGTGATCTTGGAGGAGATAGCGGAGTGCAGAATATAAGGAAGCGTGGACCCAAGGGGGAACGACGGAGCACGTTGCGCTGTTGGTGGGTTCCTGCGTTTGAGGAAGAGGAAATAGAACTACCTGCGAAGGAGATTAGTAATGACATCCCATTCTAACAGATTGCTGCGTGTGGGAGAGGTGGCGGATATCTTGGGGGTATCGCGTTCATACGTTTACAAGTTGGCGCAAAACTCGACCAGTTTTCCCAAGCCTATTATTCTTGGTGACGAAAGCAACAGACGGTCATCGAGCCGATGGGTTTTGACCGAGATCGAAGACTGGGTAAACACTAGACCAAGAGGCAAAGACTATGATCCCGAAGGCTAAACTTATTCTGGGTCCACCAGGTTGCGGCAAGACCTACCGTTTGATTGAGGAGATCAAGGAGGCACTGGCACAAGGGGCGCACCCGTCACGGGTGGGGGTGATTTCGTTTACCCGTAAGGCTATCGAGGAGATGGTGACACGGGCGTGTGCCGAGTTCCAACTGGAGCCGAAAGACTTTCCGTTTATGCGGACAAGTCACTCGTTTGGATTCCGTGGGTTGGGGTTACAGCCTACCGACATTCTGAACAAAGAAGACTACGACAACATCGGGGCGATGGTGGGTTTGACCTTCGAGGGCAAGCTGACCAATAGCCTTGAGGACGGTATGTCCCTGCCTTCGATTGGAGGTTCGGGGGCCGTGTACCTACAGATGGTGGGCCGAGCACGGTTGCGGATGGTGGACTTGGACACGGAGTTCAACGAGACGGCTGACCGTAGTTTGTTCTATCCCAAGTTGGTGCAACTGCATGAACAGATCGAAGAGTACAAACGGGCTGTCAACAAGTACGACTATGTTGATATGATCGACAAGTATATACAGGTGGGGGAGCCCCCTGCCCTTGACTATTTGTTTATCGATGAGGCCCAAGACTTTACGCCGTTGCAGTGGGAGATGGCAGCAAAAATCGCTGACGCATCTGACCAAGTCTTTATTGCTGGCGACGACGATCAGGCCATCCACCGTTGGACGGGCGTGGATGTTAATGTGTTTAACACATGCACCAACCAAGTGGAGGTGCTTGAGCAATCGTACAGGATCCCTGCATCTGTGCATAGGTTAGCCGTGGATATTGCCAAGCGGATTGATGATCGGCACATCAAAGTGTTTAAGCCCCGAGAAGAGGAAGGCACGGTTGAGTGGGTCACGTACCTCGATGAGATACCGCTGCACGAGGGATCATGGACTATCATGGCTCGGACCAACGGGTACGTTCACGACCTGGCAAAGCGGATCAAAGAGATGGGCTTCAAGTATTCTTTGAAGGGCAGACCCAGTGTGTCGGAGAAACTCGTGGCAAACCTGTACACATGGGACGACCTGTGTGCGGGTAAATCTGTGGGGCTGCAAAGGATCAAGGACCTGTACTCGTCGGTCCCGAAGCAGGGACAGAATGCAGTGGTCAAGCGCGGTTCGACACAGATGCTGGACCTGTTGGCTCCTGATGCGGAGCTCAACATGGATCGATTGCAAAAGGAATTTGGATTGTTGGCTGGGCCAGAGCAGAGTGCGTATGAGGTCATGCGTGTAGGCGGAGCCGAACAAGACTACATCGATGCGATGGAAAGACGGGGTGACGATTTACTGTCAGAGCCCAGAATAAAACTGTCTACCTTCCATGCGATGAAGGGAGGCGAGGATGACAACTGCGTTGTTTACCTTGCGTCAACCAAGGCGTGTGTGGAGAGCGATTACCCTGACGATGAGCACCGTGCGTTTTACGTTGCGGTCACACGGGCAAGGCACAATCTCTACATTCTACAGAGCAACAATAACTACAGGTATACGATATGAAACGAGATGAGATCCTCAAACAGGCAGAGAACCTTATCAACGGGGACCGTAACAAAGACTACGGTGACGCCAAACAAAACTTCCAAGACATAGCAGACCTATGGTCCGTGTTCCTTGGTACGAAGATCACGAGAGAACAGGTGGCAGTATGCATGATCCTGATGAAATGTTCGCGGTTGATGAAGTCTAATCACATGGACGGATGGGTGGACATCTGTGGGTATGCAGCCTTGGGAGGAGAAAAATGATGTATACTTGGAAAGTTACCGACGATGGGATGAATGTGTACGAGGATGGTGTTAGAGTAGCGAAGTTCGAACCGAGTCAGTTCGTTCACATACTTGCAGAGTTATCGGCCCATGTGCGTTGGCAGCAAGTAGAAAGAAACAAAGATAAATTCATTGAGAGCAGACGACAGCATGCAGAAAAATCTATTCGGGAGTGACCTACATCATCAGATCAAACAAGAGTTAGATTTGATAGATGTAGATTGGAATATCCCGCCGGACTATCCGGATCTAACCAGCTACAAAGATGTGGCTGTGGACCTTGAGACATACGATCCCAACATCAAAACACTGGGACCAGGATGGGCGCGTAAAGACGGTCATATCATAGGCATAGCCGTGGCAGCGGGGGAGTACAAAGGATACTTCCCAATGCGGCACGAGAACGGACACAACCTTGATCCGAAGTTCACGCTCAAATGGATCAAGAAGCAACTGTCCGTGCCGGACATGAACGTGATCATGCACAACGCAACCTACGATGCGGGGTGGCTACGGGCCGAGGGCGTAGAGATCAAGGGCCGGATTATCGACACCATGATTACTGGCGCATTGGTAGACGAGAACCGTTGGTCCTTTGGCCTTGATGCTATGGCTCGGGACTTTGTGGCGTTGCGTAAGGACGAAAAGCTATTGCAAGCCGCAGCCAAAGAGTGGGGCGTGGATCCCAAGTCTGGCATGTATCTATTGCCGCCCAAGTATGTGGGGACCTATGCAGAACAGGACGCCGTGGCAACGCTTAAACTGTGGGACGCACTGAAGGTGCAGCTAGAAGAGCAGGAGCTCTGGCATATCTGGAACATCGAGACGGGTTTGATTCCGTGTATGTTGGACATGCGGAGCAATGGGGTGCGTGTCGATCTGGACAAGGCTGACCGAAACAAGAAGCTGATTCGTAAGCAGACGTCCAAGCTGCGTAAGTATATCGAAGGCGAGGCTGGCATGGAGGTGGACATCTGGGCATCGGCGTCGATCCAGAAGATGTTTGACAAGCTGGGTATGGAATACCAGACCACGGAGAAGGGTGCGCCATCCTTTACGAAATCGTTTCTGAACGACCACCCATCCAAAGTCTGTCAGGCACTGGTCAAGCTGCGCGAGTTCGACAAGGCCGACTCTACGTTTATCGACAGTATCCTGCGCCACGAGCACAACGGACGCATCCATACGGAGCTCCACTCTACCCGTCGGGACGAAGGTGGCACGGTGACAGGGCGGTTTTCGTCTTCGAACCCAAACCTCCAGCAAATTCCTGCGCGAGATCCTGACATCAAGAAGATGATCCGTGGTTTGTTTGTGCCGAATGAAGGATGCCAGTGGGGATCGTTTGACTATTCGAGCCAAGAGCCGAGGTTATTGGTGCACTTTGCGGCGTCCATGCCTGATTACATGAGGCACCATGTGGTTGATGACATCGTTGAGGAGTTCAACACGGGGGACGTGGACCTGCACCAGATGGTAGCGGACCTTGCTGGCATTACACGGAAGCAAGCTAAGACTGTAAACCTTGGGATTATGTACGGCATGGGGGTAGCAAAACTAGCTGACCAACTTGGGATTCCAGCGGATGATGCGAAGTCTTTGATCCGTCAGCATCGGGACAAGGTTCCGTTTGTTAAGCAGCTTGCGGACGTGGCTACCAAACAGGCGTCAGAGAACGGTCAGATACGCACTCTGCTGGGCCGTAAGTGCAGGTTTCCGCTTTGGGAGCCTGTCACTTTCGGGGTAGGCAAACCCCTACCTCACGACGAAGCACAGAAGGAGTACGGCAAACAGATCAAACGGGCGTTTACATACAAGGCGCTGAACAGATTGATCCAAGGATCCGCAGCCGACCAAACAAAAAAAGCAATGCTTGATTGCTACAACGAGGGACTTACTCCTATGCTCACGGTTCATGATGAGTTATGCTTTAACATAGAGAGCCAAGAGCAGGCGGACAGGATTAAGGAGATCATGGAAACAGGAGTGCCACTCAAGGTTCCCTCTAAAATCGACGTAGACATCAAACCAGATTGGGGAGAAATAGAATGATTGATCCAAACATGAAAAGCCTTGGCCTTAGAGAAATGCACCCTGCTCAGATAGAAGCACTGATGGAGTTTATCGGGATGTCAATCAACCTAGCTGCTCTGACCAATGACAAAGAGATCGTGGAAGAAACAGAAATCGCAGCCGACGAACTCGTTAGAATGTTCGGGGGCAATGGTGTGCGAGTGTTTATCGAAGCCGACTACTGATTTGCGCGGCGGTTTAGGATCTCTTGGTTAGCAGCCTGAGATACTGGGTCGCTGCCCAACAAACTTGGGGCTATGGTACGAGCACGGTCAACCAACCCTTGTGTGATCCCCCGCCCTGTATCCATCACCGAGCCTGCTGCACGACCGATAAAGGTTTCGCTGGGCTGTGGTTCGGGGACCGTGGGCTGTGGTTGTGAAGGCATTTGCAATAGATCATCGAAAAGCCCACCAGAAGCAGGTGCAGTAGGAACAGGTTGCTGCTCCCCTACAATTGGAGCGTTTCTAAATGCTTTCGCTGCCTCAAGTATTTCAGTGCGAGGTAGTTTCTTTAAGATTCGGCTCTCACGTTTAACGTTAACTTCGTTGCTAACTTCCCTAATTAAACTTCGACTGACCTCAATTGGAGAGTATCGGTTGTTCATAATCTGCGTTAGTTCTTTTTGCGACACGCCAGTATTTTTAAATGCTTGATAGATTTGACCAATGGTCATTCCTGCGGCTTTGGCTTTTTCAATCTTGTCCCGTAGTTCCGCTTGGTGACGACGACGTGCTTCGTTTGCTTTTACATACGCGTTGACGATGTCTTCTTCTGTCGCGTCATTGTCATCAGCAACTTTTGTAAAGATCTGCACTGCACTTGAGCGGTTGGCAGAATACTCTCCACCAGCATAACTAAGGCTCCGATCCACCTTGAGCTTCATGGGACGCACACCAATCATC
>Ga0129348_1000630_pt1 | contig 12777 bp, 16 predicted proteins | sample CPBDNA_4_FD_94424 | JGI IMG/M metagenome (GOLD analysis project Ga0129348, IMG submission 94424) | Freshwater to marine salinity gradient microbial communities from Chesapeake Bay, USA - CPBay_Sum_27_0.8_DNA | ecosystem: Environmental > Aquatic > Marine > Coastal | place: USA: Chesapeake Bay...
TCTTCCTGGCAAGGATGAGGACCATGAGTTCTATGCGGAGACTAAGATTCACCGTGTGACTGGCCCTGACGGGAACACTAAGAACTACCACTGCCGTAAGGTGCATGGTGAGGCTTGCCCTCTTTGCGACCTGTACTACGGTCTGTGGAAGACGGGTAAGAAGGAGGACGAGGATCTCGCACGGCAGATTAAGCCTCGCGCTCGTTACTACATGAACATTCTTGACCGCAACTCTGGGGACGTTAAGATCCTCTCTGTTGGCGTCATCCTGTTCAAGAAGATTATCGCAGCCATGCTTGACGAGGACTTTGGTGATATCACTGACCTCGACAACGGGCACGACTTTAAGATCATCAAGGAGATGGAGGGACAGTGGCCAAAGTACGACCAGTCGGCACCGCGTCCGAAGTCTTCTCCTGCTGGCTCTAAAGCTGAGGTTGCCTCTGCTATGGACAGCCTTCATGACATCCACTCCCTCGTTAAGCTAGAGGACTACGAGGAGTACAAGAAAGTGGTGGCGGCTCTCACTGGGCTTCCTGAACTTAGTAACCCCAACAGTCCCGATGAAGATGTTTCGGATGGGGATTATCTCTCTAAACTTCAAAGCTGATTATGAAAAACCTTATTCTATCCGTTGCAGCGGTTCTCGTCATCATGACGGGGTTCACCTCCTGCAAACTCCTGAGTGACCTCTTCGGTGAGGACACTGTTGTAACCACTCCGTCTCAACTCGTAGAGGGCGCTGAGATGGAGCCTGTCCCGCTTGATACTCTACCTGCCAGCGTGGTAGGCGAGCTTCCTGAGGGCACACAGCTTGTTCTGGCTGATCGTGACGACCTTATCGAGGAGGGAGCTTACGTTCCTTTCTCTCCAGGTGAGGGAGACGTTCCAGGAATCCTTGATGCACTGATTGGTCTTGGTGCCACCTTTGTTCCTGGCCTCGCCGCTTGGGAAGGTGTCCTGACTCTGATTAGCCGCAGAAAGCGCAAAAACTATGCCAAGGCTATCAAGGCTATGGTTCCTACTGACAGCAATGTCGATATCGCTGGCACCATTCACGGTATCGCTGCTGCCATCGGCGTTTCTCACACTTCAGAGGCCAGTGAAATGGCCGTTATGGAAGAAGAAGAACTAGCCTAATCCACGATTTTCATTTAGGATTAGACTATAATAGGAAGGCACTGACGGGGTGCCTTCCTTTTTTATTATGACTGAAGAAAAGCTAAAAATACTGTGTGTTCCCGCTAACGAAGGCGGGTGTGCTTACTATAGGATTATTGCCCCCATGAGAAAGCTAGAGGAGCTTCATGGAGACAAGGTGGAAATTCGCTGGGATAAGAATCCTCTTGGTATAGATGAGAAGACAGGCAAGTGGCAGGAGAATTGGGAGTTTGAGAATATGAAGTGGGCAGATATTGTCTTCACTCAGAACCTGTCTAACTTCGGAGGACCTTACACAGCAAGGATTGTGGGGAAGGCAAAGGAGTTTGGTTGCCTAGTTCATTATGATACTGACGATTTGCTTACCAACATTTACGAAGGCCACAGGCTTTACAATGTATACAAGGAGAAAGGTCTTGAAGATATTGCAGGGTTTATTTATAGCCACGCTGATCTCGTCACGGTTACACAAAGAAAGTTTGCAGAGCGAGTTAAGCCTTTCATCGGTAATGGAAACTCTTTAGCCATAGTAAAAAACACTATTGACTATAATCTTCCTTGTTGGAATCTACCCAAAACTAAAGTAAAGAAGAAGAATTATGTTCGCTTTGGTTGGGTGGGTGGTATCCACCATGAGCAGGATCTAAAGTATTTTTCTGGCGTACCGCACCTTGTAAACCAGCGTGTTGGCCGCGAGAACTGCCAGTGGGATTTCTACGGACATCCGCCCCCAGGGAACACAGACTGGCAGACCGATGTTTGGAATAAGTATAAGTCTATAATCCTACGCGGATTCAAAGGAGGCAAGAACTGGAATATTCATTATGCTCTTCAGCCTGACAGATATGGTCAGTTTTATACTAACATGGATGTAGCACTAGCCCCTCTTGAGATGAATGATTTTAATGACAGTAAGTCTGAAATTAAAGTAGCCGAGTGTGGTCGTTATAAGATTCCGCTGGTGGCAAGCAATGTGGGCTGCTATGACGAGTGGATTAAAGATGGAGAGACAGGCTTTCTGATTGATCCAAAGAAGGGTATCTCTGAATGGGTTAGGATTCTGACGTTGTGCGCTAAGAAGCCCGACATGGTGCAGCGAATGGGTGAAAACCTACATCAGCTTACAGAAGAGAACTTTAATATGAACACGATGGCTAAAAAGAGAATTGATCTTTATAGAGAGGTTATGAATATTGAAAGTAAAGATAGTTAGTGGTTGGTCAGGTCCAGGAGGATCTACGACAGTATTTGTAAACCTAACAAATTACTTTAATTCTAAGGGCTTGGATTGTACTTTTTATGGGCCACAGGACTGGCATATGAATCGCTGCAAGTCAAGTAAGTTATCAGAACTCAAGTTAGAAAAAGATGACGTTTTAATCTGCCATTACTTAAACTTTGCCCAGAGACCTGAAGTAAAAAAAGTGCTTTTTGCATGTCATGAAAAATGGTGGTTTGATTTCTCCAAAGTACGCACATTTTGGGATAAAGCCATATTCTTACACGAAGAGCATAGAAACTATCATTCAGCCTATCAAGGGCCTTCTACAATTATACCGAACATAAAGGAGGAGCTACATTCCAACGATAAATCGGATCTAGACTTAGTAGCTGGGGTGATTGGAGCCATTGAAGATAGAAAACAAACTCATATTTCCATAGAGAGGGCTATTGAGGATGGCTGTAAACAGGTATTTTTGTTTGGAAATATACAAGACCCCAGCTACTACGATAAAAAGGTGAAACCTTTGTTGGCTGACGGAAAGGTTATTCACACAGGATACGCTGATTCCAAGCAAGAGATGTATGACTCTGTAGGCAGAGTATATCATTCTTCTAAAGGAGAGGTTGCTTGTTTGGTTAAAGACGAATGTTTCAGCACGGGAACTAAGTTTTTTGGAAACGAAGAAACAGACAACACTGTATCAGAATTAACTAATGAGGAAATCTTCTCCTTGTGGCAAGAGGAAATACTATGATCTATCAATGTTATTTTAAAAAAGAGCACGAGAAACATATCTTCCAAACCGACTGTTATCAAGGCTTTGGATTAGAGCCAGAAGTAAATTCAGAACTATTTATAAACTGTCCCGAATTGGAAGATGCCAAAACGAGATTAGCTTTAGCTGAGTATGCTTGTTTCTTGTGGTTCTACAGAAATCTTGATTGTATTCAGGGAGATTACTTCGGGACCACTTCTTACAGGCAGTTAGATAAGCAGCCAACTATTTTTGAGAGTCAAAGCTATCTGGACTCTATAAAAAATCCCGAAAAGATTGTAACTTGGGGAATGTCTGAACTGCTAGACGGGGGAGGCTTCCCATTACCTATTAGCATTCAAACTGAAATTGCTCACCCAGGGATGACCTCTTACATCAACACCGTGGTAGATGAAGTCCCCGAGGGGTGGTATTCCTCCAATAAGGTAGTTTTTGGAAATTACTGGTACATGCACAAAAACCTTTTTGTAGACTTCATGGATTTTTCCTGGCCTTTAGTGCAGCAGTCCTTGAAAGACCAAAAGCACCCGTACTTCTCTCAAGAACATAACTTCGGAGCCGATAGAAAAAAAGCCGTAGGGTACTTCATGGAACGGCTGTTTATTCTGTGGTCCTTGAAAAAAAAGCATCCTATTGTTGTAGCTAATCCTGTGACACCTCTTAGATCTCCCGTTAGGCTTTACCTATGAGGAAGGTTATATCTTTTAGTGTCTGGGGCACGGATCCAGACTACCTCGTAGGATCCCGCAGGAACGCCGAGATGGCCTCCAAGATGTATCCTGGGTGGGAGACTTGGTTCTATGTAGAGAAGGGCACAGAGGTGGATCTAGAGGCTGCTGACAGGATCATCTATTACGATAAAGAGCCCGGATCTGACGGTATGTTTCAAAGATTTAGACCGATGACCGAACCCGAGGTCGATGTCTTTGTTAGCAGAGACTGCGATTCTAGGCTTTCAGATAGAGAGTTTCAGGCAGTGAGTGAGTGGCTAGATAGTGATAAACAATTTCATGCCATGAGAGATCACGAAGCTCATGCTATTCCCGTAATGGGAGGTATGTGGGGAGCAAGAAGAGATGGTATAATTAATTTGGACTTTATGTACAAGGAATTGTGTAGGCATAAACAGTCCAATTATTTCGATGATCAGAGGGGTCTAGCTGCATTCTACCAGAACATCTTTGGTCTTTTCCTGGAGCATGATGACATGGGAAGATTCAATGGAAAACCATTCCCTTCTCATGAGCCTGTAGAATTCGGATCATTTGTCGGACAAAGAATAACTCAAGATGATATGGAAGGTAGGGTATGAAGTATTCAGTGCATGTGTTGACAACACATAAAAATAAAGATAGGCATGAATGTCTAGTAACTTCGTGGCTGTCTGGATTAGATTACGTCTTTTACACAGATAGAAACACTGGGATAGGTAATCAAGTCGAGGTTGACCCTGATGATACTTACCAATCAAATGGAAAGAAAAACCTAGCTGAACTTTTACGAGTATATCGCACGGGGCATTATAAGAATGTGGATTGGATGTTATTTTGTGACGACGATACTTGTGTGAATATTAGTAAGCTAGAAGAAATGCTTCCGACACTCGACCAAACAAAAATGTATGGCTCTTTGTTGAAAGGGACATGGCCCTCAGACAAAAGCCTAGAGTATCTCTCTGGCGGCGCTGGCTACCTCATATCTTCTAAGTTGATAGAGGATAAAGGCGTCCCTCAGCTAGATTACCTGAAAAAGTCTTACTACTCAGATGTATGCGTAGGACTTTGGGCTAGAGACAACGATATAGAGATAGTGGATGTAAAAGGATTTTATTCACAAGATCCTAGCTTTTATAATCTGAAGGACGAAGATATAAAGCATAGTTATACTTTCCACTACATAAAAACTTGCAACTCGGTAAAAGATTTATTGGAGAAGTTTTATGATTAAGATGAAACTATACGGGGGAATAGGGAATCAACTATTTCAGTGGGCTTATGCTAAGTCCATGTCATTAGATAATGACATGGACTATGTGTTTGATGATTCTCACTATGAGTTATGCTACAAACACTTCTACGCTTTAGACAGAATACCCGCCATTCAAAAGGAATGTGTTCTCTCAAGGGAAAAAAAAGCGGACGTTGTGTTTCATGACCCTTCACAGTACCTACCACTTGGTAACTTACCAAAAGATAAATCATTTTACTTTGATGGGTACTGGCAATGCGAAAGATATTTCAAACATCATGAGAATATTATCAGAAACTGTCTAAAGCCTAGAGGTGAGATAAAAGAAAGATTGTTATCTAGATATAACTTAAATAATTCAGTGGCTTTACATGTTAGAAGGAGTGATTATTTAGATTCAAACGGTTTTCACCCAGTTATGGGAACAAACTATTATGAGAAAGCTATGAAGGAGATCGGCCACGCGGATAAAATTCTTATATTCTCTGATGATATCCCCTGGTGTAAGAACACATTAAAGTTTGATAACATGGTATTTGTGGAAGGAAATAACAATATTGAAGATCTTTGGCTCATGAGTATGTGCGATCATAATATCATCGCTAACTCTAGCTACAGTTGGTGGGGGTCCTGGATAAACGAAAACCCAAACAAGAAAGTTGTTGCGCCTAGTAATTGGTTTGGTAACTCAGCGAACAACCAGCAGATATATTTGAAAGATTGGATAGTAATATGAAGTTCTATAACATAGACATGCACATATCAGTTATCGCTGATATGAAGAAGATCTTTGAGTCTCTAGGGCATGAAGTAGATGATGTATCCCTGTCTGATCATACCTGGGTATTTAACAGAAAAAAAGACAGCATTCCTTTATTAGACAATGGTAACTGGATGAGATTATCTGCGGATGACATGTCCGATCAGTTTTACGACAGGTATAAGGACGAGTTAAACAATTATGATGCATTTATCGTTACTTATCCGCCCCCTTTCTCGCTACTGTACAAAAAGTTCGACAAACCAATTATCATAAATGTGCCTATCAGATATGAGTGGCCCTTTTCTTTCCGCGCTCATGAGTGGAGAAAGTTCAACGACTTCTTAAAGAATGGTGTTGATGAAGGGAGAATAATATTAGTGGCTAACAATCTAACTGATAAAATATACACTGAAGCTTATCTAGACAGAGAGGTTAAGCATATACCTAGTTTCTGTGATTACTTCCCAGAGGAATACACAGGAGATAAAAAAGACTTTCTATATTATTCAAAGCAAAGGATGCTTGAGCTTGATAGTATTGGTGTAAAATATAAGCCTGATGTATTGCAGAATCATAGCTACGAGGACTTGCTGGCCTACAGAGGCATAGTCCACATACCGTATGCTTGTTCTTACATGTCTATATTTGAGCAGTACGCGGCTAATGTCCCTTTGTTCGTACCCGATATAGATTTACTTTGTAAGCTTTACTCAGAAGGAAGAGCTTTCTCTGAAATACTTTTTAGTAAAATGTATAATACTATGTCACAGGTTACGCCTAGAGACACATCGTTTGATCCTAATAATTACACAAGTATGAGCGTAATTAAAAAACTTGCTGAAGGTTCAGACTTTTATGACCCTGAGTGGATGCCCTCAGTAACGCAGTTTTCTTCGTTTGATCACTTAAATGAAATATTACTTAGCTGCGATACGAAAAAAATCAGTGACAAAATGAAAGAAGACAATAAAAAAAGAAAGTCCAAAATATACGCAGAGTGGGACTCTATCATAAAGAGTATATCATGATAAATTTAGTAAAAGACACTATATCTAACAGGGAAATAGACCATCTCATAGACTGGCTAGGAACATATCCAAAGCTTACCAAAGGCAAACTCACTGAGTCTTTTGAAGAGCTTTGGGCAGAGTGGCTGGGAGTCAAGCATTCTGTGTTTGTAAATTCTGGTTCTTCCGCTAATCTGGCTATGCTGTACGCATTACAGCAGAGCGGTAGGATGAAAAACAAAAAGGTCATTGTGCCTTGTGTTTCTTGGACAACAACGGTAAGCCCAGTGATTCAACTTGGGATGCAACCTATCTTGTGCGATGCATCTAGAAACGATCTAGGATTGGATGTAAACCAGTTTAGAGAATTATGTGAGAAGCATAATCCAGCGTGTGTATTGATCGTGCATGTGTTGGGTGTTCCCAATGATATGGCAGAGATCATGTCTATATGCGAAAAATACGATGTTATTCTTCTCGAAGATTCTTGTGAGAGTGTAGGGTCCACCTATCCAGGTGGAGAAACAGGAAGATTTGGTTTGATGTCTAGCTTTTCTACTTATTTTGGTCATCACTTCTCTACTGTGGAGGGTGGTTTAGTCAGCACGAGTGATTTCGAGCTATATGAGATACTAAAGTCCATCAGGTCTCATGGGTGGTCTAGAGACCTCTCAGAAGAGACAAGAGAGAATTTGAGACAGGATCATGGTGTAGATGAGTTTAGAGACTTATACTCATTTTACTACCCTGGGTTCAACCTTAGAGCTACTGAGATACAGGCGTTCTTAGGTATAAAACAACTAGATAGTTTAGACCTAAAAAATTCTATCAGAACCCGTAACTTCCTTAGGTATCAATCAAAAATAAAAAACGACTACTGGAAGATCAAACCTCATTCAAATGCATCAGTTAGTAACTTTGCTTATCCTATTATTCATCCTAAGAAAGATGAGATTGTAAGGAAGCTTATAGAGGCAGGAGTAGAATGCAGACCGTTGGTTTGTGGCAACATAGCTAGGCAACCTTACTTTATAAAATTGTATGGAGAACAAAAATTCAACTTTGCGGATGTAGTACATGATTACGGATTATACGTCCCTAACCATCCTGAGATGTCGGAAGAAGATGTGGATTACATCTGTGATATAGTGAATGAGGTGATAGTTTGAACAAGCAATCAAAAATATTTATCGCAGGGCACAGAGGTCTTGTAGGTTCTGCTATAGAAAGAAAGCTAAACTCTCAAGGATACGATAACATAGTAACGAGATCTAAAGAAGAACTAGATCTAAGAGATCAAGAAAAAACCAGAGAGTTCTTTGAAGCTGAGAAGCCTAGGTATGTGTTTCTTGCAGCAGCGAAAGTGGGGGGCATAGGTTGGAATGCTGAATGTCCCGCTGATTTCATCTATGATAATCTACAAATACAAAATAATGTAATAGACTCGGCGTACAGATCTGGAGTTGACAAGCTTCTGTTTTTGGGTTCAGCTTGTATATACCCAAAGATAACTGATCAACCCATAAAAGAGGACTATCTTATGTCTTCCTACCTGGAGCCTACAAATGAAGGCTATGCTTTAGCAAAAATATCAGGATTAAAGATGTGTCAGTTCTATAATAAACAGTACGGCTTCAATGCCATATCTCTTATGCCAGCAAACCTTTATGGTATGAACGATAACTTTAATGTAGATCATTGCCATGTTATACCTGCTTTGATTCACAAATTTAGTGATGCAAAAACAAACGGCGACTCAGCAGTCACCTGCTTTGGAGACGGCACTCCGAGAAGAGAGTTTCTTCATGTAGACGATTTAGCTGATGCTTGTGTATTCTTGATGAACAGCTACAACTCTGCGAAACATATTAACATTGGTTCTGACAGTGACATATCAATTAAAGAGCTTGCACATATGATTAAAGATGTAGTGGGGTTTGAAGGTGAGATAGTTTGGGACAAGGATAAACCTAACGGAACACCCGTTCGGAAGTTAGACATAAGCAAGCTAGAGAGCTTGGGCTGGAAGTCTACAATAGGTCTTAGACAAGGGATAGAAGAAACATATAAGTGGTTTACAGAAAGCAAAAAAAATATAAGATTATGAAAAAGGCACTAATTACAGGTATTAGCGGACAGGACGGATCTTACTTAGCAGAGCTACTATTAGAGAAGGGCTATGAGGTCTGGGGTTTGCTGAGAAGGCACTCAGTTCCAGAGAACCAGACGAGTAGATTAGAATATATTGGGGTCAAGAATCACCCTAATATGAATTTATTTTATGGGGATTTATTAGATATGCCCTCCCTGGCTCACCTGCTTAAAGAAGTGCAGCCGGATGAGATATATAACTTAGCTGCTCAGTCGCACGTTAAAATTAGTTATGATCAGCCAGCCTTCACTACTATGGCTGACGCTAATGGAGTTCTAAACCTATTGGAGGCAATGCGCTTATTTTGTCCCAATGCTCGTATGTATCAGGCCGGATCTTCAGAGATGTTTGGTAATGAAGTAGATGAGGATGGTTATAGGCGTGAAACCACGTTGATGCGCCCAGTAAGTCCTTATGCATGTGCCAAGCTGTACGCATATAATTTATGCAGAGTATACCGATCAAGTTACGGTATGTTTATTTCCAATGGGATTTTGTTTAACCATGAGTCTCCCCGCCGAGGGTTAAACTTTGTCACTAACAAAATCATTGAAGGTGCTTGTAAAATTTACAGAGGTGAAGCAACCGAGCTTGCTTTGGGTAACCTAAACGCTACACGCGACTGGGGACACGCTAAGGATTATGTGCGTGCCATGTGGATGATGCTTCAACATGATGAGCCTGACGACTTTGTTTGCTCTATGGGAGAAGCACATGCTGTACGAGAACTATGCCATATTGTGTTTAGTAAGTTGGGCATGGACTACAAGAAGTTTGTTACGGTGGATCCTAAATATTACAGACCCACCGAACTTACCGATCTAAAAGGTGATTGTACGAAGCTGAAAACAGTCCTCGGCTGGTCGCCTAATTATACTTTTGAAAGTATGATTGACGAAATGGTAGCAGCCCGACTATAATAAGCCATGAAATTAAACGACTATCAAATCCAAGCGAACGAAACCGCAATTTACCCAGAAGGACTCAACTACCCTATCCTGGGTCTAGCTGGTGAGGCTGGAGAGCTTTGCAACAAGTACAAGAAGATTCTTCGAGACAAAGGAGGCGAAGCTGATGTAAATGATATTGATCAGCTTGCAAAGGAGCTAGGTGATGTGTTATGGTATGTGGCACAGATCGCAACGGAGCTAGGCACTGACCTTGAGACCGTAGCCAGAGTAAACATCATGAAGCTTGGAGACAGGAAAGAAAGAGGGGTCCTTGGTGGATCAGGAGATGATCGCTGATGCCTGATTACGAATTTTATTGCACAGAGTGTGACGCCTACTGGTCTGTCTTCATGACTATGGAGAACTATGAAGAAGACAAGAAGGAAGCTCGATGCTTGGACTGCGACCCTAACAAGGAGAAGCCTAGCACTCTTGAACGATATATGGGCAACGTCACCCCCAGAGTCAAGATCTCTGGTGTTGGCGTCTACCGACCTGGAAGCTTCTAATGAAGTATCGACTGTCCGTGCCGCCGATGAGGGCGGCAATCAGGCAATCTGAGAAATCAGAGCACCGTTTCAGGGTGGGAGCCGCTATAGCTAAAGGCAAAAAGGTGTTGATTGCTGCTTGCAATAGCCGAAAAACTCACCCTAAGTATGGCTCCGGTGCTTTTTCAACACTCCACGCAGAGAGCCATGCAATATACAAGGCTATTCGTCAAGGGATCAACATCAAGGGGGCCACGATCTATGTGTATCGTGCTAACGATCTACTTGCGAAGCCTTGTCCTTCTTGCCAAGCACTGATAAACAAATATGGAATTAAGCATGTGATTTACAGTGGAAACCCAGATGCCCAAAAAGTCAAAGTTCTATAATAGACTATGGATAAAACAGTATTAGACAGGCTCAAGAACGCGGGCCTCCTTTCCGATCAGATTACAGACATGGGCTTCGTCTCTACAGGGAGCTACGCCCTCAACCGTGTCATCAGTGGGGACTACACCAAAGGCATACCCATCGGCATGATCACACAGTTCATGGGCGAGGCATCCACAGCCAAGACAGTGTTCGCCACGCACATCCTGAAGGACGCGCAGCAGAAGGGCTACTACGCCATGCTGGTGGACTCTGAGAACGCTTATAATCCAGAGTTTGCTGAGAGCCTGGGCCTAGACCCTAAGAAGTTGATTTACGCTGCTCCTGACACGCTAGAAGACTGCTTTCAGGTGATCGAGGACACGATCAAGGCCATCAGGGAGACAGATGCAGACACCCCTATCGTGATCGCATATGATAGTATCGCTGTCTCTCCTTCTAAGGCTGAGTTCGAGGCAGAGAACTACGACGGCAACAACATGCAGGGAGCCGTCAGGGCCAAGAGCACTGGTGCCTGTCTACGCAAGATCAATCCTCTGCTACGCAAGCACAAGGTGGGCCTAGTGGTCATCAACCAGATCCGTAACAAGGTGGGCGTCATGTATGGAAACCCAGAGACCCAGGCAGCAGGAGGAAAGAGCCTTGAATACTACCTGGGCGTCAACATGAAGACGATCTCGAACAAGACCTCCGACCTCATCAAGGACGAGAACAAGCAGATCATCGGCATCCAGGGAAGGCTCAGGAACACCAAGAACAAGGTATCCATCCCCTTCCGCGAGACTACGTTCAAGCTGATGTATGACGAGGGCCTAGACCCCTACGAAGGGCTCCTAGACTTCCTTGTTGTGGACGGAATCGTGAAGCAGAGTGGAGGATGGTTTACTTTTGGTGAGAAGAAGTTCCAACGTAAGTCCTTTTACGAAGGCTTCTTAGGTGAGGAATTTGCCGAACTTCGCAAAGTAATCGGTGTTTGACGTTGCAAGTATTCACAGAAGAGGTATAATATGGCATACGAAAGAGACCTGAGCCGACTCGTTACTGGCTCCATCGACGCCTACTTTGGGCGCAACATTCAACCAAAAAACAGAACCATGATTATCAACGAAGACATGCTCCGTCGCCAAGCTCCCGCCGTGTTCGCCACCAGCCCCAGCGAGGAGCGGACTTCTGACCGCTACACCTTCATCCCCACCACTAGCGTCATCGAGACGCTTCAGGAGGACGGATGGGAAGCTTGGGATGCCAAGCAGGTCCGCTCCCGCAAGTGGGAAGACATTCACGCCAAGCACATCGTCCGTATGCGCCGTCAGAAGGTTGAGGAGCGCACCAAGGTGGGCGACAGCTTCGTCGAGCTACTGATTGTCAACAGCCACAACGGCCTCCAGACCTACAACCTGCACGCTGGCATCTTCCGCATGGTTTGCTCTAACGGTCTCATTATCGGTGATGAGAACTACGGCAAGGTCAAGGTCAAGCACATCGGCTACTCGCCTGATGATGTTATCGCTGCCTCTCAGAAGCTGGTCGCGTCTACGAACGAGATCTACCAGACCCGTGACAACTGGAACAGGCGTCACCTCGCCCTGCATGAGCAGAACAGGTTCTTCGCTGAGGCTGCTGCCCTTCGTTGGGAGAACCCTGACCAAGCTACCATCAATCAGGTGGGCACCGCTCGCCGTGTAGAGGACGACAAGATCGACCTTTGGTCCTCCTACAACATCGCTCAGGAGAACCTGACCCGTGCTGGCTGGGTCGATCCCAAGACGCGCCGCAAGGCTCGTAAGATCACCAGCATCTCCAGGGACGTTGAGCTTAACAGCCAACTGTGGGACCTTGCGGCTAACTACGCTAACAACTGATAAAAACTTTACGGGGCAAGCTCTCAGCCCTACTAA
>Ga0129348_1000631_pt1 | contig 12770 bp, 7 predicted proteins | sample CPBDNA_4_FD_94424 | JGI IMG/M metagenome (GOLD analysis project Ga0129348, IMG submission 94424) | Freshwater to marine salinity gradient microbial communities from Chesapeake Bay, USA - CPBay_Sum_27_0.8_DNA | ecosystem: Environmental > Aquatic > Marine > Coastal | place: USA: Chesapeake Bay...
CTTGTATCGAGTGACGAAACAGAGGTTGATCTCGAAGAAGCCTCGCCGGAGACGGCAGTCTCAAGTGAGTCAACTGATGCTTGGAGTGCTGTGTCGGCTGCACCGCGAGAAGATGCTTCACCAGAAACCGCAGTTTCAAGTGAGTCAACTGATGCTTGGAGTGCTGTGTCGGCTGCACCGCGAGAAGTAGCCTCGCCAGAAATAGCTGTCTCAAGTGAGTCAACCGATGCCACAACAGCAGTCATGTCTCCTTCGTCAGCAGCGATTCTTGTGTTGAGTGATGATACGGCGGTTGTTCTCGAAGATGCCTCGCCAGTGACGGCTGTCTCAAGTGAGTCAACTGAGAGACCAAGATTAACAATTTCTACACCATCAACATCATCAAGCGACTCTACAAAACTAACAAGTTCTTGGAAAGTATCAAGTGTCGCACCAGCATCCTGGATTGTTGCGAGCTTTGTCTCGATAGAATCGACAGAAGCCTGAAGTGCAGTGTCTGCTGCACCGCGAGAAGCAGCCTCACCAGAAATGGCTGTCTCAAGTGAATCAACCGATGCTTCAACAGCAGTCATACCGCCTTCGTCAGCAGCAATTCTTGTATCGAGTGACGAAACAGAAGTTGATCGGGACGATGCTTCACTAGAAACCGCAGTCTCAAGTGAGTCAACTGATGCTTGGAGTGCTGTGTCTGCTGCACCACGAGAAGAAGCCTCGCCAGAAATAGCTGTCTCAAGTGAGTCAACCGAGCCATCAAGAACCGAATCGGCTGTAGCACGAGTTGTTGCTTCGGTGGTAACTGCTGTTTCGAGCGAGTTTACTGAACTGTTAATCGAAGAAGTTGCTGTTTCTTCATCACCAATACGTGTCTCAAGTGAAGATACGGCTGTCCCTCTTGATGATGCTTCGCCAGAAACGGCTGTTTCAAGAGAATCAACAGAACTACCAAGGTCAGCAGTAGAAGTAGAGAATCTAGTTTGAAGTGATTCATCAGCGGACTCAAGAACTGCAACGGTTCCTCCGGTAACATCACCGAGAATTGTACTGATTTGATTGCCAATAACAATCTTTGTGCGAGTGAAATCGCCATCTGTGAGGTCAGAATCTACGACAATATTAGACGAAGACGGCTTTGCGAACATCTTGTGTCCCGAGGTCGCTGTCTTGATATAAAAAGCTGTGTTTGTTCCCCATTCGAATGCAAATGTTTTTTGTAATGTGCCGCTCGTGAAAGCAACTGCTGGGGTTGCTGACCAAAGACCGACATTATTTTTAAAGTAAATCGAGTAGGGAATTTCCGAAACAATGAAAAAACCGACTTGTCCACTTTCTTTAACGGCACCGGCTTGCAAGTTGGGATCTGATGTACCGATGACATCAGTATCTACCCCTTCGACGATGACTATAGTATCACTAAAATCTGCCATGTTTAAATCCTCCAAATATATTTGATAAACATTTTTTGAATCTCCTCAGATATATTTGCGAGGAAGATTTCCGACTTTAAATAGTCCCAACCAAGGCAAGAAAGTGGGTATTTTTAGGCATTTGCAAAATCAAACATTAACTTGAGCAAAACCATCTTTTTTATCGATTGTAATCTGCATATCCACACAATCTTTGAGACTGTCCAAGTGCGAAATCAACAGAACTGTCTTGAAATAAGACTTAATCAAACTCAAGATATCAATGAATCCTTGCATGTTCTCTTCGTCAAGTGCTGTTCCTGGCTCATCAAGAATGAAGATATCAGACTTTGGTAGAGATGAAACACTGAGGAGTGCGAGGCGAATGCCCATTGCGGCAATCGTCTTTTCTGCTCCGGATCCCATTTCAAGAGGGCGAGGTTCATACGAAGGATGCTTAATAAAGATATTGAGTCTGTTCCCATCATCTTCAAAGAAGACTTCAAAGTCACAAATGTTTGCCAAGATTTTAGCAATCTCGCCATTGATGACTGGAAGCTTTCTTTTGATAACATCATATGCAATTCCATTCGGATGCATACAACGCATATAAAGATCATAAGCAGAGAACTCAGCTTGAAGGTTTAAGAACTCTTCTTTTTGATCTTTGATTGTTTGGACTTTTTGTTCGAAAGAACCAACTTCCTTGTAAAAGTCCATAATTTTTGACTGACATTCAGCCAAGTTTGTTTCAAGAGATGCCTTGGTGTATTTCAGATTTTTCATTTTCTGATTGTATTCTTCCAGATTCTCAATCACTTCCTTGTTAAGTTCGTAATGAGAAAGCTGGGTTTCCAACTGTTCGATTTCTTGAATCAAAGTTTTGATAATCGACTCATTCTTTTCAATCTTCAAATCGTGCTTTGTGATTTGGTTTGAAAGAGTGTTCTTCTTATTGATAAGTTGGTTGTACTTGTCAAGATCATCATTAATCTTGTTTGAATCAAGTTCTTTCAACTCGTCTGAGAGGTTTTCTGTTTCTTCTGTAATCTTATCAATTTCTTTTTCGTTGCTCGGAATCTTTGCTTTCGCAGCATAGGCATCCTTGATGAACTTACAAGTTGGATACGAAGAACCACAAGGAATCTGACTTAGAATCTTTGTCTTATCGTTGTTTCGCCCAAGCTCTTTCTTGAGGTCTTGAAGTTCTGATTCTGCTGTTTGAAGTTCTGAAATCAACTCATCTGCCTTTTCGCGCTTTTCCTGTAATGATTGTAAATCAAAAGCAGACTCAAAGTCAAGGATTTTTTCGTAAGTTGCCTTATCTTTTTTCCTCTTATCTTCAAGTTCAGTGTTTTCATCCGAAAGAGAAATCATTTGATTCTTCTTGTCACGAAGATCATCTTTGAGGCGAATCGTGTCGATTGCTTCTGAGGGGATTGAATCAATCTTCTCTTTCAGGACCGCAATCTCTTCTGTGCAGTTTGCGATTCTTTCGTTAATCTTTTCACAAGCTTCTTTCTTGGCATCAAGCTTTTCGTTTGTTTCGTCGAGTTTATCTTGAGTCTCTTCGATTTCTTGGTCGTAATCGCGGTTTTCAAGGCGACGAATAGCAGCACGAGTATCAGCAGCATCCTCCTTTGCGAGCTTAAACTTCTTCTCAAAGAACTCAAGGTCAAGGAACTTGGCCAGGATTTCTTTACGTTTTGTTGACCCTTCTTTAATGAAGGCAAGAGAGTCCATCTGGGTTGACATAGAGGAATACATAAAGTCATCAAGTGTTCCAAAGACTTTCTTGATGTTCTTATCTGTTTCGTTTCTGGTCATTCCATTCAGACTCTTCACATCGTCTGTAACTGGGTCATAGACACTAAACTCTACATTTGTTTTTGCTTCGAGGGTTTCTTCGCCTTTGAGCCTCTTGGTGTATTTTTCAGACTTTCGCTCAATGTAATAATCTCTCTCTCCAACAGAAATTATAGCTCGACCGGAACCATAATCTCGATTCTGATTAATGATGTTTAAGTTCTTTCTATCATTCTTAGAAGTCGAGTTGAAGACCGTGTAGAGCAAAGAATCAATTGTGCTTGATTTTCCTGAATAGTTTTTGCCGAAGATTCCAATAATCCCTTCAACGTTATCAAAGTCAATGCGGTTGTTTTCTCCATAGTTGAACAGGTTGTCCCATTCAAGGCTTCGAAGTCTCCAATTGACATTGCGCATAATCTCTTCGTTTTCTTCTGCGAGAGTATTATACTTGAGATTGAGGCTGTATACTTTTTCCAAAGTGCCCTGATCAATGTGATAATCTTCAAGGTATTCTTTGATAAGGTTTTCTTGAATTTCAATGTTGCGAAGATCTTCCGTCAGCAGATTCTTTGTTGAGTCCTCAACATCACCTCGTGTTCCTGCCGCTCGATTCAAAAATACAACACTTTCTGGATTAAATCTTTTTTTCGCAACCTCTGTTGCCTTTCGCATACGATCAACTGTTAGATTATTTTCGGAAACCAAACGTAAACGACACCCTTCTGGAACTTTGGTGTTCTTTGGCATCTTGCCAGCAGGAGTAAGCACGACCGTAACAAACGGTTTTGGGTTTTTAAGCTCGATATGCTCACAAGTAAAGTTTTCTTTATCTTGAATATCCCAAATCAAGAATCCTTTATCATTGGTTTCGCCATGATTCTGCTGAATTGTAGAACCGCAGTAGCGAATACGACCATCTTCATCAAGACGCTGGTTTGTCTTGTGAATATCGCCCAAAAGACCGTAATCATGACCCTCAAAGATATCAATCGGGTGTTCTCCGTGTGTCATAACCCATCCGGTATCTGTAGTGACACCAGAAATAGAGCCATGATAAAGAGCAATATTAACATTTTCTTCATTAGAGGGAGAAACCCAGTTATCTTCGTCAAAAACCGACAAAACATTCAGAGCAAAGCCATTTCCAAGGTCAGTTTCGCCAGCATTCTTCAAAAGATGAAGATTTGGGTGCTCAAGGGCATCCACAATAGGAGAAATAGCGTCTTGGCGGTTGGAATTCTTCAAGTTTCCATCATGGTTTCCAAGAATAACGTATGTTGGGGCGATATTTGCCAAGTTTGTGAGGAACTTGGAGCACATTTCGACAAATTCTGGTGAGATTTGTGTCTTTGTATGTGCTATATCGCCGCAATGGATGATATAATCCACCTTTTCTTGTCGCAAAACTTCATACATCTTCTCAAATACGACATTATACTCGTAGTGATACTTGAGATTCTTAATATGAGTATCGGCAATATGGGCAAACTTCAAAATGGTCTCCTATATAGACATAATTTGTTCAATCAAACTATCAATTGCTTCAATTTTACGTGCTTCAACTGACAATTTGTGAACTTCTTCTTTCGTCATATCTCCCAAATCTTTGTCAATCTGAGGATATGATACTTCTCTTACTTGGATTCCGTATTTTAGTAACAAGTTTTTGATATTTAGTGATTTGTATTTAGCATCAGGGTCAAGAGCAAGCAGAACAGGAGTGTCATGCATTGCAATTTTTCTAAAAAGTTTTGAGTTTTCTCTTATTGTTGACCCAAGGATTGGAACTGCGTTTGTTGTCTTGATAGCGTCGAAGACACCTTCTACGATTGTTATCTCTTCATCGAAGTCTAAGTAAAGTTCGTTAAAGATTATATCACGACTCACGGATGGATTCAAGTATCTTCTGTAATCATTTGTAAATGTTCTGGCAACAAAGTAGTTGAGGTCTCCTTTCGCATTAAAAGAAGGAATAATGATACGACCATCATAAGGACCGTCTGAGCAGTATCCTATTTTCCATCGGAGAATGTCAATTTCGTCGATTCCTCGCTTCTTAAGATAAGCCAAAGGTCTTCGTGATCTGTTTCTGTTGCATAAGCTCACAAAGTTGGGCGGCATTTCCAAAATTTGTTCTCTTACCTCTTCTTGTTCGCCCTCCGTGAAAAGCGATTCAAAGTCTGTTAAGTCTGTTCTCGTTCCTGATATAACCTTCCATCTTTGCTGGTCGTCGATAGAGCCAAACTTGCGAATGATTCTGTAAAGATTTTTACCACGAGCATCACAGATCCAGCATTTATAGACACCCTTTTCAACATTGACAGAAAGCTTGTTCTTGTGATGACCACAGTACGGGCACTTAAACAAGTATTCCGTGTTTGACATATAATATGTGCCCAGCACATTCTGTAAAATTGAAAGCTTTTCCGTCATACAACTAACTTAACGTGCCTCAACCTATCTGTCAAGGATTATTTTCATCCAAGATGCTTCTGCCTGCCCTTGCAACGACCACTGCATCGGCGATATCGTAGCAATACTTTTGAATATTGCCCGCTCTGGTGTATACAATCTCGAACTCATTTTTTTCAATCATATGTTCCATAACAACATCTTTTGCTTTTTTGCCTCTGGGAACTTTTATGTCTACCTTGGATCTTGCGGAGATTGGAGCAATGTATTCCGGTTTCAATCCAAAAATCTGATAACATTGCCAAGAGACTGTCCCATTAAATCTTTGAAGGATTGACATTGTTTTTGCTGTTGAGCCACCTCTCTTAAAGAACATCAAAGCTTGCTCGATAAAGATGTGCTCAATCTCATGAGTTTCACAAAGATTTTTTAGATACTCTTCTGTTTTCTGAGCTTTCTCAAAGAAGTCTCCTGCTTTTCGCAAATCAATGTAATCTGCTAAAACAATCTCTTCATCTTTCAAAACACAAACACCAATAATGCTTGTGCTTATATCAAGCCCTAAAATCATTTATTAGAAGTCCACTTTCAATTTAAATGTGTATTGCTGATTCTCAGTCTTTTTCACTGGTTTAGCAACTGTTGCGATACCGATGAGATTCTTGTTCTCGTCATAAATGCCAATTTTTGAAATATAAGTTGTCTTTTGGAAAGAACCTGTTGGATCGGGGTATGGAGAATAGGTCGTATTTTTGATTTCGAGTTCTGGTTCAATAAAAGCTACAGAGCCAGAATCTGGGGTTTTATTTTGCCCATACTGAACATATGTTGGATTATTCGAGTGATTGAACTCTCCCTTGGCGGCATGAGCCAAGAGCGTAACCGTAGGGACATCATTTCTACCTAAGAAATCCATTTGATAACTTGAGGATGGTATGGTTCCTGAACCAGAAGCGTCATTTGCCCCAACAGCATAATAGAGCCATGATGAAGTCTGAGGGTTTGATACATCATTTAGATAATTTCTCGAAATACCAGTCTCAAGAGGCCAAGAGCCAGTTAATACCAAAAATCCTTCATTATATAGTACGGAGCCGGCAACCGAGCCAGAACCCGTGCTGCCTAATGGTCCTGTTTGCACAAGATCGCCGTTTTGCCTTGTATCTTGCAATCTTCCGATTAAGGTTCCAGAAATATAGAACTTTAAATCAACTGTGCCCTTTTTAATTTCAGATCCATAAAAAATAGAAGGTATAGATATCAAATTAAGTTTTTGATCGCCCTTATCTCCCAAGCTTGAGCTATAAGAGTAATGAGGGCTGAGATATTTGTAATAGTTTAATGTGTTCTTCAGTGCTCGAACATAAGGGCGAGACTCCCCTTGGCTAAAATATTCTCTCGATACAGAAGAGGTCAAGGGGTAAGACCCAGTAACAACGTCACCAAAGAGAAAATCTGTATTAAAACTGGTTGTAGAAACAGTCCTAAAGCTGGTTAAAGTACCATCTTTTGTTATAAACGGGTAGATTAATCCAGTATCACTCTCATTTCTATCAACATTTAATTCGTAGGCTGATATGAACCCAGGAGGAGCATTTGGAACACTAGTGGTAAAAGCACCAGATATTTCTGTCTGGTTATTTCTGTAAATCACACCATTATAAACTACCAAAGATGTCTTAGGATGGGTTTTTAATGTGTTGTAGATAATATCATTTTGGTTAAACTTTTTGTATGACATGACATTATCTTAGTAATCCAATCTCACTCTCAAAGTCAATTCATTGTTTTGGTCTTTCTTAAGTGGCTCACTTAACTTGGCGACTGCAAGAAGTTCGTTATCTGCGGAATACAAACCAATCGATGTGACATAGGCAACAGAAGGATCCGAGGATACATTCTTTGTTATGATTTTACTGCCGCTAAGGTATGTTGGGTTTGAACTGTAGTTGAACTCATTATTGTTTAATCGGCAGAAATAGACTGTGCTATTCAATTCAGTCGTATTGTTGAATTCGTTATCAATCCATTTGCTTCTTACATCGTCTGCGGTGCCTGAAATAGCAAGTGTTCCAGAGAATGTTGATGCATTTTCGAAAATATCAGAGGATGCCGTCAACACAGCCACGCCGGCTTGGTAATAAATCAAACCAACACCAGTACCTTCTACTGCTGCCGATGAAGTGTAAAGGACTCCGTATTCGCCTGCTGGGGAGTTGACTCTATAATCACTTTGTGCGCCATAGTCTCCAACGACAAGTTCGGTAGAACCAGACAGAAGTGTTAGCCTATAGTTTCCTTTCTTAACCTCATCTTTCGTCAATAGACGAGAATAATTTAGGAAGACACAGGCATCAAGCTTATCTCCTTCTGTTAGATCACCGTTTCTGTCAAACTTTCTAACACTTCCGGTAAGATCGTATCCCACGAGAACCTGAGCCATTTGGTTATAAATGTTTAGCTTTTTGGCATTCTGAGTATTAGCCGATGCGGACAAATCGTTGCTGTAGCCATAAGTAATATCGAAAATGTGGTTAGCAGACGAGCTTAGGTAAGGATAATCATAGACACTCTGAAACATACCATGAGCATAGTTTTTAATATTCTCGTCATTATATGTTCCGGAAACAATTGTACCAGTGATTGGTATTGCTTCGTTTAGAAGAGTTCTTGTCGTTGCAACATCGTTGCTTAGTAAGTTTTTAAATACTGTAGCCATTTATTAAATTCCTATTAACTTGATTTCTTAACGAAGCGAACTGGGACATCAATTCTACTTCCTGTTGTGACACCTGTAATTCTAATATTTGTATCAATGAAAAGAACAGCAACACCATCAAGCGTGTCTGTACCGCCTAGTTGTTCAAACAAAAATGTACTAGAATTAAGATCTGTAGATGCTAAAATCGAAAACTCCAAAGAAGTACCTCTCGGACCAGCAATCACCATATTTCCGCCGCCGGTGCCGGTGCCGGTGAGACCATCAAGGGTTCCATTTTCAGTAATATCTTTAACAAAGCCTGAGTCCTCTCCCGAAGAAAGATAATAACTCGCAATTTGATCATCATCTATAAACGAAACACTTGCTGCATTACCAGGCTTTGTGGACTGAACTAGTTGCCCAAAGCGGCTATCCATTTCAACAATATATTGTGTCTCTACCAGATCAGACTCCAGAGTTCTATTGGGAGAAACCTCAGAAGTATTCAGCCCCTGATCTACACGAATATAGTTTCCTCCGGTACCATCGGCTCCATTAATCAATCCGCTGGTACCGGCATTTGTAAGTGCCGACTGTGTTGAACTATCAGCCGAAACATAAAATAATCCGGTTGTTGAATCATTTTCGGTGTTGGAGGCGAACCTAGTATTCAAAACAATACTAGGAAGATATAGCAAGTTTGTTCTTGAAATAGAAATAAGCCTAGAATTCAAATTTGATGTGTTATTTGTGAAAGCTTCCAAAACAGGTGTTTGTAGAATTTCTAAATCGTAATATGCCGAGCCACTGGCATTGTTTTTGTCGTATAAAGAGTAATCGATTTCATCATCGCCAAGTGCAAACTTTGCGATTCTAAATGTTCCATCCCCTTTTGCCAATCTTGCGCGACCGGTATCGGTCAAAACAGCATCAAGAATAATGTCGCCGCTATTGTCTAAAAATGCCATTGGTCTAGTTCCCTTCCTTTACTATATAATTAGTATCTAATTTTTTTAGTTTTCAAAAAAACAAGTTTTTAAGTTTTCCTGACTTCTGAAGTAAATGTAACATTCAAATCTACTTGTTTGCCTGTTTTTTGTGATGTCAATCTGATCTTAAACTTTCTTCCGAAAAGTGACCTCTCTTCCAATCCAAGCTTAACTGTCTTAACATTTTTGGCAGACGAGCCGTCTCCTAAATTAGATTCTGCTTGATTTATCAAAGTCTGTGTTATTCTTGGCGAAATGTTCAATAACTTTTTACATGATTTGGTTGCAGTTCTTCCCTGCTCTGAGTTATCTGGTGTATACACCTCGACTAACGGATAAACAGCGCCACTGTTCCTAACTAGTCTGGCGCGATAAACTTGTGTAGGATTAGAGACTTTTCCATGAATATCTATTGACCTAAAGGTATAGTAATAATCACGATTAGGCTGTATTTCGTCGACAAAGGTTGCCGCAGAAGCTTTTTGCGGGCTGTCCAAATCAACATCAGTATTTATTGTTCGCAATAAATTGCCATCAAAGTCTTGTATAGTTTTTGGCGGAGTCTCCATCCTGAAGATTTCAAAGAATGCAACCCTATCATCTGTAGTGAAAGTTATCTTACTATTGTCGGAAAGATTTTTGGTTTGTCTTATTTTGTCAATTGTTTGTTGCTCTCTTTGATTGAAAACAACTGGTTGTAAATCATAACTCCCGACACTACTATTAAGATTTATCCTAAGTTGATTATCAACACCAAGATACGGAATGAGATCAACATTTGGAGCGACCGGAGGATCGTCAATAACGGTTCCCACAATCTCGAAATATGGAACTTCTACCATCTTTACAAATGGCTTAGACAAAACAGACATGTACATTTTAAAATCATTCTCTTCATCGATAGGGACTTGTACTTGAGGGAACAATGTTTGTGCATATTTTGTTTCAAATTTTCTAGTTCTGTTTAAATTGGTTCCTGCGCCTACCCCCTCGGAAACTGTAGTTGATGTACCTCCTGTATCTCTAAAACGTGCCACCCTTGAGCCGAAATCACGAGGTCCGGAAGTACTTTCGACCAATTCTTCAAAAGAGGTGCCACCGGAAAGAGTGCCGCCGAGAGCGGTAGCTTCAGGGGTGGAGGGGGGCTCATCATCGCTTTCAGACTCATCATCATCGCTTTCAGTCTCCCGAGGAGTAATAACGGGATTTCCTCCAGTATACGATAATGGATAATTAACCGTTTCATATTTATAGGTTGTTCCTATAAGAAGCTGATAAGCTGACACTTCATATCTGTATTGTTTATCAAACTTTACTTGTGTATCGATGTATTTCACCAAATCTATCTCATCAGTGTTTGGAAGCCATATAGTTTGGATAGGATCACTTCCGGTGCCAAACTTCGTAATCTTATATAAGACAGTCTCTGTGTATGACTGCTTGCCATCAGAGAAGTCAACATAATGCCTCTGGTATCTTTGGATAAGTTTCTTTAACTTGCCGAGGAATACGACAGAATTTAAAATCTTTTCAAAATGAGAAACTTTTTCTTCTCCATTGTCAGATAAGAATATGAATTCCGCATCAGAAGTTTCAAACCCTTTAACAACTCTTTCAATCCATTTCTCCAAATCGATTAGATATATCAACTTAGACGACTCAAATTCGACACTTCTATCTATTTTAAGCTCTCCACTTTCAAGTGCAAAATCTTTAGCAATTTCATAAATTCTTTCCACTCTCTCGGACAACAAGGAGTATTCTTCAATTTGATCGAATGTAAGTTCAGATCTTCTAGGGATTTCTGAAAGATAAGATATGAGAGATTTTGTCAACTTAGAGTCTTCTAGGATACTGGCAAAATCTCCCGCAGTTGAAGACATAAACTCAACTGTTGCATTCATCGGGAATGAAGAAACAAACTTGTCTGCCTCTTTTCTTAATGAATCGCTATCGACATCAAAAATCAAGTTCCTCATGAAAGGGTTAGCTTCTTCTGGAGAGACTTCGGAATTTAAAACATTGCCAAATCTATCAAAATAACTAAAGTAATCGATATTTGTATCTTCTGGATCTGTTGTGCCAATCCCCCTAAGAAGATTTGCCTCAACTTGTCCTCCGGCAGTAATTGCTTGAAAAATCTTATCATCTACAGCAACATTTTCTGAGTCTATGTCTTTTCTATATGACAAGAAGTTGTACAAGTTAGGTAAGAAATTTTCTATTTGATTTTCGCCAGATTGAACTGCTGTTTCATAAATTGGTGAATAATAGTTATAATCAAATTGGCCCTCAGCAAATAAAGCAAATTTTGCAACTGCTCCGAGGTCAGTCTGGCTTTTTGATAATGGAGTTCCTAATTCAAATGAGAAGTCATAATAGTCCTCCCTCAAATCAACTAAGCTAAAAGTATACTCTATCCAATCTAATGCATTGTTGTTGTAACGATCCTTTGGAGCAAAAACCTCAAATTGGTGTCTGGTTTCAAAGAACGGAAAGCCTTTAAGATTATTTGTTTTCTCGTTCCTTATCACAATATTGTAAGTTTGCCTTCTTCGGTAGAGAGTGGTCTCCCCATTTTCAGTGCGGTCCAAGTCCGGATTATAACTTTCTAAATCACCGTAGATTGGAAAAGGACTTGTTCCTTCCGGAAACCAGTAATTACCTGCTGCTGACCTAAATGGGTCCGAAGAAAGCTGACGCTCAGAAGTCTGAACGTCTGGGGCACTACCCGTGACACGATAATTTGGATTGGCTCCATATATTGGATCACCAAGAGAGGTTACGCCAACTTGAATGGTGGGGGGTTGGCGATCTACCGATCCCGCACCAGTGTCTAAAGAACCGCCTTCTTCTGATATGCTAGTGCTGCTGCCGGACACTATAGAGACCGTTGGTGCTACATATCCATATAATTTGGAAAAAATATAAAAATTTCTATTAAAAGAAGACATTATTTAAGCTCCTGCTCCTGCTGGCACATCTAAAATGAAAGTTTGGTCGTAAATTTTCATATTTTCAGTAGCATTTGGAATAATCCCTAAAGTATTGTTTTGATACATTGTCATCTTACAGATTAACACACCATCACTAGAATTGTCAAGTATTTCTCTTGTCAATGGAGAAAATATAGGTTTTAATATAAGATTGTTGCCATTTTTATCTTTCTGATAGCCTTGTAAAACTTCGACTTTCACCATCGTAGCATAGTTGTATCGCATCATTTGTACTGTTTCTGCTGTTTTGAATGGATCACCGAGAGAATCCCACTTATTTCTGACAAACTTACTCTTTGAGAACAATAAAGATCTTATTTGATTTGGAATCTGGGAGATTGATTCCACTCCGAAACCCGCGATAGCAACCGGAGGAGGGGTTAAAAGACGATTGACCACATTATTGGAAAAGCTAACGTCGTATTCTTTTATTGATATTGTCGTGGTTCTCAAAAAATTA
>Ga0129348_1000636_pt1 | contig 12705 bp, 14 predicted proteins | sample CPBDNA_4_FD_94424 | JGI IMG/M metagenome (GOLD analysis project Ga0129348, IMG submission 94424) | Freshwater to marine salinity gradient microbial communities from Chesapeake Bay, USA - CPBay_Sum_27_0.8_DNA | ecosystem: Environmental > Aquatic > Marine > Coastal | place: USA: Chesapeake Bay...
AAGGTGGTGATACTCCCTTCGATGGCAACTATGTCTTCGAGCTGTATTACAACTTCCAGGTGACCGACAACATCGCCATCACCCCGGCTGTGTTCTATCTGTCCCGCCCCATGGGTCAGTACACCAGCAATCTGGTGAAGGATGGTTCCGGTTACGACGGTACCTTCAACATCTTCGGCGGTCTGATCCAGACCACCTTCAAGTTCTGATCGCAATCAGAACGGACGATGGGAGCCCTGCTTCGGTGGGGCTCTGATCCATTACGGCTCATACAGCCAAGCGTGAGGCACTCCTCACCATTGCCTTGCGATCAGCCCCCGGAACCCCGGGGGCTTTTTTGTGCATCTTGAGGGCATTCCAGTCAGCGCCCTGTCGTCTGCTGCGGGGGTTTGATTGGATGGGTGGAGTGTTGGTGTTCAGTACCGCTCCCACCGTCTATGCCGATTGCGCCTGACATCACAGCGCTGGTGGGTCGCACCCCTCTGGTGCGCCTCAATCGGCTCCCTGCTGCCCATGGATGCCACGCGGAGATCCTCGCCAAGCTGGAGAGCTTCAACCCCACGGCTTCGGTGAAAGACCGCATTGCTGGCGCGATGGTGCAGGCGGCTGAGGCAAGTGGCACCATTCATCCTGGCCGCACGCTGCTGGTGGAACCCACCAGCGGTAACACCGGTATTGCCTTGGCGATGGTGGCGGCGGCCCGCGGTTACCGCCTGATCCTCACCATGCCCGACACGATGAGCACGGAGCGGCGCGCCATGCTCCGGGCCTACGGCGCAGAGTTGCAGCTCACACCAGGTAGCGAAGGCATGCAGGGGGCGATCGCCTTGGCGCGTGAGCTGGTGGAGGAGATTCCCGAGGCTTATTTGCTGCAGCAGTTTGACAATCCGGCCAACCCTGCGGTTCATGCCGCCACTACCGCGGAGGAGATCTGGGCCGACACCGACGGTGCCCTGGATGTCTTTGTGGCCGGCGTTGGCACCGGCGGCACCCTCACTGGCTGTGCCCGAGTGCTGCGTGAGCGGCTTCCTCAGCTGCAGGTGGTGGCGGTGGAACCTGCTGGAAGCCCTGTGCTCACGGGAGGTGAGCCAGGCCCCCACCGGATCCAGGGCATCGGTGCTGGCTTTGTGCCGCCTGTCTTGGAACAGGACCTGATTGATGAGGTGCTCGCGGTCAGTGATGAGGAGGCGATGGCGATGGGTCGCCGTCTCGCCCGGGAGGAGGGTTTGCTCAGCGGTGTCAGTAGCGGGGCTGCGGTGGCAGCCGCTCTGCGGATCGGTGCACGTCAGGAGATGGCTGGTCGCCGCATCGTGGTCATCCTGGCCAGTTTCGGCGAGCGCTACTTGTCCACGCCGATGTTCAGTGCAACGGCCGTGCTGCCTGCCCGGCGGGATGGGCACCTATGAGTCGTGCACCCCAGCTTGATGCCCATGGTGGTGATCCCTATGGCGTGCTGGGGGTCGGGCGCACCGCCAGTGATGCCGAGATCAAGGCTGCTTACAGGCGCCTGGTCAAACAGCATCATCCCGATGCTGGAGGCGATCCCGAGCGGATTTTGGCTCTGAATGCCGCCTGGGAACTGCTGGGGGATGCCGACAGACGTCGTTCGTTTGACCGGACGTTTTCGGCCATGGCAGGGAGGAGCGATGAGGCGAGCCGGCGGGGGGCTCGCAATGCCAGGGCTGCCCAGGCGGCCCGCCGCTCCAGCGGCCAGGGGGCCCATGCCGATGACGCCCTGGTGCAGTGGCTGCAGACTGTGTATGCCCCAATCGATCGGCAGTTGGGTCAGGTCATCAATGCCTTTCCTGCTCAACTCCGTGCTTTAGCCGCCGACCCGTATGACGACACACTGATGGAGGCGTTCTGCATCTATCTCCAGCAGAGTCGCCAGCGCATCGACAAAGTCAAGACGCTGTATCAATCCCTCCCGACGCCAGCGACGGCCCGTGGTTTCGGTTTGAGCGTCTATCACTGTCTGTCTCAGGTGGAGGATGCCCTCAACGAGTTGGATCGCTACACGATGGGTTATGTGGATAACTATCTCCACGACGGGCGCGAGATGTTGCGAGAGGCGAAACGTCGGCGTCAGCGTTTGCAAGAGGAGCGCCGTCGGCTGGAGATCATCTGATGGGCCCGTGGCTGTTCCGTGCGCTTGTCCTGCTGATCTGGTTGCTTGCCACCGGAATCGACCGGCTTTGGTGGATGCTGCAGAGCGGGCTCCCCGCTTGGGATCAAGCCGACTATCTCAATAGTGCCCTTGAGCATGGTCGAGCCCTTGGGTTGCTCCCCGGTGGCGGTTGGCGGGGTTGGCAGGCCCTGCTGGATCTCTCCCCAAAGATTCCGCCCCTGGCATCGCTGGTTAACGGCACGGTGATGGCGGCAGCCGGTGATGCCCCGGCTCAAGCGGCCTGGAGCCTCAGCCTTTGGCACGGCCTGTTGTTGCTGGGCGTCGCCTCCTGGGCCTTGACGTTGCGGCAGGAGCGCCGTGAGGCCAGAGGCTTCGCGCTCCTGGCCAGCTTGCTGGTGGCCGTCGCTCCAGCGCTGCTGGAGTTACGCAGCGACTACGTGTTGGAAATGGCTCTCAGTGCCACGGTGGTGTTGGCGCTCTGGCGTCTGAGCTGTTGGTGGCATCCCCAGCGCGGAGGCCGCTGGAGCCAAGCGATCGCGGCGGCGCTGGCCTGCACCGTGGCGCTGCTGGTGAAACAGAGTGCGCTGCTCGTGCTGATACCCGCTCTCGCCTGGGTCGCCTGGGGCTCGCTTCGTCGCGGTCATGGTCGCCGTTGGCAGCTGTTGACGGGCCTGATCCTGGTGTTGGCGGGAGTGCTGCCCTGGTTGCATCACAACTGGATCACCACCCTCGGTGGCACCAACCGGGCGGTGTTGGAGTCGGCATCCCGAGAGGGGGATCCAGGCCCGCTGACCCTGGCGGGATGGCTCTGGTATCCCAAGCTTCTGCCTGGGCAGATTGGTGTTGTTCTGCTCGGCGTCGGACTGGGAGGACTGCTGCTCTGGTGGGTGCAGCGCACCCGTACCGACGGGGATGACTCCCTGGGCTGGAGGTTTCTGCTCGTCACCCTGTTGGCGGGGTGGATCGTCACAAGCCTCAGTCCCAACAAGGACGACCGTTACATCGCACCGCTGTTGGCTCCCTTGATCCTTCTGCTGACGCGCGGCTGGTGGCAGTGGGGACTCTGGTGGCGTTCGCGCTGGCCTGGATCGTTGCCATGGCTGGCGCCGTTGGCTCTGGTCTCGGGCCTGCTGGCGTGCCTTCCGGCTGGCTGGAGTGCCCAGGCGTCTCGTTTGCGCGAGCAGCCGCAGGGCCCTTTGGAGGCCATCGTCCGCCGGGCTGGTGGAGGTGATCCCCAGGCTGCACCTGCCACGCTGATTGTCGTGCCGAGTACCCCTGATCTCAATCAGCACAACGTGAGCTACTACGGCCGTCGCCACGGCGGTCAGCTGGTCGGCCGCCAGCTCGGAGGCCGTCGCAGTGACCTGCAGCCAGTGCTCGATCGCGCCAGCTTGGTGCTGCTCGCTGAGGGCGATCAGGGGTCCGTTCGCAAGAGCGCCAGACGTCTTGATGAGGCGGTGCGCCGCAGTGGTCTGTTCGAGCGGGTGGAGCGCTTCCCAAGACCTCAGGGCGGCAGTTATTCCCTCTGGCGGCGGCGGCCTCAATCACGGCCGCTCCCAGGATTTGAAGAGCGTTTCCCCACGCTTGCTGCGGGCTTGGCGCAAGGGCCTGCCGGCTTGGATCCCCTGTTTCAGGCAGTAGCTCTGGAGCACATGCTCGATGGCCATAGGCTCTATCGCGACCGGGTCCGTCGACAGGCAGAGCAAGAACGCCGACGCGATCCCCAGGCGGTTCAGTCCCATTGGAGCCTTGCCCTGCTCGCCCTGCTGGGGAATCGACCAGGCGAAGCAGAACGGCAGTTTGCTGCTCTTCAGGTGCGGCTGCCAGGAAACCCCTGGCCTGCGGCCTATCGATCTGTGGTGCTCCTGGCGGATTGGGCCCCTTGGAGGGCGAGCGCGGTGGCGGCCGAGGCGCGACATCGGCATGGCTCCCAGCCGTTGTTGGTGGCTCTGGATGACCTTGGGGCCGTGCTGTCTGGGGCCTTCTGGCGCTTGCCCTCTGCCGCTCTCTCGGTCCCCCGCGCTGTGCAGGAGGTTGAGCAGCAGCTTCAGCCGCAGGCTTCGAGCTGATCCAGCTTGAGCCACACATCCGGCACTGGACGACGCCAGCGCACTTGGGCGTAGTCCCCTTTCACGAGAAGGATTTCGCCCGGGCCCTCGAAGATGTAGGCGGGGGGCAATGGATCGCTGGCTGCAGCTTCGGTGCTGCCGGCGTAGGCCTGGCGGTTGACCCGCACCAGGGTGCCTTTCTTGAGGGCGGGGGCTGTCTCGGCCATCACGGGAATTGTTCTGTGAAGCAGGCTAGAACCATCCGATCGTCGGGTTGTCTCCCGCTTGGACCATCAACTGGCGGTGTATCTGCTTGCTTTCGGTGGCTTGCTGCTGGTGGCGGTGCTTCTGGATGATCTGGCAGCTCGGATCCGAGTGCCGGGCATCTTGATGGTGCTTCTGCTTGGGCTGTTGATCGACAACAAGCTGGAAGTCTCCTCAGGCACAGCTTCCCTGCTCAGCCTGAGTCACGCCGCGCAGATCACTCAGATGGCTCTGGTGCTGGTGCTGTTCTTTGGGGGGCTGACCACCAACTGGGCTGAGGTCAGGGCTGTGATTCGCCCTGCGGCGAGGCTTGCCACGTTGGGGGTTCTCCTGACCTCAGTGCTGATCGCACTGGTGATCCTTGGTTTCGGGTCCCTTGACCCCGATGGCTCCATGGCAGCTCTGTTGCCCAAGGCCCTGTTCGTGGGCGCCATGGTCGGGAGTACCGACGCTTCGGCCGTGCTGGCACTGCTCCGCCCCCTGGCGGGTCAGCTGCCCCAGCCGTTGATGGATCTGATTGAAACCGAATCCGGGTTCAATGACCCGATGGCTGTTGTTCTGGCAGGGGTGGCACTTGCCCTTGCCGGTGGCGAGGGGGTCGCCGCTGCTGATCTGGTGATCGATGTGGTTCGCCAGTTCCTCCTCGGCATCCTGCTGGGCTTTCTTGGCGGCAGCGTCACCGTGCAGCTGCTGGGCAGTCGCACCAGCCTGAACCACAACACGATGCTTCCGCTGGTGAGCCTGGCTCTCTTGATGGTGCTCAGTGGCGGTGCGGCGTTGATGGGCGGAAGCCCCCTGCTCGCGGCTTATGTGGCCGGTCTGGTGCTCGGCAATGGCCCCAGCCTCGATCAGGCCGTCCTTGAGGAGGCCCATGCCAGTTTCGCCAAGATGGCCGAGCTCGTGCTGTTTCTTTGCATGGGTCTTGTGGTGGAACCTCAAAATGTCGTTTTTGCAGCGGGTTGGGGATTGCTCCTCTTCCTCGTGATGCAGCTGGTGCGACTGGTGATCGTTCAGGCCCTGCTCCTGCGGACGCCATTTCGCCCTGCTGAGCGAATGTTCGTCTGTTGGGCAGGCTTGCGGGGGGCGGTGCCGATTGCTCTAGCGATTGATGCCTGGGCTTCCGGAGTGCGCTGGGGACGCGAGATGCCACCGCTTGCCCTGGCCGTGGTTCTGTTCGGATTGTTCATTCAGGGGTTCGCGTTAGTGCCCCTCGCCCGTCGCATGAAGATCACGCTTCCCGTTAGCGGTCCCTAGGCCCTTAGCCTTCAGAGCCTCGCCAATCAAGCCCCATGCGCCTGCTGCTGCTCGGTTGCACCGGTCTGGTGGGCCGTGAATTGATCCCCATGCTTCTCCAGCAGGGGCACGAGCTCACGGTCGTCAGTCGTCGTCCGGAGGCGGTCAGGATGGAGCTTGGGGCGGCTGAGGTCACCTGGGTGGGGGTGGATCCGGCCCAGTCATCCAGCTGGGAGAAGGCTGGAGCGTTGCATGCAGCGTTGGTAGCAGCTGAAGGCGTTGTGAATCTGGCTGGGGAGCCGATTGCCGAGCAACGTTGGACTCCCGAGCATCTGAAGCGGCTCTTCGATAGCCGCATCGCCACCACGGAGCATCTGGTGCAGGCGATGGCGGGCCTGGAGCAGCCTCCCTCCGTCTTGGTGAATGCCTCGGCCGTCGGTTTTTACGGCACCAGTGAAACCGCCTCCTTCGTGGAATCCAGTGCAGGTGGAGATGATGTGCTTGGTCGGCTCTGTCAGGCCTGGGAGGCCGCCGCAGCGCAAAAGCCCTTGGCCACAAGACTGGTGGTGGTGCGGATCGGCATCGTATTGGCCGGCGATGGCGGAGCACTGGGCAAGATGCTGCCGGTGTTCCGGGCTGGCTTCGGTGGTCCGATCGGCACCGGCCGTCAGTGGATGAGCTGGATTCATCGCACTGACCTCTGTCGTCTGATTCAGACCGCCCTGGAGACGCCGGCCTGGTCAGGGGTGGTGAATGGCGTCGCTCCTAACCCAGTGAGCATGGGGGAGTTCGCCTCCACGCTCGGTCGCTGTTTGGGGCGTCCCAGCCTGCTGCCAGTTCCTGGACCGGTGCTCCATCTGCTGCTGGGTGATGGGGCTCGTGTGGTGTTGGACGGCCAGCAGGTGCGTTCCGAGCGGCTTGAGCCACTGGGCTTCCGCTTCAGCCATCCTGATCTGATCGAGGCCCTCGCCTCTGCCACCAAGACCAGCCGCCGCTGATGAGGGCGGCGCTGATCAGCAGGCCGATGGCCGGTGTAAACAAGGGCTCCCAGAGTTCCTGAAACAGTCGCAGGGGTTGTTCAACCCCCTGACTGCTTGCCAGAACGGCCGCTGCAAACCAGAACGCGCCTGCAAGAACGAGAAACACATTCAGCACCAGCAGCCGGTCGAGCCAGCGCTTCCAGAGCGGTTCCTGCGGATTCGCGTTCATGTCGTAAGGGGGCCTTGGCAGAGGTGGAGCTGATCATCGATCGCCTGGGCGATCCTGGTGCCGCCGCCAATCGTGCCAAGGCGGATGCGGGCTTCGGTTCGGCACTGCTCCTGCAGCTGAGGATCCGAGGCACTGCGCTCCAGTAGCTCCAGAGCGAGCTGCGCTGTCGCGCTCAGGGTCTCAGGGCTGCCGATGGGACCCTCAGCGCAGAAGACGGTGGGGCCAAGCAAGCGCCGCTGGGCCTCGGCAAAGCTGGCCGTGAACTGGGGGCCTTGCCCTGCCAGCTGCAGCACAGGTTTGGCCAGGCCTACCGCCTGCTCTGCGGCGGTTCCAGCCATGCAAAGAAGCAGATTCGAGCTCTGCAAGACGGAACCGAAACAGCCGCGCCGCAGGGTGATCCTGCGGCCTCCTTGCACCAGCTGTCCGCTGACGTTCATCTGCCAGCCCCGTTGGCTCACCAACGCGGCCAATTCAGGGTCGGGAAAGCTGTTGACCAGGGCCAGGTCAAGGGCCAGTTCGCCGCTGCTGATCAGCGGCTCCGGCAGCCTCTCCACCACTTGAAGCAGCAGCAGGAGGTTCTGTTCCAATTCCGGGCGCCGGCTTCCTGGGAGTAGGCCAAGACGCCGCCTGCAGGAGGGAAGCGGTTCCTGGCGCTGCAGGACAGGATCCATGAAGGGGTTGCCAAGGAAGCGCACCGGCCGTCCCAGCTGCCTGCTCAGATCATCGGCGCTGCGTTGGTCCCGGCTGAAGACCAGGCGTGACTGACGGCCTGAGAGGCAGCTGCCGCAGGGCCAGGGCAGGCGCAGCACCCCCTCATAGTGACTGGAGTAGGCCACGAGGTAGGTGGCGACCGGCCTTCGGCAGAGCCAGGCCGCCATCACCGGAATCACATCACCCACCACCACCACCAGGTCGTAGCGATGGGCGACCTTCAGGAGCCTCACCAGGCCACCGAGCAGGTGGAGCACCTGACCCTGCACGAGTTCCGTCAGCCTGCCGCGCAGGCTCGTGTAGCCCAGTCCACCTGTACTGAATTCTCGGGTGCGCAGGATCAGTGGCAGTCCTGCCTCTCGGTAGGGGTGGCCGTTCCCCACCAGAGGCAGGGCATCCACCTGATGGCCGAGTTGCTGGAGGGCAAGGCCAAGCAGGGCGCCAGAGAGATCTTCGCCATGGCCATTGCTCAGCAGCAGCAGGCGCGACACCTCAGAGCTCCAACCAGGCCTTCACCTTGGTGAGGGCGGGCCAGCCGGGCTTGCGGGCCAGGCCATCGGCGATCGAGGCTTTGAGCTCGTCTCCCACCTCCGGAGCCATCGCCAGCACCTGTTGCACCATCTGGATGTGATCGCGCACCCCTTTGGCTTCGGTTTCCAGCATGGCCAGAGAAAGGTTGATCCTGGCTTGAGGGTCTTGGGGGTTGAGTTTCACCGCTGTGCGGGCCGAACGCAGGGCTTCTTCCCCCTGATCACAGAGCAGTTGGAGCCAGGCCAGGCAGGTCCAGCCTGCCGATTGCCTGGGGGCCGCGTTCGTGATCGCGATGAAGTCATCCAGCAGTTCTGAGGCCTCTGCGCCGCTCTGATAACGGCCCATCGCCTGTTCAAACAGGCTTTCCTCGTTGATCGCGTTCACCGTTCAGGTTGTTCCTGCAGTGCTCTCAGATTCCCATGCAGCGGACTCAAACGGCGAAGGAGCTGCCACAGCCACAGGTCTGAGTGGCATTGGGGTTGGTGAAGTTGAAGCCACCACCGATGAGGGCGGTACTGAAATCCAGCTGCATTCCATAGATGTAGAGCAGGCTCTTGGGATCACAGATCACTTGGAAGTTGGCGCCATCTGGGGAGCTGTAGTCGTAAATCTCATCGCCCTCCTCGATCTCGCTCGCCGGCACGAAATCCATCGTGTAGCTCATGCCGCTGCAGCCACCGGAACGCACCCCGACCCGCAGGACACGATCCTCTCCCTGTTCGCGGCAGAGCTTGGCGAGCTGCTGCATGGCCGTGGCTGTGATCAGGATCCCCTTGCCGTCCTTCCCGGTGTGGGGCGCCGTGCCGTCAGCCTTGCCGTCAGCCGTGTTGGTCGTGGCAGCGTTGAGAGGGGATGCGGTCACGGGCATGGGTTCAGACCTTCCCTCACTGTATGGATCCCCGCTGCGTCCTGCCGATTCATAGAGTCGTCCTGTTGTTGGCGGATGCTGCCGGTGCGGGTCGCGATCGTGGGCGCTGGGTTGGCCGGTCTGGCCGCCGCCGTGGATCTGGTGGATGCCGGGCACGAGGTGAACCTCTATGAGGCGCGGCCATTTTTTGGCGGCAAGGTGGGCAGCTGGGAAGACGACCAGGGCAACCACATCGAGATGGGGTTGCATGTGTTTTTCTTCAACTACGCCAACCTGTTTGCGCTCATGCGCAAGGTTGGAGCGATCGAGAATCTGTTGCCCAAGGATCACACCCACTTGTTCGTGAACTTGGGTGGTGACCTGCGCGAGCTCGACTTTCGTTTTCCGATTGGTGCCCCCTTCAACGGCTTAAAGGCCTTTTTCACCACCCCCCAGCTCAGTTGGATCGATAAGTTGCGCAATGCCCTTGCCCTGGGCACCAGTCCGATCGTGAGGGGGCTGGTGGATTACGAGGGGGCCATGCGGACGATCCGGGCCCTGGATTCCGTCAGTTTTCAGGACTGGTTCGTCGGCCACGGTGGCAGCCCCGAGAGCATCCGCAGGATGTGGAATCCGATTGCCTATGCCCTCGGATTTATCGATTGTGAGGCGATCTCTGCGCGCTGCATGCTCACCATTTTCATGATGTTTGCGGCGAAGACGGAAGCCTCGAAGCTCAATCTGCTTAAAGGATCACCCCATCGCTGGCTCACAGGGCCAATCTTGGATTACATCAAGGCCCGTGGGGGGCAGCTGCATCTGCGCCACCGGGTGAAGCAGGTGCATTGCAACGCTGCCGATCAGCCGGAGGTGAGTGGCCTAACCCTTGGCACGCCTGAAGGAGACATCCATGTGGAAGCCGATGCTTATCTGGCCGCATGCGATGTGCCTGGCATTCAGCGTCTGTTGCCTGAAGACTGGCGTCGGTTCCCGCAATTCGACGCGATCCACCGGCTGGAGGCCGTTCCGGTGGCGACTGTCCAGCTCCGCTACGACGGCTGGGTGACCGAACTCGGGGATCAGCAGGGGCAGGACCAGCGTCGCCGCGATTGCTCGAAGCCCGCTGGACTCGACAACCTGCTCTATACCGCTGATGCAGATTTTAGTTGCTTTGCGGATCTGGCCCTGGCCAGTCCAGAGGACTACCGCAAAGAGGGCCAGGGCTCACTGCTGCAGTGCGTGCTGACGCCTGGCGATCCCTGGATTCCGAAGTCAGTGGAGGAGATCGTCGCCCATACCGATGCGCAGGTGCGCGCTCTGTTCCCCTCTGCCAAGGAGCTCACACTCACCTGGAGCAACGTGGTGAAGCTGGCCCAGTCGCTCTACAGGGAGGCACCAGGGATGGAGCCCTACCGCCCTGAGCAGCGCACACCCGTGAGTAACTTCTTCCTGGCAGGGAGCTACACACGGCAGGACTACATCGACTCGATGGAGGGGGCGACGATGAGCGGACATCTTGCCGCTGCTGCGATTCTCGACAGACCTGCGGCACTGGCCACCAACACGGCAGTGGCTTGAACCATGGGACGTTGGCTCGAACACACCGTCACCACGGAGGTCAAAGCGCCGGTGGACCGCGTCTGGGCGGTGTGGAGTGACCTCGAGGCGATGCCGCGGTGGATGCGCTGGATTGAGTCAGTGAAGACCCTCGAGGATCCTGATCTCACCGATTGGACCCTTGCCGCTCAAGGATTCCGATTTCAGTGGAAGGCCCGGATCACCACCCGCGTGGAAGCACAGCAGCTGCATTGGGAGTCCGTAGGCGGGCTGCCCACCAAGGGGGCCGTCCGCTTCTATCCCGAGGCGGATGATCGGACGGTGGTGAAGCTGAGTGTCACCTATGAGCTGCCTGGAGTCTTGGCACCCCTGATGGAACCGACCATCCTGGGTGGGATTGTCACCCGCGAGTTGCAGGCCAACCTTGACCGTTTCCGTGACCTGGTGGAAAGCGATTACGCCGTTTCGAGCTGAGCTGTTGCTCTGCACCCTGTTGGCGGCCTGTGGCACTCCAGTTGCGCGCACGCAGAGCCCAGCGCCATCTGTTCAGCCTTCTGCTCCTGAGAAACGAGCTGAGGGTGCCGAGTCGACAGCACCCACTCTCCAGGCTCCAGGGCTGGTGGCTCTGCCCAGTAGCGCTCAAGTGGAGGCGGCTGTGCCGCGCGGCCGGCCTGATCCATTCGCGGCCCTTCCCCTCCCTGCCGCTTCTGCAACGGCTGGAGGTGCGCAGGCCAAGCCAGCGACCTCCGGATCTGCACCGATCCTCAGCCTGCAGGGGGTGCTCGCCGTGGGCGGTCAGCTCCAGGCGCTGATCACGACGGATGCAGGCTCCGGTGCCGTCTGCGTCGGAACGCGCGGCCGTTGTTTTGCTGAGTCGGCACCTCTCCTTCCTCCCGACTGGAGCGTGCGGGCGATCGATCTGCGCAGGGGCTGTCTCACCTATGCCGTCGGTGCCAAGCTTCAGCCGCCCGTCTGCATGACCTGAACGCAGCATTGCACCAACCCCTCCAGGTCGTGGGGGTCGGCTTCGCCATCCACCCGGCCCAGCAGTTCGCGGCAACGCATGCTGGTTTGGGGACCAATCGAGATCAGCTTCACCTCCCGCAGGAGTGCCTGCCAATCAGCGCCAAAGCATTCGCTTAGCAGGGATGCGGTATGCGACACGGTCTTCCCGCTACTGAACGTGATCGCATCCACCTGCTGGTTCTTCAGGGCCTCTGCGGTGACAGCCGGCATGTCTGCGGGGCAGCGTGATTCATAGGCGGCCACTTCCACCACCCTGGCCCCGGCTTCCCCGAAGGCTTCCGCCAACACGGTGCGACCGCCGCTCTGCACGCGTGGCAGCAGCAGGCGAAGGCCCCACCCCGACACGGGGAAATGCTCGATCAGGCTGTCTGCCACGAAGGTGGGCGGCACGAAATCCGCGGGAGCGCCAAGCGCCTCCAGGGCCGCTGCAGTTTTGCGGCCAACGGCGGCAATCTTCAGGCTCGCGGGGCGACGGCTGAGGCTGCGGCCCGTCAGTTGCAGGCGCTCCTCCACCGCGTTCACCCCATTGGCACTGGAGACCACCAGCCAATGGAATTCATCCAGTTCCGATAAAGCGTCATCCAACGGCCCCCATTCATCGGGCGGGCCGATCACCAAAGCCGGTAAGTCGAGCACCGCCGCACCGAGCTGCTCGAGCTGCTTCCTGGCTTCCCCTTGCTGCTCCTGAGCCCTGGTGACCACGACGGTGCGCCCGAGCAGGGGCTGCGCTGCGTTGCTCATCAGCGTGCCTCGTCCAGTTTCACGAGGCCCTCCACCTGGGCCCGCAGCGCCTGGGCATCCTGTGGGCGTGCCTGTTGATGCAGCAGCTCAATGGCCAGACGGAAGCTGCTCCTGGCCCCATCGATGTCGCCCCCGAGCAGCCGAGCGACCGCCAGGTTTTGGTGGCTTTCCGCATGCTGAGGGTTCAGGGTCAGGGCCCGTTCATAGGCCTGGAGGGCTGCGGCGATGTCGCCCTTACGGCGTTGCATCAGGCCAAGGTTGTACCAAGCAAGGGCCACCTCCGGTGCCCTCTGGGTGGCAGTGCCAGTGAGCTGCAAGGCCTCCTCGAGTGCCCCCTGCTGAAGCAGCAGGGCCGCCAGGTTCAAGCGAGCGCCCAGGCCCAGTCGGGTGTCGATCGGCAGCTCCAGCGC
>Ga0129348_1000644_pt1 | contig 12654 bp, 23 predicted proteins | sample CPBDNA_4_FD_94424 | JGI IMG/M metagenome (GOLD analysis project Ga0129348, IMG submission 94424) | Freshwater to marine salinity gradient microbial communities from Chesapeake Bay, USA - CPBay_Sum_27_0.8_DNA | ecosystem: Environmental > Aquatic > Marine > Coastal | place: USA: Chesapeake Bay...
GATACTCCTACTAGTTTGTACCGTACGTAGATACCATTGGCTTCGTATACCTCGTTGTACTTATCCACCAGATCTTGAGCGTACGTCCAGTTCTTTATGTGAACTGCTTCAGAACTCTCGGGGTCCACTACCAAGAACTCCTCAGCTCTGCGGTCAGTGATGTGGAACGCAATGTCCCACTCCACCACCTCAGTGTCATCCTCACCGTAGTAGATCATGCCATCGTCACGGCCCCGGTATCTATACCCGAGGCAGTCTTGACGCATTCCGGCATCTAACGTCTCAGACGCACACCTAGGCTCACGCTTGAGCTGGTACAGGAAGGACTCCTCGTTGATCTGGAGGTTTAAGTCCACGCTGTCACCTGACCCGTCGCCGTAGATGTGAAGCGTGTTATCGTCTACCTTGACGGCACGCCCCATCTCTACCTCGTAGGTCCACTCGGCCGCCTCGCCCTGCACGATGTACGTTACCGTGACAATGACGGGACGGAAGCGGTCGCCGTAGGTGTTGTCGATAACGACATCAAGAGATGTAGGTATGTACCCACACTCCTCGACGTCTTCCTCACGTCCCTCGTAGAAGCCGTACTCACCGTCGTGATAGACGGACACCAGAGTATAAGGCTCCTCGCAGAACGAGTCACTCAGCTCGCCATACGGGGGCGGGTTCCATCCGCAGGCAGGTGAGCGTGGTGTCACCTCCTCAACGGAGCCGCCTTGTCCGTCGGCGAACTGCTCGACCAGCGTGTACTCTTGGCACTCGCTGGATAAGAGGGTTCCCACCACAGGGGGCGGGGGTGTCGGAGGCTTCGGCGCAGGGCCGGAGTTGCCCCCACATGCTACTAGCGCTAGCAGTAGGCTAGTCGTCAGTAAGTTCTTCATCGTCTTCCTCCGACCGTTTCCGTGTTAGTAGAACGTATGCTGATAGCATCGCATGACGTGCGTATTCTGACCACTGTACGTACCTACGGATGACGCCGTGCAGGTACACGATGTACAGACCTGCCGCACACAAAGAGGCCGACAGTAAGTAGGTGCTGTTCATCGGTTAAGCTCCTCTGGGTAATACTTCAGTTGGTGTAGCATCTGTAGGATATTACATAAAGCGTGGCCTAAGTGGTTGCGTCCAGACTCTGGGTCGAGGTCTTCACCTGCTTGCCACGCCGCGAGGTGTCTCATAAGACACGCATAGGACACACGCCAGTCCGTAGGACGACGCCAGTTGTCACGCTCGTACTTGCTAGCCCCGTACTCCAGCACCCGTGCCGCCTCTTCGAGAAGCTCCATAGGTACTAAGGAGTAGTCGGGCTTGCCTTCGTTGTACCGAAGGCTACGCTCATTGGATTGTTGGCTCATCATCATACTCCTCGTTGATGTACTGCATGATCACCGCAGTCTTGCCGATGTCCAGCATGGTGTTAAGGCCATCGTTCCCTGTCTCGCTGTTGCCACACAGAGCTACGCCTACGTCTGGTATTAGCGCAACCCCCGCGACCTCGACAACTCCGTTCGGGTCCATAGATTCAATCATGTCCGCGAACTCACGCAATGCCTGAGCCGCAGGCTTCTTCTCATCCTTGTTGGGGAAGTTATAGACATTACTCATCATACTCCTCCTCTCTATCAGACAACCAGTCGTCAATAACTCCGATCAGATTATCTACAAGTGTTTCCGTGTCGAGTCCTAAGTATTCGACCACCTCGTCTGGGTCTAGCGTACGCAAATACTCCAGCAGACGTACCAGTTCATCGTTCATTGTGGTATCTCCAACATCATAGCCATAAGGCACGCGGCAAACGTAGCCCCCGAAGCGAGGGCGGCAAAGTAGTACAGTTCCATCACCTGTCCCTCCGGCTGAAAAGGTACTCTGCGTCGCACGTGTCGGTCAGGGTGAGGGTGTACAGTAGGGCGGACGTACATCCAAATACTAGTAGTGCCGTCATACTCGCCTCACCTTCTTGCCTAGGTTCATGGGCTCTGCATACGGGATGCCGTCAATCACCACGCCACAGCCGATGATAGGCTTCTTAGCGAAGTGTTTACCATACGCAAAAGCTAGGTGCTTGTGATCCACACCACAGCCTACCGCTAATCCCCACACCAGCTCCTGATCGGTAGCCGTGTAGCTCACGCCGAAGTTGCTGTGATTGTGTCCCGTCACCGTCGGACGCATTCGAGTCTCGGCGTCCTTGCGGAAGCCGTTAACGCCTGATGCGGTGTGTCCGTGGTGGAACAGGATGCCGTCGATCTCGATCTCGTCCACTACCTTCCAGCCCTCTGGCATGTTGTACAGCTCCTCGATAGGCTTGAGGAAGATGCGCGGCTCCATCCCCAGCTTACGCATGTGGCGCTTCGGGATGATGTCGTGGTTGCCTTCGACCAGCGTGACGTTAGGGAACATATCATACCACGCCTGTGCCTTCTCAAGCACGGAGTAGTATTCGCCGTTCACGTCGTGCAGTGTCGGCTCGCTGTCGTGGAAGGACAACGAATGGTGGTCGATGAAGTCCCCGATGTGGACGACGGTGTCCACGTCCCACGCGTCAAACGTCTCAGCGCAGAACTCCATGTACCCATCCAGCTCGTATGGTAGATGCGAGTCGCCAATGATTCCTATTCTGCTCATTTCTTTTTCCTCGCCGCTCGTTCGGCATTAGTCTTAACTTGGTGGCATCCCTTGCACAGTAGCTGGAACCCATCAGCCTCGCAGAACATACGCTCCACGAACCCCGGCAGATCCGCGTACGTCTTGAGCGTACCGGCCGGTTCGATGTGGTCTACCTCTACCTCTTTGCTTGGAAATACCTCGTCACAGGACGCACAGCGGTATGCGTTGTACGCTACCTTGGCGTCTTTCTTAGCTTGGTGCTTCGGCCCCCACTTGGTGAAGGCCGCTCGGAGAGACGAACGGATGAACCCGAAGTATCGAGCCTCCGTCCACGTTCCACCGTTGCGTGTACGCTCTACGGTGCGTCCCATATCTCCCCCTCCCTACGTCTTATCCACAACAGTTTACCCTGCTGATCGAGCCAGCGTTCTATGTCGGCCTCGTCACTAGGCATTCGCTGTTCTGCGACTGCGTCTATGTACACCTGCTTAACGTAAGCGTACATCTCTTCGGGTGTGTCCATGTACTCCAACATCTCCTTGATCTTCGGCATGGCCTTTACGCCTGTGCGCTTGAACAATCCTTTGATGTTGTCCGTACTGTCTCCCGTGAGTAGTTGCGTATAGAAGAATCGGTCAGCGTCCTCTGGTGATACGTGGTATACCTCCTTACGCTTCCAGTTGTAGTGTATACCGGGCACGCCGTCGAGGTCTTTATCCAACGTCGCTATACCGTGTCCGCGCTGGACGGCCGCGATGCCCATAGCATCGTCTGCCTCCTGCCCTTCGCACTGAATAGCGCCCAGCCTGTCGATCATATACTCACGTATGTCTTCGATGTGCTTAGGCTTCGGCTTGTCTGCTCGGTTCTGCTTGTAGTCGTCGGCGAAGTCTTCCCTGTAGTTACCCTTGCCAGTCAGGTAAACCTCGGCACGCTGGGTACCGAGGTCACGCATGATCTGTTCAAGGGCAGAGCGGGTGGACTTCAACGCATACGACACGGGGTCGTCTTGTGACGCAAACCCCACGCTGTACATGATGATGTCGCCGTCAATGCCCCAGTCCATTAGAGGGCTTCCATGCTGTCATCAGCCTCGGACGCCGCCTCAACAGCGGCCAGCTCCTTCACCACCAGCTTGATGATGCGGAAGCCAACGCCAGACTTGCCGCCCATCGACCAGTCGTAAGGCTTGAGGAGTACCTCTACCTTCGATCCGGGTCCAATCAGGTCGGGGTCCATAGGCAGGCCCGCATCGTCCAGCACCGTGTTGAACTTGCTGTTGTCGATAGGGAACTTCGACTTACACTCGATGAAGTGCCCACGGTTGTAGCTGTCGTCCTTGAACTTGACGCCCGCGCCCAGCTCTTCGAGAGCCTCGACGGCACGCGATGACAGGTTGCCGAGTTGCACGCTGTACTTGCCGCTCATCTGATCCGGTCGGGTCAGCGAAGGGAAGTTTACAGTCGCGGCTACTTTAACGTTACTCAATTCCATGTTGTTCTCCTGAACAGTTAGTGTGTATTGGCCCATGTCTGGCCGATCATGTACTCGCCATCGAGATCGCATCGTAAGTTAAGTCTACGCCCTGCTTCTCGTATTGAGTTTCGGAACACAACGCCAACGCGCTGTGCGTATTCGGTTGGTACTTCTATCTGGTACTCGTCATGCACCTGAGCGACCAGCTTGTACGGCAGTCCGTGCTTAGCTAGCTTCTCCAGCGCGATGACCAGCGCCTGCTTCATTACGATTGCTCCTGCCGATTGTAGTAGTGTGTTAAGAGCGGCGTGCTCACTACGTACATGAACTCTCCGTCCGTCAAGACCCGGCAGGGTGCCTCTAGCTGATGCCTTAGCCACCTTAGCGACCAGTGCACTGAAGGATGGTAGTCCTTCCATGAAACTTCGTCGAAGTCTTGCCCCATCCTTGGCTCCTCCATTGATGATTGATCCCAGCTTCGCATCGCCAGCCCCGTACAGCAGGGCGTAGATGAAAGTCTTGGCATCGTTTCGTGTCGGCAGTCCAGCCAGTTGCTGGTTGTGTGTATGGATGTCCCCGTGCAGGATCAGGTTGGTGTACTCAGGGTCTTGCATGTAGTGCGCCAGCATACGTAGTTCCAAGCCGGAGGCATCACAGCCCACCAGCTTATTCCCGTCCTCCACAGTGAAGCACTCGCGGTACAGCGCGTCGCTTGGTATCTGTGCTAGGTTGGGCTTGCTGTGCGTCATGCGGCCTGTCACTGCACCGCACGTGTTCACTCGTCCATGTATACGGCCATCTTCAGCAACGGAGTCCAGCCACGATCGGAGCATTCCAACTCTTTTCCCCAGAGTAAGATACTCCAAGACAAGGTCAGCCTCTGGAATCCCCAGCTCAGCCAGCGTTGTCTCATCGACCTTGGCCTTTCCGGTCTCCGTCCACACCTTCCATACAGCGCCCTTCTGTTCAAGGCGCTCCGCAACTTGTTGCCGCGAGCCGGGGTTAAAGACCGTGACCTTGTCCTTAAGACGTTTACCTGTCTTCTCGGAGTAGCGCTCCTCGACGATCGGGGGAAAGACTTCCTGTAGCTCACGTTCAATCTCCTCCATGCGTGCGGTGTGCTCAGTGTGTAGGGTACATGCCCGCTCGAAGTCTAGACGAAAGCCGTTGCTCTCCTGTACCCGCGTCGCGGTGGCGACGAGGTGCTCGATCTCAAGGCTGGTGTCGCTGAACTCGGCCAGCTCACGGCGTAGCATGTTGAACACATCCACGTTAGCCCGTGTGTCTTGGAGGCAGTAGTCAATCATCTCCTGAGTCAGCGGTCCGTCGAAGTCAGCGACGTTGAAGTCCTGCTTCTGCTCAAGTCCCGCGCGTAGAGCGAGGTGCTTAAGGCTGTGGCCCCCTTCGCGGCTCGGGCTAGCCAGTCGGGACATGACAAGCGTGTCGATGATCTGGCAATCCGGTACCCAGCCCCACACGTTGGCGAGGACGGGGAGATCGAATCCGATGAGGTTGTGTCCGACAAGTACGGACGCATCCATAAGTGCTTCACTCAGCTCCTCCCGTGTCGCTATCCACGTAGAGGAGGAAACGATCCCATGCTCTACGAAGGTCAGCCCCACTCCGTGTATCGATAAGTGGTCGAGTGTAGTCTCGATGTCCAGTACTGCGTAGCTTTCTGGGTTGTACATGCCCATACTCCTGCTCCTGTTTGTTTAATACGTAACGTCCCATCTTACTCATCGCTGTCCTCCTCGATCTCGTAGCCGTCAGCGAAGAACGTAATGACCGCCATGTAACCCAGCTCGGGAACGTCGTCGTCCACCATCACCGCGTCACAGTAGCCAGCGTCCAGTGCCGACTGCTTGGTATCGAAGTAAAGCGTTGCGTTATATCTTTTCATATCTGCTCCTTGGCCCTGAAGGCCTTGCCTGTTTCGTAGCTGAGCATACAGTGCTCGTCCTCCCCGAACAAGGAGAAGACGAAGTCAATGGCAAAGCGACATACCCTGTAACGCAGTAGATGCTGTCTAAGGTAGCACGTCTCGCTGAACGTGTACGGGTAGGGCGCCATGCCAAGGTGCACTGTCTGATTGAAGAAGATGCTGAGCGTGGCGAACCACGCCCGCAATCTATAGTACATGTTACCTCCTAGTCACCGGAGCCTACGATCTCGCATACGCCGCCAGTACAGGCCAGCTCCTGCGATCCAGTAGTTCCGTCCTCAGTCTCGACGAACTCATCCCAGTTGATCTTGGGCATAGCCGCCGCCATGTCTTCGTACTCTTTGAAGGTGATCTCCTGATACGGTGCCTGCTGGTACGTACCGTTGTCGTACGGTAGCAGACTGATGCCACTCAGGATGTCCCAGTTCTTCCAGCACCAGCTCATCACATCGAAGAACTCTTCCGGCTTGTAGTACACCGTGATGCTTGGCTTGTGCTCACACCAATGGTTCTGGTAGATCTTCCATATCTCTAGCTGACCCATAGCCCCGACGTCGTTACGGAACACGGCGTTGTCGGGAGCCTTGACGGGGAAGCTGAAGATTGTAGTGCTGTCCTCCTTGCCAATGGCTGGCTCGTTGGGCACACCCTGATCCTTGAGGAACTTGGTCATAGGATCTTTGTTGTCCTGCCTCACAGTACGTATGTACGTGGGGGCATAGTTGGGGTGTATGCCTGACGCACACAGCGCGAGCTGACTCACCGTACCCGAGGGCTTAACGCAGGTGATAGCCGCAGAGGCAGGGATGCCCAGCCGCTCCGCCCACTTAGCGTTGACTGCGATGGCGTGCTCACGCAACGCATCCAGCCACATCTTCAGCTTGTCCTCACCTTCGGAGCCGTTGAGTACAGGGTGATCCATCAGCCCCGTTAGGCTGACGCCGAGCAGTCGCTCCTCCTCACAGTTGTTGCGCCAACTCTTACGAAGGTAGCGGAAGTTAGTGAGAGTAGACTGTAGAGTACCGAATACCACAGCGGTCTCAACCTTGCGGAGCAGTGCCTGCTTACTGTCTCCAGCTCTAACAATAACCTCGCTGAGGTTGCAGAACTCGTTCGGGCGCAGGAGTATTTCGCTACACGGGTTACAACCGAACTCATGATTAGGATCACGCCGACCATTACGAGCAACGATGTTTCGACCAGCTTCCCTGCTGAATAGACCACGCTCCCCACTAAAAGATTCATATAATGCTACCGCCTCCTTCATAAAGAAATGGAAGTCTGGCTTGCTGTTGTATGCCGCAGAGTTATTCGCTAGTGCGAAGTGCGGGTTCTCCATCCACCAGTTGCCTGACTTGGCTTGTTGCATACGGTCAGAGGTAGGTGAGCTGAGGCTGATCAACGCACTGCGTCGCACCCCTCCAACTACCACGACGTCTGCGATCTTACAGCACAGCGAGTGTGCCTCCACGTCTGTGAGCTGACGACCTGCCGCCTGCTGGAACAGGTGCGTAGCGAACGAGAACAGATCCTTCAACGGCCCCGGCCCTGACGCTCTGCCGCCGAACGTCTTCAGCCTAGCACCCGCAGGGCGCACGTTGCTGTAGTCGATGGACGGTAGCTCGCCTGCGTAGAGCATGGCTACCAGTTGCTTGAGTGCCTTGGCCCAGCCGATCTTGCTGTCAGCTACCACGATGGTGGTATCGGTGGGGTGGAACTCATCGGCCACGGTAGGTAGCTTAGCCACTACGTCCCGCTCCACAGAATAGCCAACGCCTGTTCCGCATAGCAAGATGTACATCAGCTCATCGAACGATCGTGGGCTATCGATCTGTAGGTAGGCGCAGTTATATCCTGCCACGTGATCACGCTCCAGCGCAGGGCCGGCCGTCATCAGCGCACGCATCGATGGCACTGCGTCGAGGTTGTAGATAGAGGCGAACAGTTGGTTCTGCTCTTCCTCGGTTAGCTTATCTCCCCAGAACTTGACGTATCTATCGCACGTCTCAGCCCACGTCTCGCGCCTGCTCTCCTCTGGAACCCAGCGGGCGTAGCGGGATAGGGCGATAAACTTTTGGTAGTCCTTCATAGAGTTTCCTCATGTGCAATGACGGGGTCGTACTCGCTGAGTCTCCCCGTCTCTGGGTTATAGAGTAACGAGCCTGCTGGTCCGGTGATGCCACTGAACCTGTTCTTCAGCACTCGTATGTGGGTGGTGTTGCGCTCCGTCTCATCCTCAGACTGCGCGTTACGTTCCAAGCCGATCACAAAGTCCGAGAGCTGGCCGATGGCGGCCGAGCCTCGTAGCTGTGACATGCTGGTGGCTACGCCCTCCTCGTGGCCTTTGCCCTCGGGTCGCTTGAGGTGCGACACAGCGAACAGGGTAACGCCTGTGTCCTGCGTCAGTGCCCGTAACCGTGACATGATCTCGTCCAACGCCTTGCGCTCGTCGTTGTGCTGACCAGCGGAGACAAGGATCGAGATGTGGTCTAGGATAATCACCTTGCAGTCCATCGCCTTGATCAGGTAACGCACACGGCTAATGATCTGCTCAACGGTGGCCCCAGTATCGAACGCCGCGTCCATGATAACCAACTGGTCATCGCCGAACACACGGTCAAAGGACGCCTTGTACTCGTCGCTACCCCGTGCAACTAGGGAGGTAGGTAGATGCACTGGCGTAGACAGATCGACGGACATGAAGCCCTCTGCCGTGCGTTCGACGGCCTCCTCTAGAAACAGGGTGCCGATGCGGTGCCGGGTTGAGTTCTTAAGGTGCATAACTAGCTCGCGCAGGATGGACGACTTGCCCAGCCCAGAGCCAGCGGTGATGGTGACCAGCTCAGTGGGACGGAAGCCGAACGTTATGCTGTTCAGTTTATCCCAAGGCCACTGGCCTACAGCTTCGGGACGCTCACTATTGAGCCTGTCCCACAGCTCGTCCTTACCTACGATGCCCTTCGGCACGTATGGACTAGCCGTTACGACTGCCTCGATGAACTCAGACTGTAGGCCAGCCTTGAGGTAGTCGTTAGCGTCCTTGCCTAGCTTGGGGTTCAGCTTCACGACCTTCAGCTTACCCGCAAATACCTCAGCCGCTTTCTCGACGCCTGCCTTGCCTGCGTCGTCAGCGTCTAGGCACAGTACGATCTCCTTGAACTTGTCGAGGAACTCGTACGCCTCCTTGAAGTCGCGTCCCGTAGCGGCGGCACCGCCCTTGAGGCTCACGACTGGTGTGTCTTGGTTGAGCAGAGCGGCGGCGGCGATGGCATCGCATTCGCCTTCCACTACCACGACTCGGTTCTGCTGTCCGCTACCGTAGCGGTGCTGACCGAACAGACCCGCGCCCTTAAGCGTACCGACTACACGGAACGTCTTGTCCTTGATGTTACGTACCTTAAAGGCAACCGGATCGGCCTGATCTTCGGTGAAGTAAGGGTAGTAGTGGTGCGTATCGGTCACGTAGACACCGTACTTACCGACCGCCGCTGACGGTAGAGCCCTGTCGGGCATCGACTTGGCAGTGCATCTCTGCCACTGCTGAGTGATCCGACCTAGCTCTCCGTCTGAGGTTAGGTTTATCTCTACGCTACTAATAGGCTCGCTGTGGGTATGCGTCTCGCAAGAGAAGCAGTAAGTGTGGCCGTCATCGTACGTAGCCTTTGCATCCGAGGAGCCACACTCATCGCATGGCCCTTTGGAAACTAAGTTGCTTTCGGTATTCATTTACGGATCTCCTTGGAAGCGTTGCCGCTTGCCTTGTAGTATTAAGCAGAATCGGCCTGCTGTGAGGGGCGTTTGTGGTTTCGAGCCGCCCATTGGGCACACCACACAGCAAACTCTGCGTCCTCTGCGGTCTCTACCTCTAGAATCATGTATTGTTTTCCTGCAATGTATGCCTGCACGGAATACATACCATCATCACGTAGGTAATACGAGCCTTCGAACCCGTAACGCGCGGACGAGGCTGTGCCATCGGCGTGCACGTTCAGTTCTTGGGGGTCGCCGTGTTTCAATGCGTACTTGATGCGGTCAGGGTAGTAGTCCTCTCCGCTTATCCTTACACGTCCGGGCTTAACAACAGCGCCAGCCTTCACGCGACCACGCGCTACCTTCCACGTTAGTGTGTCGGTTTCCGTGTCGTAGTCTAGCAACTCTCCTAGGTTGCTGGGTAGTGGCTTAGCGTTGCTCGCGGTGGACTTGCGCCCGCCTGTCTTGTCTAGCAGTGCAGTCATGTTCTCGCCCGCACGTGCGCCGTACATCCCACGCCAGCGCGCTTTGGCCTTAGCCTCGGCGTGGCGCTTACGGAATACCTCGCCACGAATAGGCATGAGGTCGAGGTAGGCCCACAGATCGACGCCGTAACTCTTAACGTAGGCGTGCAGCTCCTCGTCACGCTCAGCGATGACGCTCAGCGGTAGGTCACAGGTGCGCTGTCCGATGTCGTACAGTCCTTCCTCTAGGTCTACCGCTACAAGGTTGTCGGCACGCTCGCCGTAGTTCTCGTACGTATTCTCCTTCCTCTGGCTGTTGAGTCTGCCGTCTTCGGTCTCAATCTCTGCGGGTAGCTCGGACTGATGCGCGGAGAGCCACGCTTTGGCGTAGGCTAGCTCTAGACGCTCCTTGTGGCAGGGCTTAGGCCAATACTGGGCCTTGTTAGGTGCGCGACGGTACGGATCCTTCATCCACGCCTGTACCTGCTTCCTCGTCTCCTTGTCGGTCTGCACCATAGCGGTGCTTTTCGCAAGGTAAGAAAGAGACGCAATGGAAGTACGCGGATGGAGTGATTGGTCGCGCTTGAGCGATGAGACGTCGCCTGCCTCTGGCTCGTAGCTTCCAAATACTTCGTCCATGTTAAATACCTCGGGGTCCGTTATATCCGACCAATTGTAGCAGACCGCGCGGCGTAACTTTGCGGTCGTAGCTCTGGCACAATGCGAGTAAGTCGTTGAAATGTAACGCTTCTTCGCGGTATGCCGTGATGGCTCCAATGATCTCGGCCTGCGCTGATTCGCGCTCGCGCTTGCGCTCAAAGTTATCCACAATCTCATCCTCCGGGTTTCCGTTTATGTTGGCGCGCGCCTCGTCTATAGCGTCACACATGATTTTAATTAGCTTCTCTGCGGTCATCATCACACTCTCTCCACGCACTTCTTCAGTGCTTCAATAGTTTCAATGTCGAGCGGTTCAGGCTCGCGCGTTTGAGTTTGTAGTTGTACGTCCTGAACTCGGACGTCCTTGTACCCTTTGCCGATGAGGCGCTCTCGGTCGAGCACCGCGTCGGCCTTGCTAGCGTAGGCGGCTCGTAACTTGCCGCCGTTATACAGTACGTATACTTCATTCATCGTCGCCACCTCTCTCATTCCATTGGCTGATAATTAGTGACAGCATGAACACTATCACTATCCCGATAGCTAGCTCAGTCATCATTGTTGATCTCCCTTAGCTTGTCTCGTAATTGAACTATGTTGTCGCACTCCTCCCCCAAGTCGTCGAGGATCTGCTCAACGGCTATCAGGGCGGCTTTGGCGAACATGTTGGGGCAATTGTGCAGATCGAACGCGGCTTGCGCTAGCGAGTCGCACGCTCGACCGAGTTGCCTGATTGTCAAGTCTGCTTGTGGTGTTGTTGACTTCATACGTCCTCCTGCGGTGTATGCTCTAGCATTATAAGATCGAGTAACTGCTCTTCAACCCATCGGGTGTTCTCGTAACCCATCAGACTTACGTGCTCCGTCCGGTGTACCATCGCAATCTCTGAGCCCCCTAGCGAGGGCCGCTTGATGACGTCCTTAATGTCCAGCTCTAGGCCGTAGTCGTACAGGATAATCTCGTCACCGTCGAACGTGTACTCTACGAATACGTCCATGCCGTCGATGACTTCGTCTTGAAACAATAGCTTACTCATGCTTTCTCCTCCTTCGTGTAGTGAATGTTGCTGTCTGCGTCGACCAGCATCTCGCCCGCGTCAGCCATGCCCTGTAGGTGGGCACGTGCGGCACTTTCCTGCCCTCTCAGAACTGCGGCCATACCATGCTGTCCCTTCTCAAGGCACTTAGCGTATTGAAAGGCCAGCTCGTTTACTCTTTTCCTGCCCTGCGCTAGGGCGTCAGTGTATGCGCTCATATCCTCACCTCCACGATTGTCATAAACTCACCCTCGTACACACTCACGGTCTTGGGCGACTCGCGGTGCAGACGCAGGTAGGTGTCCATCAGTTCGCCTCGGCACCAGTGCGTGGTGACCACGGCCCCGACGGTCAAGCCGTCATCGTTGACGATCCATTCGTAGTGGCTTGCGTGAATCTTACTCATGCGTCCTCCTTAGCTGGTACGGCGACGACGACCTCACTGCTGAATCGTCGGATGCGGTGTTGCATATCGGGGTCGTTCTCTACGTGGCGTCCTAGTATAATGAACGCGTCCACCACGTGCTGTTTGGGGTTCGAGCACTCGACCCACTCTCCCGTGCTGGGGCTCAGGTACTCCACTTGAAAGTATTCGTAGTTCACTTCACTCATTGGTCTGTCCCTCCCATGTCATCGGTCTACCCTTGGCCGCCCATTCGTCGGCCTTGGCGTTGTAGTAAAGTTGATATGCCAGCACGGTGTCGTCACGCTTGCA